>Ga0228536_1000206_pt1 | contig 145153 bp, 143 predicted proteins | sample SJ1Smetagenome_FD_168611 | JGI IMG/M metagenome (GOLD analysis project Ga0228536, IMG submission 168611) | Enriched culture of PCE-dechlorinating microbial communities from Ithaca, New York, USA - SJ1.S | ecosystem: Engineered > Modeled > Simulated communities (microbial... > Unclassified... | reverse complement strand
TACAACTCAATCTCTTCAGAACCTGCAAAATTCAGGAACTTTTTGAACCGCCAGACCTTAATAAGGTTAATATGATGATATCTAAACAATTATCTCTTGCTCTGGCCTAACCGGACAGAATTGACTTCGGCCTCTAAATGTTCAACCACCTGACGGATGTCAGGAAGCAGTGTAAAATATTCCTCCCTTAAGCGATCTTCGATACTCCGTTCAGGCATTATTCAAGCACGCTCACGAGTTCGCGTTTCACTGCCTCCGGTGGGGGTGAGTTAAAATAAAACCGCCAATTGCCCCCTCCGCCGTTTTCCTTCAAGCAACCCAGGATTTCGTCTTCCTGGTGATCTTCAATAAATTCTACGCTAAAGATTTTCTTGGTATTACGGTTGAAATAAATCATGCGGTCGAAATTATAGGCATATCCCGCCTCCCGTAAAATTTTACTCTTGGGGTTCAGGGTTGCCATGGCAAAGCACCTCCTCTCTTTACGCCTTTAAGGTATTCTATCAAACAGAATTATAAAAGACAGTCTCTATATCATTAGGCACGTGATTTTTCAAGAAGTTAAAAGGGGCGGGCTTCAAGGCCCGCCCCCGGAGGTTTAAGCTGGGTTGGCGGCCAGGAACCGGCGCACCTGATCCTCCGCCGGGAGGGTGGGGTCACCGTCGGCCACCTGGATGTCCTTGCGCAAGAAGACCTCCCGGGCCCCGGTTTTGATGCCGGGGGCGAAAAGGTGGGTCACCCCCTTCTGTTCCAGCCACAGGGGCCAGAGGCCGGGGTGGGCGCTGGTGGGGAGGGCGGTCTGCTGTTCCACTACCTCCCCATCCTTGACCCTGACCAGGGCAAAGGCGTCGCACTGGGGGAACTGGGCAGCCGGCTGGCCATCCTTAAGGGGCACGGCAAAGGTGCTGACCCCGGGCTCCCGTACCGGCTTCTTGGCCAGAGGCACTGCCTGCCCGACCTTCTCCAAGATGGTGGCGGCGATGCGCTCCATTTCCTGGAAAAAGGGGCTGGCCTCGGTGGAGACATCCGTGAGCCGGCCGGTGTCGGCGGCCGCCACCACCTGATGGTCGAAGGGGAGCGAGCCCAGCAAGGGGATGCCGGTGGTCTGGGCCAGGCGCTGGCTGCCGGCGGCGGGGAAGAGGGGGATATCCTTGCCGCAGTCGGGGCAGACCAGGCGGCTCATGTTTTCCACCAGCCCCACGACCTTCATATTCACCTTGTCGCAGAAATTGAGGGACTTGCGGACGTCGGCCAGGGCGATCTCCTGGGGGGTGGTGACGATGACGGCCTTGGCGTCGGGGATGGTGTGGGCCACGCTCAGGGGCTCATCCCCGGTGCCCGGCGGGGCGTCGATGATGAGAAAGTCCAGGGGGCCCCACTCCACCTCGGTGAGGAACTGTTCGATGACCTTGTGTTTCACCGGGCCCCGCCAGATGACCGCGGCCTCCCGGTTCTTCATCATGGCCTCGATGGAGATGACCTTCAGGTTGTCCATGAGGGGGCCGGGCAGGGTGAATTGGCCGGAGGTCAGGTCCAGGGCCTCGCCCAGGCCCAGCATGCGTAGCACGTTGGGGCCGTGGAGGTCCACGTCCATGAGGCCCACGGCAAAGCCGCGGCGGGCCAGGGTCAGGGCCAGACATACAGCCACGCTGGATTTTCCCACCCCGCCCTTGCCGCTCATGACCAGGAGTTTGTGGCGAATGGGGTCCAGGGCGGCCCGGAGTTTGTCATCTTGGGGATGGGCTTCGGCCTCCGGTGGTTTCGACAGGTCGCAACCGGCGCAGGAGCCGTCGTTTTTCTTAAAGGTGCATTCAGCCATGTAAGGGATGTCCTCCTAAACGTCTGTGAAGGTATAGACCTTGCGGATTTTTTCTTGCACTTCCCAGGTGCAGCTCAGCCCCCGGGGGAAGCGCACCAAGTCTCCGGCGCCGAATTCCACGGCTTGGCCATCCGGACAGGTAACCTTGACTCTGCCTTCCAGGACATAGGCGGTTTCATCGCTGTCGTAGTGCCAATCGAAGCGGCTGGGTTCGCATTCCCAGGGGCTCCAGCGATTCACCCGGAGGCGGTCGAGGGTCTCGGGAGAGGGTTTTTCCACGGTAATCTTGGCCATGGGGACCTCCTTAATAGTTCGTAGTTCGTAGTTCAAAGTTCTTAGCTTTGGAGTCGAAACCCGTAAAAGGTATTTAGCCACTATGAACTATGCACTACGAACTGCTCTTCCTCCTAATCGAGCCGGTAGTTAGGGGCCTCTTTCATGATGACCACGTCATGGACGTGGGATTCCCGCAGACCGGCGGCGGTGATGCGCAGGAAGCGGGCCTTGGCCATGAGCTCCGGAATGGTGCGGCACCCCACGTAGCCCATGCCGGAGCGCAGACCGCCCATGAGCTGGTAAATAAGATCGGCAAGCTTACCTTGGGATGGCACCCGCCCCACGATCCCCTCGGGGACCAATTTGGATTCGAGTTCGACGTCGATCTGGCCGTAGCGGTCCTTGCTGCCTTCCTTCATGGCTTCCAGGGAGCCCATGCCGCGGTAAACCTTGTAGCTGCGGCCCTGGAAGATGATGGATTCACCGGGAGATTCATCGGTGCCGGCAAAGAGGCTGCCGACCATAACGCTGTCGGCCCCAGCGGCGATGGCCTTGGTGATGTCACCGGAGAACTTGATGCCGCCGTCGGCGATGAGGGGCACCCCGTACTCCTTGGCGACTTTGGCACAGCTCATGATCGCAGTGATTTGAGGAATCCCCACCCCGGCGATCACGCGGGTGGTGCAGATGGAACCGGGGCCGACGCCCACCTTGACGCCGTCGGCGCCGGCGCGAATGAGGTCCAGGGCGCCTTCGCCGGTGGCGATGTTGCCGGCGACGAGTTGGATCTGAGGAAATTCCTGTTTGGAGGCCCGGGTGGCGTCGATGACGCCCTGGGAGTGGCCATGCGCGGTGTCGATGACGATGACGTCGGCACCGGCTTTGAGCAGGGCGTCGATGCGCTCAACCCGGTCGGGCCCGACCCCGACGGCGGCGCCCACCCGCAGGCGGCCGAAGGCATCCTTGCAGGCCTGGGGGTACTTCCGGATCTTTTCAATGTCCTTGATGGTGATGAGACCCTTGAGGTTGAAGTCGTCATCCACCACCAGGAGCTTTTCGATGCGGTACTGGTGCAGGAGGGCCTTGGACTCCTCCAGGGTGATGCCCACGGGGCCGGTGACGAGACGTTTGCTGGTCATGACGGTCTTCACCGGGCGGTCCAGGTTGGTCTCGAAGCGCAGGTCGCGGTTAGTGACGATACCCACCAGGCGGGTGCCTTCCACCACCGGGATGCCGGAGATGCGATAGCGTTCCATGAGTTCCAGGACCGCTGAGATCTTTTCCTCGGGACCGATGGTGACCGGGTCGAGAATCATGCCAGACTCGGATTTTTTGACCTTTTCCACCTCCAGGGCCTGGGCGGCAATGGACAAATTTTTATGGATGATGCCAAGGCCGCCCTGGCGGGCCATGCTGATGGCGGTCTCGGATTCGGTGACAGTGTCCATGGCGGCGCTGAGCAAGGGAATCTTCAGGGTGATGTCCCGGGTCAGGCGGGTCTCAAGGTTCACCTCGCCGGGCAGTACTTCGGAGGCGCCGGGAATGAGCAACAGGTCGTCGAAGGTATAGCCGGTCTGGATGGTGGAGTCATCGGTCATATATGGTCTCCTCAGAGGGATATGGTTTTCTCAGTCATGCCCGGGGGGGAAGCCGCCGGCCAGACCCTGGAGGACGCCCTCCAGGAGGCCGGCGTCGCTGACCACCAACCGCTCCTGCCGGAAGCAGGTCATGATCGCCTGGACCATGACCGCCCCGGCCACGATGACGCCGGCCTTGCCGGGTTCCAGCCCGGGCGTCCGGGCGCGTTGGGCGGTGCTCTGGGACGCCAGTTGGGCCGTGAGGCGGTCGATGGTCTCCCGGGATAGTGCCAGGTTGTTCACCCGCTTCGGGTCGTAATCGGTCAGCCCCAGGGAGATGGCCGCCAGGGTGGTGACGGTCCCCGCGGTACCCACCAGGGCTGCAGGTATCAGATTCATGTCGGCGAGCCCCCAATGTTCCGTAAGCCGGGCCAGTTCCACCGCCACCGCCTGCCGCAGCCCCTCCAGGGCGGCGGCGGGGGGATCATCCCGCAGCCAGGTCTGGGTCAGGCTCAGGGCCCCCAGGGGCAGGCTGACCAGAGCCGGCTCCGGCCCCGCCCCGAACCGGGCGAATTCCGTGCTGCCACCACCCAGGTCAAAGACCACCAGGGGGCGAATGGCGGCCACCGCCGGAGCCAGTACCGACAGGACGCCCGTCAGGGTCAGTCCGGCCTCTTCCTCCGGGGTGATGACCTCCGCCGTAAGGCCGGTCCGCGCTTTGATCCGGTCCAGAAAGGCAGCGCCGTCGGCGGCCTGGCGGCAGGCCTGGGTGCCCACGGCCCGGACCCGTTTTACCCCCTGGGCCCGGAGATCTCGGCCAAACTCGGCCAGGGCCGCCAAGGTGTGCTCCATCGCCTCCTGGGACAACGCCCCGCTGGATGCCACCCCCTGGCCCAGATGCGTGATGACCCGCCGGCGGTAAATAATGGTATGGGAACCCCTGGCAGGCTCGATCTCGGCGATGGCCAGGCGCACAGTCAGGCTGCCGATGTCAAGGGCGGCTACCCGGGGGCGGTCAGGGGACGGGTCAGTCAATTTTGATCTCGGGGAACTGGCGGGCGGCTGCCGGGCGGGCGGCCGCCGGCGGCTGGGGCAGACTTTCCAGGCGCTCCAGCCGGGCCGCGATCTCCTCGAGCAACGCTAGGCGGTGATTGATCTTCCAGTACCAGCAGTTAAACTCCCGGAGGCATAGGAATAGTATGACCACTCCGGCCAGGATAATCAAGTAGGTGAAGTCAAAGGCAAAGGTTTTCATGGGGTTCGGCCCCCGAGGCAAAGGGTTAAATAAATCACCCCCTGGCGGGAAGCAGCCAGAGGGCGGAGTCCGGGAACGGCCGGGAAAGACCCGGAAGGGCGGTCTAGGAAAAAACCAGCTCGTAGACCTCCGGGTAGGTACGGTAGTCCTCGGCGTAGTCCAGTCCGTAGCCCACCAGGAAGCCCTTGTCGATGGTGAACCCGACGTATTCCACCGGCACCTCCACCACCCGGCGCTCCTTCTTGTCGATGAGGCAGCAGATCTTTACGGAGGCGGGCTGGTGTTTGGCCAGGTGATGGAGCAGGAAGTCCAGGGTAAGGCCGGCGTCCACGATGTCTTCCACCACCAGGACGTGGCGGCCCTCCAGGGGCAGGTGGACGTCCTGACCGATATGCACCTCACCGGAGGAGGCGGAGCTCTTGCCGTAGCTGCTGAGGCGCACGAAGTCCACCTGCACGGGGCGGTCCAGGGCCCGCACCAGGTCGGCCAGGAAGATGAAGACCCCCTTCAGGACCCCCACCACCACGAGGTCCTGGCCGGCGTAGTCACGGCTGATCTGGGCGGCGAGCGCCTTCACCCGGTCCTGAATCTGCTGCTGGGAGAGCACGAGGCGTTTGGCGACGGACATGGGGGATCCTCTGAAATTTATTTCATGATTAACTTAAAAGGATAGAAAATCGGCGGTAATTTGTCAAATTTTAAGTGGGAACACGCAGGAGCGGGTAATAAATCTTTGAGAAATGAAAATGAAAATGTTATCAGCAACTAATGTGGATAAAGAGGACTGAACAGGGAAAGAGACGCCTCATGTTTAGACGTCTCTTTCTAAAAGAGATAGGCTTTTAAATTGTGAAAACCTGCTTTAACATTTCAGGATCAACGCGGCCAGCTTCTCTTATATATTTAATTGTTTCATCGGCTACCTTACGGGCAGCTTCTAATTTCTTTTTTCCTGACTTCGACAGAACTTTGCGACGGATTTCTTTTACAATTTTGTCCTTGTCCGTCTTCATGTCCGCCTCCTTTTCTTCTTATTTAGGAAAAACAGTTATTTTCCAATATCCTCCAAGCTGGGCCTGATTTTATTCTCTGAGCTAACTCCGGTATGCTCTTGATTATTTTGAATACCTCAACCAACTCGGGATAATAGGGAATTACTTTTGTTAGAAAGGAACCATGCTCGATATCTGTCGCATCAAAAAGCAAATCTAAAACAGGCTCCTGACCACAAAAAGCAGTCGCTCTCCATAAAAACCTTGGCATTTTACTTAATAATATGTCGCGTCTATCTCTTATTCCAGTATAATCGGAATCTAAAACACTTTTCTTGAATTTATTAATTGTAGTCAAATGGATATCCCATACTAATCTATGGGAAAGGTTGATCAGGCCTGGATCCCTAAATATTTCAACCCATTGATCGAAATCAACAACAGAAGCTCTTATGGATTCTAAAGGAATTCTAATTTTATGATATAACGGGATAAAAATTATCCAGGGAATAGCTCCGACACTACCAATATTGCCATCTTCGCCGATGTACGAGGTAGAAAGAATATCGCCTGGCTCAAGACCCATACGAGAAAATGGGCCTACTTGATCGTCGTGAACATAAATTTTATCAATCTGAGCAGACCGGGTTAGAAAACCACCGATGATTGGCGTTGGTGCATCAAGTCCTAAACTATAACCAGTTACTGCAACAGCGTGATACCCTATCTCATTATCATCTTTTTTAGACAAATCTACCAACTTTATACCAAGTAACAATGGGATACCCATTTTACAATAAGCATATATATTAGCCTGGAGTATTTCATGGTCTAGAGTCTTTACTAGATATGGTTCTAGATTAACATTACGAATAGCGTGGGCTATTAGATGTCCAGATAACCCTTGATTTGGAATTGCCCTTGTTTCTAAGGGCATATGATCACAGGCCGCTTTTGTAATTTCCACTGGAGAAAGAATAGGATGTTGAAACATCATACCTGTCCCCTGGAAAGTAGACCAAAGAGCGCTTGTGGCGCAAGCAGCTACAACTTTGTCTTGCTCTTGAAAGGCTAAGGATTTTACGCGCAAATTTAACCCAAAGAGGTTTACCTCGTTACACCGAATGATGGGATAGAATCTGCGGCCGTTATCGCTGCCATACGTTTTTAAGCAGGTTCTTCCAATGATCGTCTCGGGGAGTGGCTTAACCACTACAAAACCGAGATATGATTCTGTAAATTTTTTAAAATATGTCTTTTTCTTCGTCCTCCCATTTAGCATAGAATCAAATTTATTTTTAGTTATTGGGATATTAAAAAAATGAAGGCGCGAGCAGAAGCGCTTATAGGGATTAAAGCATCTTACGTAGTATGCGGCATAGTCTTCAAGGAAATCTCGGTCAACATAAGAATTTTCCACAATTATTGTTTTGGCAGATAATTCATTGAAATAGTTGTTAAAGTATACGCAATGAATTTTTTTCTGGACTGAATCAACAGAATTTCCGGATTTTTCGGCGAGGAGGCGCCTGAGAGTTTCAATGCTATATGGGTGGATTTCGTATGCTGGACTATTCATAAAGTGAAAATATTCACTATATGTTTATAAAATCTATTATAATTATTAAATGTCTAAAATCAAGAAAAAAATAAGGGCTTATTATTTCGTCGTCAGGCGATAGACCCCATCCCAGTCCGGCCCCAAATCCTGTCCGGCCAGGTTTTGGCAGCGGCTGCGGAAGGCCGTGGCCGGGGGGTCTCCCGGGACCGCCTCCAGCACCTGGGCAAAGACCGCCTGGGCCTCGTCCCAGCGCTGGGCGCGGTAGAGGGCCAGGCCCCGGGCGAAGCGCTCCCGGGCCTGGGCCATGGCGGGGGAGAGCTGTCCCGCCGGCCCCAGGACCTCGTAGACCCGCACCGGCGCCTCCCGGCCCTTGACCGTGATGAGGTCCAGCTCCCGGAGTTCCACCTGGCCCTGAACCTGGGCCGCGGTGGTGTCGCTGATGAGGATGCCGGAGCCGTAGCTCTTGTTGGCCCCTTCCAGGCGGGAGGCCAGGTTGACCGCGTCGCCGATGACGGTGAAGTCGAAGCGGGTGGAGGAGCCCATGTTGCCCACGATGACCTCGCCGGTGTTGATTCCCATGCGGGCGCTGATCTCCGGCAGGCCCCGGCTGCTCCACTCCCGGCGCAGTTCGGTCAGGCGCTGCTGCTGGGCCCAGGCGGCCAAGCAGGCCCGGGCGGCGTGGTCGGGCATGGCCACCGGCGCCCCCCAGAAGGCCATGATGGCGTCGCCCTCGTACTTGTCGATGATGCCGCCATGGGCCAGGATGATGTCGGTCATGTGGGACAGGTAGTCGTTGAGGAGGTGCACCAGCTCCTCGGGGGAGAGCTGCTCGGAGATGGAGGTGAAACCGGCCAGGTCGGAGAAGAACAGGGTGAGTTCCCGCCGTTCGCCTCCCAGGTGGAGCTTGTCCGGATGTTTCAGGATGTCGGAAATGAGCAGGTCGGACATGTAGTGGGAGAAGACCCGGCGGATCTCCCGTTTCTGGCGGCCCTCGGTGGAGTAGCTGTAGGCGGCGCTGGCGATATAGGAAAAGACCAGGGCCAGCATGGGGGGGACCAGGTCCAGCCACAGGCCGTGGCGGAAGAGCAGGGCCCCGCCCCCCGCCAGGAGCACGAAAAAGCCGGCCAGGGCCGCAGAAATGACCGGCAGGGACCCGAACCCCACGGTGACCGCGGCGGCCGCGCTCACCGCTAGGGTGATGGCCATGAGCGCCGGACGGGAGACGGGCACCAGGAAGTCCCGGTCCAATAGATTAGCCAGCAGGGTGGCCTGGATCTCCACCCCGGGACAGATGGGGGACAGGGGGGTGGGTTTCAGGTCGTAGAGACCGGCGGCGGTGAACCCCACCAGAACCCATTTACCGGCAAAGTCGCTTAAGGGGTAGATGGGGGCCTCCCCGGCCTGCCACTGACAATAGCTCTGGATGACATTGGCGGCGGAGAAGCGCCGGAAGGGCTGCTCCCCGGCCCGGAAGTGCAACAAGAACCGGCCGTCGGGGAGGAGGGGAAGGTCGATCCCGGTGGCGGTCGGCTCCGGGGTCAGCCGCAGGCTATGGCCCTGCCAGGACAGACAGGGGTCGGGAAACTGGCTGAGATAGGCGGCCAGGGCCAACTGCGGCCACCATTTGCCGCCGAAGGGGACGGCCAGCGGCAGGCTGCGGAAAACACCGTCGGGGTCGGGGCGGTTTTCTACGTTGCCCAATCCCCGGGCCGCGGCGGCCAGGGGCGGGATGGGGCAGATCAGAGAGGCGTAGCCCGGATCGTCCAGACAGGGCGGGCCGGTGAGGTTCAGACAGATCCCCGGGAGATGACTGCCGCCCGGGGCGGGTTCCTTACGGGGGCTGCGGGACAGGAAAAAGGCCAGGGTGGCGTTACCGGCCTGCTTTAAGGAGTGGGCCAGGGTCTGGTCGTCCTCGGCGCCGTAAGAGGAGGCCTCGGTGTAGAGGACGTCGAAGACCACCCCCTGGGCCCCCGCGGCGGTGCAATAATCCACGATGGGGGCATACATCTGCCGGGGCCAGGGCCAGGTGATGCCCTGGTCCTGGTAGAACTCCACGGAGGCCTGGTCCACGGCCACCACGACGATATCCGGGTGGGGCGGCCGGGCCGGGGCGGCCTTCCGGTAGAGCAGGTCCAGGGCTTTGAGGCGGAATCCTTCCAGGGTGCCGACGGCGTCCACCGCCAGCACCAGGGCCGCCACGGCGCATCCCAGGAGCAGGGCGGTGACCAGTTTGGCGGCGGAACTCTGAGGGGTCGGTTTTTTCATGCGGGTAACGATCCTGAGGTGCGCACCTCACGCCTGTCATGGCATTATCAGACCTGATCTTATGTTCATCATTAGTCTTAATACATGAGGTCATCAGATTATATCAGAGACCGGGGCGAGAGGAAGAAAGCAAATTGGCCAATAATTTTCCTTGATATGGGTTTATTTATCTTCATTGAGCTTGCAAAATTCCTGGGAGTGTATATCGTACAACCAGGCGATAGATATAATGAATTGGCAACAAGCCGTATCTTAACCGCCTTGCCCCCCAGGACATCAGGACATGTACTATCCCCTGGAATAGTATGATTTAGGGGACAAAAGGCAGAGGTAAGGTAGCGTGGAGATCCTGGCGACCGTAATAAAGTGGGAAATCTGGGTGTTCATGGTCGGACTGGTCGTGGTGGTGGGCTACCAGTTGCTCATCGGCAGGATCAACACCGCGGGAATGCTTAATGATAAAGAGAGCGGCGAGTTCAGCCCGGCTCGGGTGCAATTGTTATTGTTTACTTTCATTGCCGCAGGGGTCTATTTCCTCCAGGTGGCGGCGGAGCCCAAGGAGTTCCCGGCAATCCCCCAAGAAATGCTCTACTTATTAGGAGGCAGTAACCTGTTTTACCTGGGCGGGAAGGGCTGGGCCCTGGTGTCCCAATTATTCCACCTTAAATCTTAACCGATCGCAGAATGCGGAAACGGAGGTGAAGATGAGTGAGGGTATGGCAAACCTGATTCTGGCCATCGGCTGGGTGACGGTGGTTTTTGTAGGCGCCCTGGGGGCGATTATCCTCATCCAGATGATCACCGGGAAGATCGACCTTGGCCACCTGATCAGCGAGCCGGCCAAACCCGGCCAGGAGAACCCGGAGGCCAGCCTGTCCCGGTTCCAGTTCTTAGTCTTCACCTTTGTGGTGGCCATGAGCCTGCTGTTGGTGATCGTGTCGCAGAAGGACGGCCCGGCCTTTCCGGGGACGATTTCCCCCGATGTCCTGGCCCTCATCGGGATCAGCGGCGGCTCCTACCTGATCTCCAAGGGCATTCAGACCAGTCGGGACGTCGGCCTGGAAAAGGAAAAGGCCAAGCAAAAAGAGGCAGAGGGCGGCGCCGAAGGCAGTCAGCCGCCCACCGCGTAAAGAAGGAGACAGCCATGCAGAACCTTTTACGGGTGATGGGCCTGGCGAGCCTGGTGTGGCTGGCCGGGTGCAGTGTCAATCAGGATTTCGTGCGGGGGGTGGACGGCTACACCCGGGTGATCCTGCCGGACTACAAGACCTACGTGAAAAATGACGCCGCGTTGGCGGAGGACACGAAGCGCATCCGCCTCCAGGCTGCGGACAAGCTTCAGGAGCTGGTGGACAGCGCCAAGGAGAAATGAACATGACGGAGCTGGAGGTGCTGCAGGCGGCCATCTTGGCCTTGCTCCGCAGCGAGGTGAAAGACCTCTGGGAGGTGGCGGACGAGGCCTTTCTGGAGCAACTGGCCACGGACATCGCCCGGGAGAAGCTGTTGGCGGCCAGTTCCCCCCGTCCGGAGGAACACCTGAAGAACCTGGAGTTTCTGGCCGCCACCCTGGAGGGCGAGGTGGTGAGGAGGAAGCTGAAGCTCAATAAGCTGGGCCGCGCGGTCTTTGTACGGGTGCTGGTGGCGGTGATCAAGACCATTGCCCTGCCGGGAGTGGGAATGATGTTGTGATGGGGCTTGGGAGGACGGAGGCGGGGGGTGGCGACGACACACCTGCTGACACAGGGAGGCAAACCGCTGAGGCGGCAAGGGGGACAGGTATGGAGCGCACGAGCGACAAATCCCGGGAAGTCCGTCTGGGACTGGTGATGTATGGCGGGGTCTCCCTGGCCATCTATATTTTTGGGGTGGCCCAGGAATTTTTCCGGGCGGTGCGGGGCCGGGGTGTCTTCAAGCTCCTCAAGGCCCTCACCGATTCGGACATTGTGGTGGACATCATCAGCGGCACCTCGGCGGGGGGAATCAACGGCATTCTGCTGGCCTACGCCCTGGCCAACGACAAGGAGTTAGGCAGCGTCGGCGAACTCTGGCGGCGGGACGGCGATATCTGGCAGCTCCTGCATTTTCCCGGCGACGGGCCGGAAAACACCAAATCGCTGTTGCGTAGTGAAAACTATTTCCAGCCCTGTTTGGAGGCGGCCTTCCGTAAGCTGGACGGCAATCCGGCCGCCGACCATGAGACCGAAGACCCATCTCTCATCCAAGAACTCGACCTGTTTGTCACCGGCACCGACGTCCATGGCCAGGTCTACACCTGGTTTGACGACGCCGGCCATACGGTGGATGTCAAGGACCACCGCGCCGTCTTCTTATTGAAACACCGGAAAGGGCGCAAGGAACCCTTCAATCCCCAGGCCAAGGAAAATGACCGTCCCGCCGACCCCGAGATCACCTATACGGCCATGGCCAAACTGGCCCGGATCACCAGTTGTTTTCCAGGGGCCTTCCAGGCGGTGAAGCTCAGCACCGCCTCCGAAGGCAATCCGGTGGACGCCAAACTGCGGCTCTGGGGGGGGCTGGGCCTACGGCAGGCCTTTTTTGTGGACGGCGGCGTTCTGGACAACAAACCCTTCACCTACACCCTTCGGGAGATTTTTTACCGCCTGGCGGAACGCCCGGTGGACCGCAAACTGTTCTATGTGGAGCCCGATCCGGAGCGCTTCAGGAAATCCTCCGACATCAAAGAACCCGATATGCTGGCGACGGTCATGCGATCCCTGGTGAGCATCCCCGGGTATGAAAGCATTTCCGAAGACTTGAAGATGCTGGGGGCACACAATGACAAGATCAAGCGATTCCAAATCCTGACTGAGGACCTGGAGGAAAACGGCCAGGAGCTCCCCTCGGCCACCCGGGAATTCATCGACCGATGGCGTCAACGGGAACGCCGCCCGGAGTGCGAGAAGGACATCCCGATGGCGCAGAGAATGCTCTGCACATACGCCCGGACCCGGCTATTGGCCCTGAGTCAGAGGGCGGTCCTGGGGGTCCTGAAAGACGACGGTCAGCGGCTGTTTCTGGAGGGGAAAAACCGCCAGGCCGCCGAGAAATTATATCAGGCCTTTACCGCCGTGGCCTTTGGCAGCAAGGCAGGAGATTCGGGCTGGATCAACCGGGGGGAGGACATCCTCTATCACTTCGACGTCAGTTTCCGCCTGCGACGGCTTTTCCATCTCCTCTACGCCTGCCCCAAACCCCGGTTGGGGGAGGAACAGAACGAGCACCGGGGAGACATCCGGCATGCCCTGGGGCGGCAGATCAAGCTGTTGGAGATTGTCCAGGCCGCCATGGAGAGGCTCGTCGACGAAGCCGCCATCCCCTGGCAAGACCGGGATCCCGGCGAGGTCTGGCGGAATCTTGAAGAGGCCTACCGCTATCTGCTACAAGCCTCTCCCCCAAACAATCCTTTGCCGACCTATTATACCGGCAGCTGGCATGGGGAAAGTCCGCCCCCAGAAGCTTGGTTGACACGGAACGAGCTTGACGATTTTAATCAGGCCTTAAAGCTGAGGGTGGAATGTCTCAAACAGGCCCTCACGACTGCTCCTCAAAACCTTCCTACAGTGAAGAAGGAGACCTTCGTCAATCTTCTCTGTCTCACCGACCAGTGCGAACGGCGGATGCTCGAGTACCTCATGGACGTGGGAAAGGTGAAGGACCGGGAAGGACAGGAACTGGACCTCATGGCGCGCTATGACCGGTTTGCGGAGATCGACGCCCGGCTCTTCCCCCTGCAAACCTTCGCCGAGGTCTACGAGAAAGATATCATCGAGGCCATCCGCCTCAGCCCGGTGGACGCCCAGAAGGGTTTTAGCAAGGAGGATATTGGCAATAAGCTGGCCGGGGAGGTGATGCACCACTTCGGGGGCTTTTTCAAACGCTCCTGGCGGGGCAATGACATCCTCTGGGGCCGCTTGGATGGCCTGTGCCAACTGGTGGAAACCCTCATGGACCCCAAATGCCTGGCCAAGACCCTGAGCGATCCAGAGGTGAGGACCAGGGTTCAATCCCGCCTGGCCGAGGGGGGGGATTTGCATCCGGCCCGGATTTTTCCCCAGGCCGGCCCCGAGATTCAGGTAATCCTGGCCCAGTGGCTGCAAAACCTCCTGGACCATCCCCAGAAGATAGCCGACGGCGGGGAAGACCGCGATTTCCGTCGGCACGTCAATCTGCTCATTGCCGCGGCCCAATTGGAAGTGTTGCAAAAGGAGATTCCGGCCCTGATCGAAGACGCCGTCCATGACCAGCTCTGTTGGCAAAAGAGCCACCGGGGGAAAGCTCCCTCCCCGGGAGACTTTCCCCAGAATCTCCTGGACTCTGCCACTCTGAAATCCCTCCGCCAGGCCGCTGAGCAACCCATGGACCCCCTGGTGGAGACCGTGGCGGTGAAGGAGTGGGCCCGGGAGGGGGGCAGGCGCTTCGGGAAGAAGACCCGGGACTTGCTCCAATCCCCCGGGGCGTTGGACGCCCTGCAGGCGGGGGAGGCGATCCAGCAACATACCGCCTCCACCGAGGCAGAGGAGAATCCCGCCCAGACCACGGTGGGCCGTTTCTTTACGGAAAACATCCAGGTGGGTAAGGAAACCCTGAAAGACATCCCGGCGCCCGTCCTCTTTAAGCTCGGCGCCCGGGCACTGCTGGTGGCCGCCAACTGCCTGGCCAAAACCGCGGCCGACCGAGGGAAAAAATTGGGCCTGGCCCGCTTTCTCCCTGTTCTAATATGGTTATACAGGGGGCTGGAAATCTTCCAGGGCCTGACGGCTTGGAAAAAATTGTTGGCAGTAGTGGCGGTTATCGTGGTGTGGATCATCCTCTCTCTGGCGTCATGGCAGCATGCCATTGTCGGGGCCGTCCTGACTGCGGTTCTGACGGCCCTGCTGCTGGTCCTCCTGGGCCTGGGATTGCCGCTTATAAACAGGATGATGGCCTATTTCCAAAAGCTTGGTTCCGGCAGAAAGGTGTAATATCTGTCAGTATGTATTCTGGCTCCGGAAGGGGGGAAGGGGGCCGGCAACTACTCTTCCGGGGGCGATGTAAAAATTTAAACTCCTTGAAATGAAGGAATATTAATAAGATAAATTGACCAACCCGGAAGCGCTGAGACTGCGGTTCAAAAATTTATACAGGACGGCAATCCCGGTGGGGGCAGCCACACGCCGATATGTGCTTACCTGCTAAAAATACAGCGAAAACAAAACGGTTCTCCGTCGCTGGTGATTGGCACGCGACATGCATATAACAAAAGACAGGTATGAACTAGATAAGGAATCCAAATCCCCCCCTTAATCAAAGTTCAAATACCATTTCTCCCTATACCCGCCTGACCGGATGACTCCCCCGTCCGGTCAGGTTTTTTATGTCTGGCAGCGTTCTGTCGGTTCAAGATCTTGCCCTGGGGGTCCCGAAGGTTCAAAAATTTTCTACGGCGGCAGAGATTATTTATTGCCAATAATTTAATATAGTTATGCTGGCCAAGGGACTGACTGATCTCCTGTCCGGGAGGGGTGGGCGGCACCGGCGGTTCAAAATTTTATACCAAGAGGGAATGATGGGCAGGGCTAGAGATGGGCGAAATAATTAAAAACTAAATATTATAAGCAAGATAGCATAAATGGGGCAGTTTGGCACCGTGCTTGCATATATAAAATATCGAACGAGATAAGGACATAATCCCCCCCTTAATCAAAGTTCAAATACCATTTTCTCCTTTCAAAAAAAAAACTGACCGGAACCTCCCCTTTCCGGTCAGTTTTTTTTGTTCCCCCCCCCGAACCCCATCGATCCAGTTTTGTGCCGAAGTCCTGGCAAGACCCGCTTCTCATCAGCCTCCGGGTCTCACCAAGAGCCTTGCCCGGTTTAAGGGGAGGGCTGCGGAGCCGGAGTGCAGCCCTCATACCGAGTGCGAGGAGAAGGATGTGCGGGTTGAGGTCCTTCTGAACCGAAGGAGGGACAACCAAGGCATTCTGATGGCAGATGGTGATCAGTCCTTGTCCGGTTCCTGGCGGAGCTGTTCCAGTTTCTCGAAGCACTGCTCCGGGGTGAGGTGTTCTTCCAGAAAGTCGGTGAGGGTAGTGAGGGCCGGGTGTTGGGTAAAGAGCTGCTGCAAGCCGACCCGGTCGCCCAGATTGGGGAAGGTGATCCCCAGGTGAAAATTATCCAGGATGGCGTGGTAGAGTTGGAACTGTTCCATCTCGGCCTGGCGCATCTGGGCCTCGACCTGGAAGAGAAGTTTGCGCAGGCGGGCCAGATAATTTTCCCGCTCCTGATATTCCTGGCGCTTGTGATTCAAGAGTTGCAGTTTGTGTTGCCGGTTGAGTTCGCTAAAGGGGATGACCTTGCTCATGGGGCCCTCCAAGGGGGTGTGGGGAGATGGGGGGAAGATATTCTGAGGGTCGGGATCAGTCCCCCGGGGCCGGCCTGACCAGGGTGGGGGGCTCCCCGCCGGGAACGAATCAAAGTTGCACCGGGGACCTGGTCGTACCCGCTAAGGGGAAATTTATCATTGTGGGTTGCGGTTTCAAGGCAAACAGGATATTTTTCTGAAGATTGCAGGAGATAGAAAGGCAACTGACATGATTAAACTGGACTTTACGAAACTGGACGGCCTGATTCCCGCCGTCATTCAGGACTGGCAGACAGGGGAGGTCTTGATGGTGGGTTTCATGAACGCCGAGGCTTGGGAACAGACGCTGGCCACCGGGCGGGTGCATTATTACAGCCGCACGCGGCAGAAGCTGTGGTGCAAGGGGGAGACCTCGGGCCACGTGCAGGTGGTGAAAGAGATCTATCTGGACTGTGATGACGATACCGTGCTCCTGAAGGTGGAACAGGTGGGTGGTGCCACCTGTCACACGGGCTTTCGGAGTTGTTTTCATAAGCAGGTTATGGACGGCGACATTCATTACGTGGGGGTCAAGGTGTTCGATCCCCAGGAGGTATATGGCACGTGAACAATCTGAAATTAGGGATTCCCAAGGGCAGCCTGGAAAAGGCGACCATTGAGCTGTTTGCCAAGTCGGGCTGGAAGATTTCGGTCAACGGCCGCAGTTATTTCCCGGATATCGATGATCCGGAGATCAGTTGCTCCATGTGCCGGGCCCAGGAGATGTCCCGCTACGTGGAGAACGGCACTTTGGACTGCGGTCTGACCGGCAAGGACTGGATCATGGAAAACGACTCCCAGGTGGTGGTGGTGGCCGACCTGGTCTATTCCAAGGTGAGCCGCACCCCCGCCCGCTGGGTGTTGGCGGTGCCCAAGGAGTCACCCTATAAGGCCCCGGAGGACCTGGCCGGCAAGAAAATCGCCACCGAGATGGTCAACTTCACCCGACGCTACTTCGGGGAGCGCAATATCCCGGTGACGGTGGAGTTTTCCTGGGGCGCCACCGAGGCCAAGGTGGCCGCCGGTCTGGCCGACGCCATCGTGGAGGTCACGGAAACGGGCAGTACCATCCGGGCCCATGGGTTGAAGATCATCCATGAGCTGATGCAGTCCAACACCCAGTTCATCGTCAACCGGGAAATCTGGGAAAACGATCCCTGGAAGCGGGACAAGATCAACAATCTGATCCTGCTGTTGAAGGGGGCGCTGCGGGCCGACAAGATGGTGGGGTTGAAGATGAACATCCCCGAGACCTCCCTGGAGTCCCTGGTGGCCGTCCTGCCCTGTTTACAGGCGCCCACCATCGCTCCCTTGTATAACACCAACTGGTTTTCGGTGGAGGTCATCGTGGAGCAGACCGAGGTCCGCAACCTGATCCCCCGGCTCATCAAGGGCGGGGCCACCGGGATCATTGAGTATCCACTCCACAAGGTTATCTAGCGGCGCTGGGAGGGGCGGGAAAGGCCGGCCTCGGAGGTGGCGGCTAACTGCGGGCGATGATGAAGACTCCCAGGCAGGTGATGAGGATGCCGGCCATACGGATTAAGGTGACATTTTCGCCGAAGAGGATCCAGGCCATGACGGCGGTGAGGACATATCCCATGCTGATCAGGGGATAGGCATAACTGACTTCGGCCTTGGACAGCACGATGAGCCAGACCATGAATCCGGTGACGTAGCAAAACAGACCGAAAAGCACATAGATATTGGTGGCGGCGCGCAGGAAGACCGGGATCAGGCCGCTGACCGAAAGGGAGAAATTGCCCATCATGCTCATGCCGTGCTTGAGGGAGAGCTGCCCCACGACATTGAACAGGACGTCGATGCAAATCAAGACCAGAACCACATAATTGACCATCTAACAATTCCTTTCCGGTAAACCGGGTTATGTCGAAAATATCAGAGGGATTGCTTACAATCTTGAATTATCCCCAAGATCGCAGATATTGGCAATGTTTTTTCCTCCCCTCGAACCACGATCCTCGCCCGGCGCCAGGAGAGAAATGACCATGAATCAGACCCTTGAGTTGTTGCAGCGGTTTTCGGAGGCTTGCGGTCCCCCCGGGGGAGAGGAGCCGGTGGCCCGTCTGGTCAGGGACTACCTGGGGCCGTTCTGCCAGCTCTCCCGGGACGGTCTGGGTTCGGTGCTGGCCGAAAAACCGGGGACCAGCCCCCGGCCCCGCCTGATGCTGGCCGCCCACCTGGATGAGATCGGCTTCATGGTGCAATCCATCACGGCCCAGGGCTACCTGCGGCTGCAGGCCCTGGGAGGGTGGACTCCGAGCCTGGCGCCAGGGATGCGGCTGCTAATCTCCGGGGCCCGGGGAGAGGTGGAGGGCATCGTGTCCACTGTGCCCATCCACCATCAAGGGGACAACAAGAAAGAGGTCAAGATCGAAGACCTGTTGGTGGATGTGGGGGCTGCCAGCGCGGCCGAAGTGGGGGAGCTGGGGGTGGAGGTGGGCAACCTCATCGTCCCCCGGGGCGGCTTGGCCATTCTCAACCGGGACCTCTATCTCAACAAGGCCTGGGACGACCGGGTGGGGGTGGCGGCCATGGTGACCGCGCTCCTGGAGCTGAGGCAGCAGGCGCACCCCAATACCATCATCGCCGCGGCCACGGTCCAGGAGGAGGTGGGGGTGCGGGGGGCCACCACGGCGGTGGAGGTGGTGCGGCCGGACGCCGCCATCGTGTTGGAGGGCCCACCGGCGGACGACTACCCCGGACTGATCTCCGAACCCCAAGGGGCAGTGGGCGGGGGCTGCCAGATCCGCCTCTTTGACCCCAGCATCATCGTCCCCCGGCCCTTCTGGCAGATGGCGGTGCGCCTGGCCCAGGAGAAGGACATTCCCCACCAGCTGGCGGTGCGCCGTAGCGGTTCCACCGACGCCCGGGTGATTCACCTGGCCCAGGGCGGCATCCCCACCCTGATCCTGGGGGTGCCGGTACGCTATGCCCACAGCGGCACCGGCCTCATCCACCGCCGGGACTTCGACGCCATGGTGGCCCTGGTGACGGCCCTGATCCAGGAACTGGACCAAGCGGCGGTACAGGGGCTGCGTTGTCCGTCGAATACGACCGAGGCGGCGGGAGGGGGATAGACCGGCATCCCTCCGGCTAAGGTCGCTGCGGCATGGCCAGCTATGTCCTGATTATCGAAAACGTCGTCCCCTTAGAAGTCCTGGTGGGGGCCCGGGGGGCTGTGGCGCTGGCCGCCGGGTGGCATCTCTACGTGGGATCGGCTCGGCGGGGGCTGGCAGCCCGCCTGGCGCGGCACCGTCGGCGGGCGAAGAGATGCCGCTGGCACATCGATTACCTCCTGGTGCACCCCGGTTTCACCCTCCGATCCGTCTGGGTCGCCGCCAACCTACCCGAATGTGAATTGTCCCGCCTCATGAGCCGTTTGCCGGGGATGGCGGCCTCGGCCCCCCGGTTCGGCTCCAGCGACTGCCGCTGCCCGTCCCATCTGTGGCACTTTTCTGGCGATCTCTCCGACCTGACTGCCATTTTCCAATCTTGGCAGCTTATTCCGGATATATCTGATTGACAGGAACGATTATAGGGAATATTATTGTAATTGATATTCAATTGCAGAGGTAATCCCATGCCCATCCGTGCCTTAAGTGATCTCAAACCGGGCGAAGCCGGCGTCGTTGCCCGGGTGTTGGGGGATGGTCCCTTCCGCCAGCGCCTGCTGGAGATGGGGCTGACCCGGGGCGCCAGGGTGGAGGTGGAAAAGACCGCCCCCTTGCGCGATCCCATCGAATACCTACTCAAGGGCTATCATGTGAGCCTGAGGAAACGCGAAGCCGCCCTGATTCTCCTGCAGGACGAGGAAGGGGACTGAGCCCATGGCCAAAACCCTAACCATCGCCCTGGCCGGCAACCCCAATGTGGGCAAGACGGCGATCTTCAACAATCTGACGGGGGCGCGGCAGCACGTGGCCAATTGGCCGGGGGTGACCGTGGCCAAGAAGGAGGGCACAATCGCCTTTGGGGGGTATGAGATCACCATCGTCGACCTGCCGGGGACTTACAGCCTGAGTCCCTATTCCCTGGAAGAGATCGTGGCCCGCAATTTCCTGGTGGATGAGGCGCCGGACGTGGTCATCAACGTGGTGGACGCCGCCAATCTGGAGCGTAATCTGTATTTGAGCGCCCAGATCATCGACTTGGGGGCCAAGGTGGTCCTGGCCCTCAACATGGTGGACACTGCGGCCAGCCAAGGCATCAAGATCGATCAGGAGCGGTTGGCGCAGCTCTGGGGAGTGCCGGTGGTGGCCACGGTGGGCAACCGCAGCCACGGCATGGAGGAGTTGTTGGCCGCTGCAGTGCGAGTCGCCGAGGAGCGCGATCCTATCTCGCGGCACATCCACATAGACTATGGGCCCGATGTGGAGCCGGCCCTCCGGCAGATTGAGGACCTGCTGCGCGGTGACGCCCCTCTGGCCGACGGCCATTATCCCCGTTGGTTGGCCACCAAGCTCCTGGAAAAGGACCCGGACGCCCTGTCGCGCCTGGAGGCCCACCCGCGGCGGCAGGCGGTGGCATGCCGGGTGCAGGAGGCGCAGCGGCGTTTGGAAAAGACGGTGGGCGAGGACGCCGCGGTGCTCATCGCCGAACGCCGTTATGGTTTTCTGGGGGGCACCATCCGGGAGGTGCAGCGCCAGGAGTTGGCCCAACGGCTGGCCCTGTCGGAAAAACTTGACGTGGTGCTCACCCATCAAATCTTGGGTTTTCCGGTCTTTCTGTTCTTCATGTGGCTGCTTTTTCAGATGACCTTCACCCTGGGCGAGGCCCCCAAGGACCTTATTGAGAGCGGGGTGGAACTCCTGAAAGGAGGGGTGCAGGGGTGGCTGCCAGCCAGCTTGTTGCGGGACCTGCTCACCGAGGGGATCATCAGCGGGGTGGGGAGCGTGTTAGTCTTTCTGCCTCAGATTATGCTGCTTTTCCTGGGCATCGCCTTTCTGGACGACACCGGCTACATGGCCCGGGTGGCCTTCATCATGGACCGCATCATGCACACCCTGGGGCTGCACGGCAAATCGTTCATTCCCATGCTCATGGGCTTCGGCTGCAGCGTCCCGGCCATCATGGCCACCCGGGGGCTGGGAAGTCAGCGGGATCGGGTGCTGACCATGCTCCTCATCCCCCTGATGAGCTGCAGCGCCCGTCTGCCGGTATATGTCTTGTTCGCCGGGGTCTTCTTTCCCCGTCATGCCGGTCAAGTGATCTTCGGACTCTATCTGCTGGGGATTGTGATGAGCGTGCTGCTGGGGATGGTCTTCAACCGTTTCCTGATGCGGGGCCAGGAGGAGCCCTTCGTCATGGAGCTGCCGCCCTATCGCCTGCCCACCTGGCGCAGCGTGGTCGTGCACATGTGGGACAAGGCGGTGATGTATTTAAAGCGCATGGCCACGGTCATTCTGGCTGCGGCGGTGATCATCTGGTTTTTGGGGGCATTTCCCCGGGATGCGTCCCTGAGCGAGGCCTTTGCCCGGCAACAAGCCGCCCTGAGTGCGACCTTCGCAGCCCGGGAAGCGGCCCTGGCGGCGGACCACGGGGCGAGTGCGGCTTTGGCTGAGCTCAAGGAGGAGAAGATTGCGGTCCTGGGCGAACTCCAGCGGCAGGAGAAGGCGGCCCTGATGCAGCAGACCTATATCGGCCGTCTGGGTCGGTTCGTGGAGCCGGTCCTGGCGCCCCTGGGTTTCGACTGGCGGATGAGCGTCAGCCTGATCACCGGGTTCGTGGCCAAGGAGGTGGTGGTCAGCACCCTGGGGGTGCTCTATGAGACCGGGGATACCCCCGAGACTGCAACCGAGAGCCTGCCGCAGGCCCTGCAGGCCTCGGGCCTGACCCCGGCTGCGGCACTGGCCTTCCTGGTTTTCACCCTGCTCTATACCCCCTGCGTGGCCACCCTGGTGACTCTGTGGCGGGAGTCCGGGACCACCAGGTGGCTGCTGTTCAGCGTTACCTATCAATTGAGCCTGGCCTGGGGGGCGGCCTTCATCACCTTAAAACTGGGGCGGCTGCTGCCGGGGATATCGGGGTAAGATAGCGGATTACGGAAGAAATGGAAGGGGACGAGGGCAGGAGCCGACCTCTCCTGCCCCCCGCCGCTGATTATGAGAGGGCCATCCAGCTGCCAGGGTCGCCGGCGGTTAACTGCCCTTCCGCCCACCGAATCAGGTGCATCAAGTCACGCCCTTGGTGGCAGAATCGCTCCACCAGCTCAACGAAATCCAGATTGTCGCGATAGGGCTGCTGCCGCTTGAGGCGCTGCAGGCCAATACAAGCGATATGAATGTGGTTGCAGTAGCGATCAATCCGATCCTCTTCCATTGCCTTAGCCCTCTTTGCCGATGACCACCCGGCCGTCACTGTGGTGGCTGTGGTATTTTATGGCGTCCCAGAATTCCTGGTGCAGCTTGTCGTTTTCGGCCCGACTGGCAAAACGCTCCATGAGCGATCCCCGGCAGCTGATCTCCAGGTGATAAAGCTCATCAAGTTTGTCCTCCATGCGGGAGAGGATGCGCCAGAACAGAAACCCGCACAGACTGGCCAGGACCCCGATGATGGCCACCAGGATATCCACATGGTCATGCAAGTTATTGTAATTCATGATTGTATGCCCTTGTCAAGATGGTTCGGAGGGGGCTGCCTGACCCCGGGAGGCTCCAACTTTGGCAACCCCGGCCCGTAGGGAGGCCAGGGCCAGCGACACCAACAACGGCCCCAGGGTTTCACAAGCCTCCCGGGAGAGCCATCCCAAGGTCTGCATGAGGGCCACAAGAAATAACAGCCCCGCCATGATATAGGTTTTTTTGCCCGCCAGGGTGATCACCCGGCTCGGTTCTCCTTGCCGAGGGGAATCCTGCGAATCATCTTTCGGCCGATCATCGGTCAGACGCCGCAATCTCTCGAACTTGGTCTCCAGGCGCCGCATGATATACCAGAGCTGGAAAACGGCCACGATGAGCACCAGGATCAACAGGCGAACCAGGATGCCGCTGTGAATCCAGAATTCATGAGTCGTAATGGAGTTCGTCATAACATTGCCCTCCGCCCTGGGCCCCTCGGGGGGTCATTCTTCCCACCCCAGGGCGTGAACGATCTGGTTGGCAGTATTATCGTTGGTGAACCAGACGCGGTTGCCGTCGAGGACCTGACAGGCAAAGGGGATCGCTCCCCGGACACCTTGAAAGTCTACGGCCGGCGGCGAGGCGTGAATGACCTGGGTGGCCTGCAGGCCGTCAGTGGAGATGGCCAGCTTGACGTCGTAGCCATTGAGCGCGGCAGCCTTGCCGTCCAGGCGCCGGGCCAGCGGTGGCGCCACCGCGGCCAGGTCCAGGGAAGTCCAACCGCTGAGCCCGCCGGTGAAGATCTCCCGGGGGACGTTCCAGGCCACCCGGGCCCCGACTTTAATGAAGCTGGCCAGATTGGAAGCGGCATCATTGAACACCAGGCCCAGATAGCGGAAATTGATCTGAGGCAGAACGAGCAACCAATCGCCCGCGGACAGGGTCAGAACCGATCCGGTGTAGGTGATGGTGCCGCCGGTGTCATTGTCATTGTTGTTGGCTGAAATCGGCCGGATCAAGCCCTTGGCGGCCCCCGACAGGACCAGGAGCTGGGCGTTCGCCAGTTCGTCGGTCAGGAAACCATAGCCGATATTGCCGTCATTGGCATTGTTCCGCAGGGTGATGACCTGGGCCGCCTGGCTCGTGAAACGCATGACAGGCATGGCCTTAAGCGTGAAGGTGGTCTCCCCCGACCCGGCGACGGCATAGACCGCGTACCACTGCTGCGATTTTTCCTGCCCCCAATATGTGGTGGACGAGGCGAAATCCATGGTCACAGGGCCGGCGTTTTCCCGATAGGCCCCATCTGACAGGCCTCCGTCCACATAGAGACCCCGGTGCAGGGGTGACGGGAAGCCGCACATCATTACCCGGGCGCGGCAATCGGCGGTGGCGTTGATCCGTACCTGCCCTTCGTTAACGTATTCCAGGTCCGGGGCGTGGCTCAGCTCGAAGCCCTCCACCACCGCGGTTTCGATCTTGGTGAAATCGCCTTTCAGGATCACTTGGCGGCCAGTGCCGCTGCCCCATTTTCCTTGGGGGATATCTACCAACATGGTGTGTCTCCTTTGTGGTGCAATCTCAATGCTGACTCTGAAGTGAGGTGGTCAGAATGCCCGGTATCGGGTTTCCGGAAGCGATGCCGGGGCGGAGCGACCCTGCCTCTGCTGGTTCCATACCTGACCAGTCCTTAATACACATAGGAACGATAAGGCCAGTCCAGGCTTTCCGGATCCTGGGCATCAATGGCGGCAGCGTCGTAAGCCGTACCACTGGCATCCACCGCCCAAGCGCTGCGGTAGGAAATCCGGCGCTGCAATTGCAACTGCACCCGTCCGGTGTCCGGACTGAGGGTTTTGCCGCAACACTGGTACTCGGTCTGATCCAGGTTGTGGAAATCCGAAGTCAAGGCTACGGTGTCGCCCAATTCGATGCGGGCCCCCTCCCACCAGGTTTGGGCGGTGACCAATTCCCGGGGATGGGACTGTCTGGCCAACAATCGCTGGGCCAATACGGCAGCCATGACGGGGTCTTCGCAGATCACCGACCGGCCATACCGCAGATCGAGATCCACCGGCAGCGGTCCCAACTCTTCAATCAGATTCTCCTGGCGGGCTTCGGCGTAGTGGCTGTTGTCCTGGTCGTACTTGGCATATCGTATCCGTACCAGATTTTTCACTGTGGTGGTGTCATAGCTGAGACTCACCTGACGGAGCTGAGAGCTGTTCAACACCACCAGATTGTCCGTGAGCATGAAACCGAGCAGACGGTCAAACCACCCCCAGTCGCCCACCAGGGCCCCGTAGTCCGCGGCCACCTGGAGCATCAGGACCACCGCCTCCAAAGACCCCATTTGCCGCAGCGCCAGGTAGTGAGGGGCGTAATCCCAGACATCGGCATCCTCCACCAGGGTGAAGGGAATGCCCTCGCGATTGAGGACGTTGGGCTTGCTATTCCCGGAAAGTTGGAAAAAACCATTAACCATGGCCAGGAAGTGATCCCGGTGGGCGTTGTCCAACGGATACGGGTGAGACGCTTGGTGGCGTCCTGCTGCCGCCAGTCCGAAGGCATGGGCCACCAGGGCGTTCAGCCAGCCATAATGATAATCGCTCTTGTAGAGGTGGCCGCCGAAGTCACCGCTGGGGCGGTTCTCCCGGAGATCGGTCAGGATGCGGTCCACCCAAATCCCGGCTCGAGAATCCCCGGTGCGCATAAAGATGTGCAGGCACCCAATGGCGATGGCGGCGGTGCTTCCCGGATCATAGCCGCCATAGCCGAAGCCGTATTCCGAGAAATAGGTGGGAAATTTCCAGCCCGGGCCGTCGCTCTGGCCATATTCATCCAGCCAGTTCAGCCAATGGTCCAGAATGTCCCAGGCCGCCCCGGCCTGACTGGCAAAAAAATATTCGGCCAGACGCATGAAGGCCCAGTATTGGGCCAAGCCGGAGCCCACTTCGGGGTATTGGGAGCCATTTTGGGCTCCGGTGATAATCCGGTGGCGTCCCGCGATCTCGGCGGCCTCCATCGCCCGGCCCTTATGGAGACGCACCAGGTCGATCTGACCCACCAGGAGATGGTCATAGAGATTTTCCTCCCAGACTGTGCCCGCTGACCACCGCGCGTCGCGATTGAGGTTCTGCAGACTAATTGCGTGCCCGTGTGACCACCCTCCATAGCTCATGACGGCTCACCTCGGGGCGCCTCAGCAGGAGGGCTCGCTTTGGCCTCGGCCAGATCCCGGGCTTGGGCCAGCTTCAGGACCAGGGTTTCAAGTTCCCCTTCCAGTCGCTGTTGCTCCCGGAGCAGGTCCTTGAGCTCCAGGTTGGTCTGGACGTCAGCCGTTCGGGAGGCGAGTCGCCGCTGCACCGAAAGATCGACTTCCCGTTCTAAATCTCCCTCCGGCGGTACGGTGGCGGTCAGGTTGATGATCTCGCCGGTCGCGTCGTTGCGGAGATCAACCCGGGCCTCCCGGAAGATAATCTCGCCATGCTTATTGCATCGGTTCTTGCGACCCCAGACCAATTTTTGCCATTGTGCGTCAAGTATGTCCCACATTGCCTCGTCCCTGCTCTCCCCGCTCAAATCAGTTGGACTTTCGGGTCCACCCACAATTTGGCTCCGGTCTCATAGGTCTTGAGGGTGACCACCAGGTCCATCCACCCCTCCTCTGCCGGCGTTATGGTCACTTCCAGGTACTGGCTCCAGTCGTCTTGATCCGTCCGGGCCGCTACTGCGCTGGTGCTCGCCGTGGTGGTTCGGCTGCCGCCGGTCACGCCGTCAAGCCAGTCCGCCGACAAGGCCAGTTCCGCCACGGTCAGCGCGGCCGTATAGGATGATTGGACATGGTAACGATACGTCTTTGCCACCCCGGGTGCCGCCCAGATCCGGTGACGCAGGATTTCCAGATAATTTTCCGCGCTGCAATTACTCTGCGGCACCACCTCGATCACGTCGGCAGCCCCGCCGGCTCGCGGGGCAGGATTGTCATCGGCCCCATCTGCCGGGGTCTTGATCAGGTCGCCAAAGGCATCATAAATCCGGTGATCATCCAAGCTCCGGCCGTAATGTTCACATCGCACCCGCCCGAAACGCCCCCCGGAGTTACGGGAGATTGTCAAGCCGGTATTGGGCACGTCGCAATTCATCAGGAGATAATCGTGGTTGTTGTAAGTGGTCAGATTGAAATCCGTGCTATTTCTACTGACCAGCCCTTTGCGATTCTTCCCGATGACACAATCAACCAGTTTTGCACCAAAGGCGTTGCCGAATATGTAAAGACCATAAAAAAAGCAATCTTTACAAATATTGCTGACTGTATAATCACCCAAGGCGCTATCTGTTGATGTCCCTGTTCCTCCAAAGATTTCACAATTTTCTAAATCTATAAACACATTATATTCATGGCATCTTGTGGACGATACACAATATGAGTTTTTTAGGGGGATTGTTGATGATGTCGCATTATGTAATGCTGAACTAACAGAAAAGAATATTATGTCTGATAAATCAATTTGAGTTCCGCCTATTGTTCGATATCCATTTCTCAATACTATATTTCTGCATATTTGATAATGATTATATAGTCGATAAAAACCACCGAACAACGCATTATGGATATTGATATTCCCCGACGCAGTTTGGTAGAGTCCGAGAATCCGTGGCCGGTTGGAATTAAAATTTCCTATGGCGGTGGCATATCCTGACTTATACAGCACGACGTTACGGCTCATGTTGAGCACTCGCCCGCCGGCCAGAAAGGACGTTCCGCCCGGGTGGGTCGCCGTCAAGGTCATGCTGGTCTTGGTGCCGTCATAGGTCGGAGTCCCGGAAATCACAGCCTCGTGCACATCCGTGGTGGTCACATAATCCCTGCCCTTGTGGATGAGCAGGATCTGACCGGCTTTCCATTTGGTGGCATAATCCCCCTCCACCTGAATATTGGTGCCCGATGACCAGTCGGCGTACAGATGGGTGGCGAAATCACTTCCAAAATAATTCGGGCTGCCGTAAATGGTCAGTTTTGAGGTGGCAGTAGCCAAATTGATTCCTTTGGCATTGTCCGAGGTGGTATTCCAGATCAGCTCCGCGGTAAAGTCGGAGCCGATGGGAGTGGTGTTGTCGCCGATCCGCAGCTCGCCGCCGGCATTGACGGTTATGTCATTATGCCCAAGGGTGAGCTTGGTGTTCAGATCCTCCCGGAACTTCAGCAGGCCGTTGAGGGTGATATCGCCCAGTTGCACCGTGGAGGAGACGTTATACGTCACCGTGTGGCCGGCTGCGATCGTGGCCGTATCCCCCGCCACAGACGGATAGCCGCCGCCACCCCAGGTGGCCGGATTGTTCCAGTTGCCGCTTTGTACTGAGGTATAGCTGGCCATTTATCCACCTATTCTAAAAGACTCGGCATTTTCTATGGCACCGATGGCTGTCGTATCCAACGCGGTTCCCACCTCGAGTCCATCCACAAAAAGTTTCATTCCCGCAACGCGGTTCGCCGCAAAACTCAAGACCACGACATGGTGGTTGCCGTCGGCCAGGTTGGTTGAGCCGGTGATGGCTGCCTGGTTCGCACCGTCCCCCACCCAGGCGGTGAGGTAGCCTGCCGGCGTCATTCCGATCCGGTAGCCCTGGTTGTCGGCGCACTTCTGGACCAGGGTAGTCTCCATGGGGGCCTCCATACGGAAAATGGCCTCGATGGTGAAATCTTCCGGGCCCATGTCCAGATTGTCGGTGTCGGCAGCACTGAGGTGTTGCTCACCAGTCAGGTTGACGGAGGTATCCCTTGGCTGACACAGCCCGGGGGCATATTCAGGGGGCCCTGATGAGCCCGCCAGGTCATGGCCCTGACCGCTGCCGTCGGCCAGGGAGGCGTTGAAATGCCAGGCCCCCACCAGGTTCCCGTAATCCCGATAGCGCGGCCACCAGCAGAACCCCCCGAAATTCTCTTCTCCGCACAGCGAGATATTTTCGATGTCATTACGGGTATGCACCGGGAGCACTGCTCCGACTTGTCCCGCGTAGCGCCGTTGATACTCTCTTTGGGCTTCGGCATGAAAATGCAGGTAGGTGGTCGCCAGATCATACCGATCGCACAGCCAGGGGGCCAGAGGGTGGGCGTAATGGACCAGGGTCGGCCCCCGCCAGGCATTCAGGCCATAGGGCCCCAAAGAAATCGCCAGGCGTGGGACAAACGGGTACCCATCCGCGGCCTCCAGATTGAGGCTGACGTCATCGAGCCTCCAGATATGTTCTGCATTCAAAGCCAGGGGGCCTTCGACATATTTGAACTCCAACAGGCGCACCTGACTGGCGTCGGCAAAGGTCATATGCCCTCCCAACGTGAGGTCGGTGACCAGAAAGGTCCCATCGGTGGGAGGCGGGGTCCCCGTCATGCCGATGTCCACCACCTGGATGGGATGGCTCAAGGTGCCGCTCCCGCCCTCCGGCATGAACTCCTCCCACGGCACCTGCACCCGGTTCCAGACCTGGTTGTCTGCCGTCACCTCGCGATAAAAATAAGTGCCGTTGGCGTCCTTCACCTTGATTCGCATCGTCACCGTATTTCCGGAGGACAGCTGCGGCTTCAGGGCCAAACGAAGGTCGCTGGTACCCACGGAACTCACCTGAGAAGTATCGATCCCCACCCAGGCCCCGAAGGCCGTGGTATTTTCCGGCAGGTCCCAGCGCACCTGCATCTGGGTATAATAGGTGTCACCCTCAATGATTTCAATAACTTCCCGGTCATTGAGGCTGATGCTGCCCTTGCCGCTGCCGTTGGTGGCGTACCAGCTCCCCCACTGGCTGCGGCGGCGGTCCCGGTCATCGATGACGTTGTCAATACGCCAGAATTGGGAAAAATTAAGGGCCAGAGGGGTCAGCTCCGCGAACCGGTCGGGCAGGGCATGTATAAACGTATGTGCCCCGCTCCAGGGCTCACTTTCTTGCGGAACGGAATCGTTCAGGATCACTTGCAGCCGCCGGGGGTGATATTCCAGGTCCCCGGACCGGAAGGTCCAGGCATCGCCGACTGCAAAATCGGTCCCTGCACCCGGCTCCCACCATAGACGGAGGCCTTCCTCCAACCAGATGGGGTGATCGATTCCTGCCGTCGCCACATCCAGATATTCCGCCTGTAGCTGTCCCTGGGCATCCCAGACGCTCAGGTCAAATCGGGCCTCACCCAAATTTCCAGCCTGAGTGATCATAAGGGCGTAATCCCTCAGTTCGGAGCCTTGGCCGCAGTCCTCCAGCCGCAGCACTGCGGTGCCGCCGTTGCCATCCTTATTCAGGTGGGTCACCCGTGAGGACGTGTCAGGGGATTGCATCTTTAGGGACAACGTGTCCATGGTGGTAAAGGGCGGGGCGCTGCGGCTCCAATTGAGCCCATATCCCCACCAGGCCGCATACGTGCTGTCGATGCCGTCTGCTACGGTTTTAAGCTCCACTTCCAGGGCCCGGGTATCTTCTCCGGAGGCGGGCGAATCGCTCGAGGCGGTTTGGAGGGCAATGGCGAACTTTTTGAATCCCTCCGGACCCTGGGTGGAATTTCGATACAGGACATAGGCCCCGCGGTCCCAGCAGCTGCGGGCGAAATCATCCTGGAAGAGGGGGGAGGTCCGGCTGTCCTGACGGCATTGGAAGGCGTCCCAGAGAAATTCGAGCATCTTCCCGTAATTCCGGTCACGCTCGAGACCGGCGAAATGCAGGGTCGCCATCAAATCCAACAGGCGGTCCACGGCAAAATCATAGGTAAAGTCGTCATGGCTCCGATAGGCCCGCCGCACTGCAGGATAAATATTCAGAGCCTCATATAGGGCGGCCACCTCCGTGGTGTAATACAGATAGTAGACCTGCACCGCCGTCCCTGAGGGCAGGGCCGTCCCCAAGGTGATGGTTGTCTGCCCGCCCTCATTGACATAACCGCCGCCGGCAAAGTAATCGGTCAGGTCGCCGCTCTCGGGCTCAGCCCAGAAACCCTGCCACGGGAAGAGGGTGTCGTCGCGCCAGACGCCGCGCACATAACACACCCGCCCGCCTCCGGGGAGCGACTCCCGCAGATACACCCTGCCGTCATCCGCGACCTGGGTCAGGGCCCCCGACTCCCTGCCGGCCACCGGCTCCATCAGCGGGGTTCCCCCCAAATTGTCGAAGACCCAGTTAAATTGGCTGGCTCGCGACCATTGGATGCGACTCATGACCTTCCTTACTCCTCTCCGGTGTAGGCCCGGAGCCTGATGATCCCGCAGTCCACCCAAAAGTCGAACAGGCAGTTTTGGGTGATCTGCAGGATGGCTTGGCCGGCCGATAAGTTCTCAAAGCAGGCGCCGATGGCGTATCCCAAGGTGTCGGAGCGAGCAAGGGCGAAGCTTTCCAGGTCGATATACGCCGCCACCCCCACCTCGGTCAGGATGTCCTGGATGATGTCCACCGGATGGGTACGGCTGTCCTTGACTACCCGGGCCGTGACTTCGCCGCTGCTCCCCGGCACTTCGATGGCGCCCGACTCCAGCCCCACTGACACCCCGGGGCGGTTTTCCTGCCCGTTGACCGACACCGCGGTGATGGCCTCAAAGGGGCTGCCGGGAAACACATAGTGAAAGCGCCAGGTGCTAACCGCCAGCTGCCAACGATCCCCCGCCACCAGGTCCGCACCCAGACCGCCGCTCCAATAGATCTCCAGATTATCTTCCAGTTCCACGGGCGCCGTTATACCGGCGGTCACCAGACCGCTGGCTACCCAAGTGCGTCCCTCGTCTTTGGACCAGCGGAAGGTGGCGTCCCCGATTTCCCCGGTGGTCTCGATCTCCACCAGATAGGTGGCATCCGCAAGACCGGAATAGGCCGCCTCGGCAACCACAGACAGGGTGGCGGAGCCGAGTCCCTGTTTGTCCACCTGACAGGTGGGTTCAGCGGTTTCGGTCAGTTCGGCCCGCCCCCACCAATAGCCCCGCATAAAAGGCCGTCGTTGCCCGTCGCGGTCGGGCACCCCGATCTTATGCTCCAACAGCTTTACCACCAGATCTGCCGATTCCAGCCGGGCCGTATGGGCCGTGCCCCAGCCGTGGGCCATATTGCTGAGGCGCTCGATCTGCCCCATATAGAGCAGTTGCCATTCCACCTCCCCTCCCGGCAGTTCGAAGCCGTGATAGAGTTTGATGAACTTCTTGAGCCAGGGCACCTCCTGGAGGTAAAATGATCCGCCTCCGGGTAACCATTGCCGGCTGCGGTTATCCACCAGCAGGATATTGTCCCCTGCCTGCAGCTCCGCAAAATCCGCCGCCAGGGAGACGGAGATATCTCCGGGATCGATGATATCCCCTTCGGGCAGCACGATTTCCCCGGTCAGAGTGATATCTTCCAGACAGCCGGGGAATTTCCCGTCGCAGGCGTAACTTTCGTAGCCGTCATCCACGGGCAGATCGGTGGCATAGGCCGAAAATTGGTCCAGCTCCTCGGGTGCCTCCAGGGCCCAGGCCCGGACCGCTTCCTCCAGGTGCACCTGAAGCTGATAATAGGATTGCAGCGCGACTTCCTGTCCCCCTGTTACTACCTGGAAGGCCATCTGAAGCAAGGTGTTGTAACTCCCTGCAGTCCGGAGGGAGATGTGCTTTTCCAGGTATCCGGCCTGGTCCGTCCAACCCAGGGTGGCCAGGGCGGTCATCCCCGGGACTGCTCCCAGATGGCTCTGCAGTACCGGTGAGGTCCAGGCGCCCTGCGTCCGGTAACCAGCCTGCATCCGCAGTATGCCTGCGGTCCCCCCGTATTCCATCTGGTCGAATTCTCCCAGGGTCGGTGCTAGACCATAGTCCAGCTCAAAGGGAGACAGTACCGCCCGGAGACGGGGACGGGCCCCCCGCAGTCGCTTTTCTTCCTGGATATACGCCACCGATGCATCCCGCATGGTTTCTCTCTCTCTCTTCTGCTTCAAGTCCTATGGACCAGGACTACCAGGAGGGCGTTGTACCCCTGAGGCTAAATCTCCATTAATTCCATGGTTCCCGACCAGTAGCCCGGGGCCACTTCGGTAAAATCGAAATCGTTAATCCAAGCCGCAGTCATGGTTTTGCCCCCGTCGGCCTGGCGATGGAAATCCAGGTCCACCTGGGCCAGTTTCATGGCCAGGAATTGCTCCTTTTGAGCCGGACTGATAAACCGGAAGACCAGCCGCCAGTTCTGTTTCAGGCCCCGGCTGTAACTCCGCAGGGTGCCATCCAGGGCCCGGTCGTAGTCCGTGGCGTCCTGGTAGGCTTCCTGGTACTCCCAACTGAAATTCACCGGGAAGACATAGGTCTGCTGACTGCCACCCGACGGCGTCCAGACGATCTTGGCGTTGGCCATGGCTTTCCTTCTCCCTTGTCAGTCGTGGATATTCCCCATCCCATCCGGCCATTTTCCTGGCAGTGCGGCTGCCTGGCTTATACCCCCCGGCGGGTCTGCTGCAGGGCTGGCAGGATGTGTCTCCGGACCAGCCGCTCCCAGTTGAATCCGGTCAGGCTGTCCGCGTCCAGGGCCTGAACCTGGAGGGCGATGTGATACGTCGGGCCTCCCGTCGCCGAGGCCGGAACGGTATCGAACTGACCGCGGCGCAGGGACTCGAAGGTCTCCCGGCCCAATCGCTCCATGCTCTCCCGCGGGAGGATGCCCTCCCCGGTCTGGGCGATCACCAGCCGTTCGTCCTCTGCCATACTGGGCAGGCCGCCCAGATACTCCGGCTCCAACACCATCCCCTGGTGGGCCTTGACGATGCCGCCTTGATGAAACCAGTCCAGGAAGTCCAGCCAGCCGCCTCCTAACCAATCGTTCAGCCATGAACTCGAGCCGGTGCTGGCAGTGCTGCCACTGCTGATCCCCTGCCCCTGGAGGCCGGTGGCGGCCCCCAGGGTTTGGGTCAGCCGGTCTTCCAACTCCTCCAGATCTTGGGCGACCCCTTGCAACGCCTGGGAAAAATACTGTTCCAAACTGGCGCTGGCAGCCTCCGCCTGCCCGGCGATCTGATCGAACCGGCTCTCGGCCGTGGCCGCCATACTGGCCAGGGAGTCCTCCCAATTTCGCCCCCAATCCTGCCACAGGTCCTTCAGGCTGCGACCTTCCGCCTCCCAGAGGTCCAGACGGGTCTGGCGATAGAATTCGGTCATGTCCGCCAGCTGCTCCTGGAGCGCCTGCCAGTCTGCCAGTATGGCCTCGCCATCTCCCTGCCGGTGAGAGGTCGTGTCAATCCGAGTCCTTGGGTATCGCATACACACTCTTTTCTGTTGTGGATCTGGCAAGTTGGTTGATTGCCCCCAACATCATCCAGGTCTCCAGGCTCAAATCATTGCGCCGGAAGGGATAGCCCGCCGCCTGCAACCGGTGCAGGAAGAGCAGGTGTCGACTGAAGGGAGAGACCTCTTCCGGCCTGACGTATTCTCCACAGTGCTGGCAGGCCCAGCCGGAAAATTCCTGATCCTCGGCCTGGCAACGGCGTTGCTGCGCGGGCGAACAGAGCCGCCCAGCCAGGAGCAGTTTAATTTCCCTCAGCAGGCTGGCCTGCCAGTGGCCGCCACCTCCAGGGCCCCGTCCGCCAACCTCCGGACCGGAGCCCCCTCCCACTCCCCCGGGGAGGGCGCAGCCTCCGACGCCACCCGCAGGCCTTCAAAGATATACTGCCCCAGAAAAGAGACCACATCAGGCGCCAAACGCTTTAGGCAATCCTTCCACTGTCCCTCGGCGTCCACCTCCAGGGGCCTCTCCTCACCGTCGATCTCCAGGGTGAAATCCCCGGGAGCGAACCCGGTGAGCAGGGTCAGGCCGAAATCCAGCCGGGTCTCGGCCAATTTTAGCCGGGGACCCCCGCCTTCGATCCGAAAGGCCGACGTCTGATAGGCCAGCCGTTCCTCTGAGGTGGGGATGCGGTAATACAGGGTGAGGCATTCTCCCCCGATGGGATCCCGCAGCCGCAGGGTCTGGGACGCTTCAGTGAGTTTGCGTGGCATGGCTCCTCCTTCACTCCCCGGCATACCCGGACACCTGGTTCTGCACTGTCACCGCCACCGAGCCCCAGGTGTCGTCGGCCAATACCGCAAATTCCACCTTCTCCGCCAGCCGTCCGTCCGCCGCCCGGGTGGCCGCGGCCACCACGCTGACCCGGGGGAAGACGATCTCCACCAGATAGGGGAGCCCTGTCTCAAAATCCGGTCCTATGGCCTGCAGGTGTACCACCAGGTGATCGTTGTCGCTCAGATGCTGTTGCATCAGAAAGTCGCGGAAGTCCCGGTCGAACTCCAGCTTTTGGGTCCGCCCCCGGCGCACCGCCCGATTGGCGTACAACCCGGCGCACCCCGGCGTGCTCTCCAACAGCAGGTTGTTGTTCAGAGTCCAACTCACCTCCCGCAGCTGTGCCGCCAGCAGATGCCCTCCGGCGATGCCACTCCCGGTCCACCTGCCGCCCACATTGACGGCCAGCTGCGCCGCCCGCAGCGGGGGCTCGCTGACCCGGTCGGGGAAGTTCGTCCAGTCGCCCTCCGCCGGCAGATAATAGACCCGGTAGGTGACCATGGTGGCGGTGGCCCCCGGCGGGGTGATGGTGATCACCGCCGGTGTCCCGTCCGACACCGCCGCATACGCCACGTCCTCCCAGGCCAGGGTCACCGGGTTCTGCACCATGACGGCCTGGACATTGGCCAATCTCTCCTGGGCGGTGGTTCCGGTCACCGCCGCGGCGGCCAGGGTCAGGCTGCTGGCGTTATGAGGCGCACTCAGGCTTTCCTGGCGCGTGTTGGTCTCCACCAGCCCGGTCCCCTGGACCCCGGTGTTGATTCTGGCCCAGCCGTCCTTGGGAAACCGCACCCGCACCTGGTCGATGCAGCAGGAGATCGACCTCCGGGTCATCACCTGCTGTCCCAGGCGCTGCATGGCGGTGAAGGACGGCAGGGACCGCGCCGCATCCAGGTCTCCTGGCTGCGGTCTGATGGTATGGCGGAATCCGGTGGCCCCCGCTGTCACCGTGTTTACTTCGCCCAGACCGTAACCCAGGACAAAGGCAAAGTGCTGAGGCTGGGCCCGGTCAAATTCCAGAACTCCCTTGACCAGCCCGCCCCGGTCGTCGATGCGGTCGGATTCCTCTACCCCCTTGGCTTCAAAGGCGTTGTTTTCCCGCACCGGGAGGTAGCGTAAGATGTTCTCTGCCTTCACCAGCAGAGTGGTGTCCATCGTCTGCGCCGTATTTATGGCTGCCTCGCGGCGCTGCGCCGACACCGCCAGCAGATTGTGGGCGGCATAGATATTTCGGGTTGACCAGACCATGTTCCTCTCCCAATCCCCTTGATAGGGCGACGTTTTACTTCCTCAATGTACTGGGTACTGCTGTTCGCAATTTGCCTGGCTCAGGCCGGCGTCCAGATCATCCGGGTGCAATACCGGGCCTCAAACGCGGCCATCTCCCGGTCGTTGCGCTCCGCCTCCTCCCCCAGGAGTTGAAAGGGCTCAATCTCCAGACCCAGGTCCTGATCCCACAGGGCCGCCCGGAGGTCTTCCAGCATCTGATAGACTCCTCCTTCGCCCTGGCGGGCTTCTTCGTTGTCCCGGAGATTCCGGGCGGCCACCAGGATAGCGAAGGTCAGCTCCACATCATAGCTATGGGCTGCAGTCGGCGCCGCCCGGGTCCCGGTCAGACGCACCAGGCTCAGCGGCAGCCGCCATCCCCGGCTGGCCAGGTCTTCCGGCAGACTCCCCTGGTAGCTGGCGATGGTCTTGACATAACTCCCCATCCGGGCTTCCAGGCTCATAATGATGGCATTTTCAATCTCGGTGAGGCGGTATGCTGCCATGGGTCCTCCAGAACGGGCGACCTTGTCCTACCACTGGCTCAGGCTGCCCCGGGAAAAGACTCGGGTACCGGAGTCCAAGAGAGGCAGATCGCGGTCGGAGTTTTCGGCTAGGCCCTCAAGCCCCGACAGGACCGCAGTCCCCATGGCGAGCTCGCGCAGGCGGGAGATGGCTTCGGCATATTTGACCCTCCTGATCGTCGGGGCCACACTGCGCCGGGAATACAGATGGTACAGGGCCAGATCCGTCCCCAGGGTCTTCAGCAGAGCCGGCACGGGATTGAGGGGCACCCGGTATTTCACTCCGCAATAGGTGTCGATTTCACTATCCGCCCGGGCGATGGCTTCCGTCACCACCTCCACATCCGGGGTTTCCCCGGTCTCGGTGGTGATCTCCGTAAGCTCCGCCAGCGGAATCTGCTGCAGAATATCTTCATAGGTGCAATAGGCCATGATCATTCCCTTCCCCGGCTAGACTTTCCTGACTGACATCGTGCCGGGACCCCCGCATCCATGGCGGGGCGTGCAGTGGGAGCGGATAAGGACACTCCTCTCTGTCCCCTCAGTTGAAAATTCGACCGGTCTTGAGGCTGTCATCACGTCAGGGTCAGAATCCCGCCGGCGTTCCACTGGATGGTGAAATCCCCGTTGCTGGAACTCTTGTCCGCTCCGAAATCAAAACAACAGATCAGCGGGGAGGTCGTGGCGGTGCCGGTATCCTTGTAGAGTACGGCATAACGGGCCGTGATGGTGGATGCCGACCAAGTCACGTCAGCCGCGTCGAAGCTAGCCTTGTCGGCGGTGTTATCCTGCGTCACCACTTTGCTGGCCAGGGCCTGGCCGCCGCTGACGTATCCGGTTCCCGACACCTCGCTGGCCTTGACGTCGCTCCAAAAGGTGTGACCGTCCACATCGGCCACATACGTCCCCCCCAACAAGGCCACTTTGATGGTGTCCGTATCCAGATCGATGGAACCGTCCATGATTCTTTTCTTGAAGCCATTAAGCAATACACTGGCCATCCCCTTGCTCTCCTTTGCCAGGCTTTATTAGCCCGAGTTTGTTTTTTTTACCGATATTCCTCAGGTTGTAGCTTTAGATCTCGACGACCACGCTAACGCCTTTTTGCGGCAATGACCACCTACCCCCTACCCCATTCGGGGTCAGACACACTCCGCTGGCTACACTGATGGGGGCCAGAAGGACGGTTCCCGTGGCGGTCGGAGTTGAGATCATAGCCCCCAGTTGTACCTGCAAGGGCGAAGTGGCCCCACTCAGGGCCAGGGATGCCACCGCGGCACATTGGCTGATCACGGTCCTGACATCGGGCACCAGAAGAGTGGCACTCAGGGTTTGGGTTCCCACTCCCGGTTTTGTCCCCAGACATAAATTGGGGGCAATTATTGATAGATTGCCAGATAACGGAGTCTTCCCGGCTTCGAACCTCTGGTCAGTCCGGACCGCCACTGTCGGTAAGGTGGTCTTCGTCGGGAGGGTTTCTGCCGCGCAGATAACCGTTACGTTGCTAACTGTGCCGAACCAGGTGTTAATAAACCAACCATCAAACCAACCCATATCGCCCTTTCCTCATTCTCGAGGACTCTACTCCGGACCTACCAGGTTTCATCGATACCCTAGATGCTTAATAAAAATAAGTTATCCTGAGAGTGCCGTTGGTGGTGCCGCTACGGATGGCGCGGAATTGCCTCAGGGTCTGCGTACCGACGATGGACAACGACGTACCGACGAGAAACTGATGTCCTTCCGTGCTCGTCGGGTCACCCCCATCGAGGCGGAATCGGATGTCGCCGTTTTCCAAGGTGACTTGAGCGGCCCGGGACTTGATATTGGCAAAGTTCCCCACCATGGGGTTAAGCTTCGGGAGCGACAGAGCCACCACGGTGGCTCCCACCTCCAGGGACTCAAAATCCCCCGGGACCCGCTCGCTGAATCCAAATATCCTGCCCTCGCCATTAGTGTCGTTGCTGAACCAACTCATGATTTCATATCCTTCTCAATCCTTCCTGCCGTGGCACCTTCCCTCCCTGTCCGACAGACCGAGCATCGCTATGGGCCCTGTCAGACAGAGAGGGGAAGAGCGTTCCTACCGTTGTCAGGCGACCGGGTGGCCCCTATTTAATTCAGGTACGGGACCACCAACAGGTCAGCCGAGCCTTTCCAGATGTTGGATTTACTCCCCCCGGCCGTGGCATCACCCAGAATGAAATCGGCATGCAGGATCTCCCGGGCCGTCGCTTCCAGAGCCGGCGGTACCACCAGCAAGTTGGGCTGGACCCCCAAAGGTTTGCCGTCGGATCCCTTGAAGGCCATCATCGCCGCCCGGGCTGCCGCATAGTTGGTGGCATTCAGGGTGGCTTTGCTGCCGTACGCCAACTGCCACAAACCATAGCCGGCCGCCGCCCGGTAATCGATGCCATAGCGGAATTTCTTCCGCATGAAGACCTGATCATCATCCGGGCGATCCTGGCGCACCAGCTCCGCCTGGCGCCGCAGCTGGAAAATAAAGGGCTTGACCTTCCTGGTGGTATCGAAGAGATACCAGGCCGTGGAGGACCCGCTCCCCAGATTGGAAACTGTGGTGTCCCCCACCGGATGGTCGGCGGCAAAGAAGGTTGAGCCGTCATAGATCGTGGTGGCAAAGCCCTCTTCCATCAGCTTGGCCATCAGGGCGTCGGGGTGCTGTTTGATGGTGCGTCCCAACTCGGCCACGATGGGATTATAGATCCCCAACTGGTCGTCTTCGATATCGTTGCGTTCGATCTCGATGGTGGCCTCATAGTCTTTGGTAATGAGCTGGAAACCATAGGCTGCCAGGCTCTGGATCTGCCGGTCCCCAATCCACTCCTGAACCAGGGGAAAACTGGCCAGAAATTTATAGTCCACCGTCCTGGTATTGGCGGGCACCACCATGGCCACCTTCTCATACCAGGGTTGGGTTTCTTCCCAGGCGGAGTTGAAGGCCGTGCTCAACGCCATGTAAAGGTTGGTTAAATTCTGTTGATTGATAATCATGGCAAATGCCTCCGTTTATCTGCTGATATCGATCCAGCCCTTGGTGGCCGAGACATAGTTGGTCAATACCCCCACCTTGATGTCATTGGTGGTTCCCCCTGCATCGTCGAAGGTGTGGTCATCCACGGCGTACATCGCCGCACCCACCATCGCCTGGGTGATGCTGGTGGCGTCGAATTCGAAGACGCCGGTCCGCCGCACCCGCACTACGCTGTCGCCGTTGGCCCCGGCGCTATTGTCCGCATACTCCAGGGCCACCCCGACAAAAATTAAGCTCACCGTATCTGCCGCCGGCAGGGCGAAACCGCTGGCATTGACACATACCAGCCCCCCCGCAAAGATCTTGGTGCTGGCAGCCACTGGATAGTCCATCTCCACCCCCTCGCGGTACACCGTTGGGCGGTCTTGGGTTAAAGCAGCCATCTGTCATGCTCTCCTTTTCATTTAAGTGATTGCTCCGGTCAGATTCGATCTGGTCGGTCCAGCTAGGAACGTGACTTGAAATCGGGACCTAAAATTTCCGCCTGCGACCCCTAAAACTGCAGGTTTTGCGCTGACCCTTGCTGGGACTTATGTCGGGCCAGGCGGTCCGGGTCCAGCCCCATAAGGCTACACAGCCGCAGTTCCTCCGGGGTCACGCCCCGGTTCAGCTTCTGCTCTTGAGCTATCTCCAGGTCGTGCAGAGGAATGACTGCATGCGCCGGCCGTTCCAGGATCAGGGCCCGAAAGGCCTCCGGCTCGGTGGCCGCCATCACTCTCAGCCGGCCGTCGGCTCGAGCCAACTCTGCCGGAGAGGTCCGTCCCGTCGCCAGGGCCTCCCGGATCAGTGTCTCACCTTTTTCCATTCGGACCTGCTGCCGCAGTTGTTCCAGTTCAGTCGCGGCTTCGGCCTCTGCACTTTTATGTTGCCGGTTATCCTCAGGTTGTTCGCCTTCTACAGAAGGGTGGGGTGTGGCTTCCTTGTGCAGGCCCTTGAGGGCTTCCAAAATTTCCCCGCCTCGGGCGTCCGGGGTCAGACCCAGGATCTCCCTGATGTGGGCCAGCATATCTGCCCCCGTCTCCGCCACCGACCCTGGGGTCCCGTCATGCGCGCCGCCTTCTCCTGGCTGGGCTTCCTCCTCCCCGGTCTCACCCCCCCAAGCCGACCGCGCCACCAGGGGGGATAAATGGTTGATGGCCGGAACATTGGTCAGGGCCGCATGCAAAAGCTCCACCGGTCGCCGGTTGGCGCCGTCCAACATCAACACGGGGGAGAAATAGCGATATTCCCGGCTGGTGATGAAGGCTTGCGCCTTCTCGGTCCATTCCACCCGGGCCCAGAGCCCGTCCTCCCGTGCCTCCAGGGCCTTGATCCACCCCGCCGCCGGGGCCGGTCCCCCCTCCAGGGTCTGATGTTCATAATCGATCACCAGGTCGTTCCCCCGCTGCTCCCAGGCCGCCAGTACGGCCTCCAGGGCCTCCCGATCCACCGTGAAGGGGGGCCGGCCGTCGCCCAGGGTTACGGTCCCCATGGGAACGATATTGATCCATTGCGGGACGTCCGCCGTTGCCCCGAACACCAACCTCAGCCGTCTGTTTTCCATACCCATGCCACTCCTTGGGCGTATGTCCTCGCCCTCTTCCCTGTCTTCCTGATCACGTATTTTCGGCGGATAGGCCGGCTCACTGCGGCCCGCCCTGGTCGCGCCGGTGTTTCGCTGTCCCGGGAGATGTCACCATAAATGAACGTTGGGGGATAATTCCGTCTGCCGGGTCCCTTAGGTGTTGTCCGTCTGTTCCCCGTGGCCCAAAAACCTCTGATCCCCCACCGGGAGTGGCACCCCGAAGCGTTCCGACAGGTGCTCCAAGGTCAGGGGATAGCCAAGCTTCCGCAAGTTGACGTAGACCTCCGAGAGAACCTTCAGGTCCTGCTGCTCCTTCCGGCGGAAGCGAAAATACGGCAGCGGCTTGTCCCAGCCGAAGTTAAAGCCCACCAGAGGTTTGATGAGCTGGTGACGCAATGTCCGGGACAAGGCTTCGGCATCGGCCTCCACCAGGTCCCGGCGCACTGCCTCATGTACCTTGGCGGTGCTGTAGGTCCCGGTGCCGCCGCTGGTGTCCGTGGTCAGGGTCTGTCCCAATACCGCCTTCGACATCTCCCGGTTGCAAAAGTCCGCCATCACCAGGTACGGGTTCGCCTGCCCGGACAGCCGACTTGAGGCCTCCACGAATTGTATCTCCATATTCTTGCTGATCACCCCGGCCCCGTCCGTCCCCAGACTGCGGAGGGCGTTGAACAGGAACTCCCGGTCCGCCTTGGGGGCCGTCGGTTCGATCCGACCCAGCCGGAGAGGCATCCCAAAGACCTCATTGAAGACCCCCCAGTATTTCAAGGCATACAGCTTGTAAAAATACATCCCGGCCACCACCCGCAGCATCCCGGCTCGGTTGTCGTACCCGCTGCGGGCCTTATAGCAGTGGTAGAGCGCCTTCCAGGGCGGAAGTGGCTCCCCCTGCCAGGAGGTCCCGGTTCGCAGCCGGGGCTCCAGGCTCTCCACAAAACTGATCTTCTTGGGATGGATCCAGGTCAGCCCGGCCACGAGCGCCTTGCCCGCCGCGATCTCCCAGTGGATCTCGCATAGAGAGACGCCCTTGCCGATGGCATCCAGGAGGTCCAGCAGGGCTCCCTCAAAGTCATCCAAGCGACAGATGGCCGCTTCCACAAAACCCGCTATAGCCTGGTCGTCGGGGTCCTCCGAATACGGCTGCACTTCGTAATCCAGGGCCAAGATCGCCATTTTCCGGGTCTGGAGAATGCCGGCCAGGTGGGCGTCCTTCTCCTCCATTTCCTCGAACAGCTCCGCCTGGCGATAAAGATCGCCGCCGTCGGCCTCTTGGAAGATCGCCGCCAAGTCTCCCGGGGTCAATCTCAAGCTGGGATAATTGCTCCAGCGATCCCGCCAGTCAGGCGCCGCCACCGGCTCAAGCTCCGGCCTGGAGGTGCGCCTGGAAAACCTCTGTAAGAAATTCTTGAGTGGCATACTCCCCCGCTTTCCCTTACACTCTTCTCCCCATTTCCACCTAAGGGGCTGAGGAGCCAGGGGCCGTCGGTCCCTGGCTCCCTCCCCGGGCATCCTCAATAGACGCCCCTCCCACCGAACACCCGCTTCCCTACTGCCTCGTATATGATCTCTTGACCCTGGCACTGCTCCGCCAGACGGATGGCCCCTTCCAGGGCGTCGGGACCGTCATCATGAATTGACCGGGAAGGAAAGTAGAGCAATTGCTCCACCAGCAGTTCCTGGTCGGAATGTCCCCGGATAAATCTGATTTTGCCCCGTTCCAAGAGGGGGGACAGGCTGGCGATGCGAGTCTCCTTGGCCACCCGGTGGGTGACGCCCTTCACTGGCACCACGAGTCCCTGCTCCTGCACCAGCCGGTCAAATTCCTTGAGGAGCAGGCTCTGGAAGAGATTGTCCTCCACTCCGAACTGAACATAGGCGTACTGTCTGTGCCGGTTGAAAATACTTTGGAAGCTCGCCTCCAGGCTAATCTTCTGAATCAAGACATCCAAGATGTAAAAGACCATCTCCTTAGGTTCCAAACCCACCGTGATGACGGCTTTATAATCGGAGCTGGCCTTGGTCTCCATGGAGGGGTCGAAAAACCCGGTTATGATCAGATCCTTGTCTTTGATGCTGTCCGGATGGTAATAGTGCACCCATTGGGATCGGAACAACCCTTGGGCCTGGACCGGCTCATTCATCTTCTCCCGATTGAAGGCCACCGTCCCCATCAATTGTTTCTGTCTGAGGAGCAGATGCAGCGGGTGTTTGGTCTCCCACAAGGAAGTCCCGTCCTCCTGGATGGCCCGGTAGATGCGCCGTTCAAAATGGCCATAGGGCTCCTCCGGGCTGGTCAACATCTGGTGTAAGGCGCTCTTCCAGCGCAATATCGTGCCGATGATGAACAGGCTGCCCCCCGCCGCCATGGCGGGATAGACCGCCGACTTGATCCAGTCCAAGATTTGATTCACCACCTGGGGGTTGCGCACGTTGAGATCGTTTTCCAGGTCATCAAGGATGACCAAATCAGGCCGCCACTGCTTGTGCTTCAGACCCCGCATACGCTGGTTCCGGCCTCGGGCCAGGAGCCGGACGTCATTCTTGGTAATGAAATCCTCCACGGCCAGGTTATCGTCCACCAGTTCGCCGAAGTCCTGCCGCAGGCGTTCGTTGTAAAGCAGTTCCAGGTAGATATAGCCGGTCAAATCCGATGCCAAGTCTTCCGTGTCGCTGCCGATGATGATGAACTTGCGCCTGGAAAAGCAAATCTGGTGCAGGACGTAGCCAAAAGAGCACACCGTGGTCTTGGCAAATTCCCGGGGCGCCGCTACGACAACTGGTACCACCGGCCGGACCGAACTTTTGCGCTTCGGCCCTTTCCCGGTCTTCGGCTTCTGCTCCAATAGCTCCACCAACTCATAGTGAAACGTCGCCGGCAGCTTGGGGAAATAATGGGGCAGATAGGTGCGGCAGAAATACATGGGGTCCGCCGTTGCCCGCCGCCGCCGCTTGTCCTGCTCTTCCTCCCGCTCGTCAAACCGCGGGACCTGCAGGTGCAGCATCATCATGGTTTCCCGGGCCTTGTCCCGGAACTCGCTGCGGGTCATCATCCTGTCTTTGAACGTCGCCATCTTTCCCCTCCGGGGGCCGTCCCCTAAAGTTTCCAACTGTGTTTGTTGAGGTCCCGTTTTTCGACTTCGGTAAAGAATTCCCGCAGCAACCTGGAAGTCTGTCCTAAATCTTCCTGCCCCATTTGTTGGCGACGAACAAATTCGCTGAACAGGCGCATCACCTCCAAAGTCGCCGCCCGGACGTCCCAAATCTCCCCCAAGAACCGGTCCACCAGGGTGAGGAACTGTACTATGCCCTCCACCCGGCGTCGCGGGACCAGTTTCCCATTCATGAGCTTCATGAATTTGGTGCGCAGAATCCCATGGAGGGTCTCATGCAGCAATCGGGGAGACTCCTCCGCCAGTTTCCGTTTGGCTTCCCACTGCCCCTCCCGCGCCCAGCGCTCCAGGGTCCTTAGCGTCACCGGGGTCAATTTGGCGATGTCGTGCAGTTCTCTCCCCGCCACAAACAACGCCTGGGCCTCGTCCTGCCCCATGCCCCGGAGGGCCATGTCTTTGCCGTCTGTTTTTTTCTGCGTCACAGGTTAGCAACCTTTCCGGTTCTTCTCGGTTTTAGGCCCCGTTCTCTTCCAGGGCCTGGGCAATCATGTGCAGGACCGAACTCTCGAGAATCCTCAGGCTTCCTTTGGTCAACTTCACTCCCTGCAGCTTACCCTCCCAGAACCAGCGGTACACCGTATCCCGGGATACAGACAGACGCCGGGCGACCTCTGCCGGTCGTAAGAGTCGCTCATGTTCCACAAAAAACTCCTTCACCATGAAATCTTATTTGTTTTAATAAGAGGTAATGATTCGATGGAGTTAATAATGATAGAATTAAAGGAAATTACCTCTGTTTATTAAGTAAAATATATTAGTTGCATTCATTATTTATTATGGAAAATGTGGATATGTATTGTCTATAGCTATCTACTTCCTTCATTATGATATTTATATACGATATTTTTATATATTTTTCCACAACACCTACGACAGATAAGTCATTTGTCACTTAATCATACGTGGAAACAATAAAGCTTCAGTGACTTCAACCTGCATTGTGATTCATCCCGCAGAGTCTTTCGATCCATCTGCTGCTTACCAGACCTCGGCCACCAACTTTTCCATGGAGCTCTCCAAGATCCTCAAGCTCCCCCCGCTCAGCTTCACCCCCTGAATCCGGCCTTCCCAGAACCACCGGTAAATAGTAGAGCGGGATACTGCAAAATACCTTGCTACTTCAGTGGGCCGTAAGAGTCGATCGCCTTTCATCTGCTGTTCCTCCCTTGGGTGTCCTTTCCTGCCATTAAATCAAGAATCGATCCAACTTCCTTTCCGGGAGGCCCACACGTCATCTCGCTCTTCCCAATCCGTAGCCGGCTTTCCCCGCGTCGATTTATAACCTATCAATATAATGAGACTATTATTCACATTGCTCCTTCTCCCGGGTTGTCAAGCACGGGTGCCAGCTGCGGCCAAACTCCCTTCAAATCCAGGGACGCATCTGGAAATGCCCCTACAAACATCTCTAGGGAGTTTTTGCACCCCTAGAAGTTGTCAGTCTCTTACCCCGCTAAAAATTATGGGTCTATTTCAGTGGGAAGGAAAAAAGATTAATTGATCAGCAAAGTCAATGAGATAAGTATGTGAAGGGATTGGCCGCAGTTTTGCTTGGATAACAAGTGGGAATGTTGCGGACACGATGCCCTTCCGACCAATATCAGATGATTGTGGGAACGGGTCGGGAAACCCATCCCGGAAGGAGAAGTGAGGTATGGATCTCAGTCTTAATAAAAAATATTTTCGGCCCGATGAAGTGGCGGCCCTCCTTAATGTCAACCGCCGCACCATCTATCGCATGATCCTTGATGGGCGTCTGCCAGGAGTGAACCTGGACCACCGCCCTCGGCGCATCCCTCGGGCTGCCATCACCGCCCTGGCTGCCGCCGATAGCCCCGAATGGCCTTAGTCCCTGCTTTTCACCGTGGGCCTTAATCTTTTAGCTCCGACTGCCGATAGTACATAACAATCAGCGCCACACCCTTGGGGAGGAAAGGACTGAGACAGTCATTATGGCTGCCCAGGGGGCCTCGGAGTCTGGTCCGTTGACCGGTGTCAGAGATTCGCAACGCTTGTCTTCCTGGTTCCATGACCCCGGGGTACTATACTCCCTTGATAATCCCTGTCTCCTGGCAGGGGAGGGCTGCGATTCGATTTGATTCCGGGAGACTTGCCCATGCTTCACCCCCAACAATGCCCCGCCCAGACCTCGAAAAACGCTCACGCCGAATTGCGTGGGGTTCTTTCAGAGATGCAATTCCTCATTGTGGATGACATGCAGACCATGCGGAAGATGATCCGCAGCATGCTCACCAGCCTGGGCGTCACCCGCTGGATCGCGGAAGCCAGCGACGGCCTGGAGGCCTGGGAGAAGCTTTCCACCATTAAATACGACTTCATCATCTGCGACATTAACATGCCCCGCATGGATGGCCTGGAATTCCTCAAACGGGTCCGGGAATCCCGGGACTACCGCGATATCCCGGTCCTTATGATCACCGGCGAAGTCACCGAGGAGATCGTCGCCTCCGCGGCAGAAAGCGAGGTCGATCACTATCTCCTGAAACCCTTTCAGCTGGGGGCCCTGGAAGAACGTATCCGGGAAGTTATCCACAAAAAGAAAAACCCCTCTCCGGGGGAACTCCTCTTTCGTCAGGCCCTGGATCACTGCCAGGCCCGGGAATACAATCAGGCCCTGGAGCGTGGCCTCACCCTCTGTCAGCCTCCCTATGTAAGGCAGGCCAAGGTCCTTAACCTGGTGGGAGAATGTTACTTAGAATTGGGAGATCTGGACAAGGCGAACCAATTTGTCTCAGCCGCCCTGGAGCTCAATCCCCGTTACATCAAAGCTTATAAGAACTTCGCCCGGATCAAGGAACGCGGCGGGAAACTTGACGAGGCCATTAAGATCCTGCAGGTCGCCAATCAAATCAACCCGCGCAACGGTGATCGACTCCTGCATCTGGGACGTCTGCTCCTCCAAACCGAAGAATCGACCGCGGCCCGGGAGTGCTTCGATCGGGCTCTGAAATACAATCCCAACGACTCCCCCCAACTGCAACGGGAGGTGGCGGAAATCTTGCTGCAAACCGGGCACGCGGCCGAGGCCGAGGCCATGTTCATCAAATCGATCAACCAGGATCCCGACAATATCCACCTGTATAACCGGCTGGGTGTGGCCTTGCGCCAACAAAAGAAGCACCAGGATGCCATGAAATGGTATCAAAAGGCCTTGAAAATCGATCCTCATCATGAAACCACGCATTACAACCTGGGCATTCTCTTCCTGGACTTGGGACAAAAGGACCAGGCGCGTAACTCCTTGCAAACCGCCCTGCGGCTGCGCCCCGATTTTCCCGAAGCCCAGCAGCTCTACAACCATTTTTTCGGCGTTCCGGCAGCCTGAATAGTTCCCCCTCGGCTCACCGCTGCATTAGCACCCCTTACGCTCCCCTCCTCCGCGCCGGGAGATACCGACCCAGAGAGCCGGATGGGGATTGCTTTTTTTGCACCAAACCTTAAAATATGATAATAAAATAAAAAAACTTTATTCCAAGATAGCAGGTCAGTGAATGAATAATCGGCTCAGCCCTTTCTATAAGAACATGGCCCTGTGGCTCCTCATCGGCTTAGTGGTTACTGTTCTATTCAATTTTTTTAACCGCAATCAATACTCGCGGGAAAAGGCTCAAATCAGTTACAGCAAATTCCTGGAGGCCGTTCAGGAAGGTAAGATCGCCCGGCTAGTCATCCAGGGAGACGAAGTCAGCGGAGAATTCCTCGACGGTAAGACCTTCCGCAGCTATACCCCCCACGATCCCGACCTCATCAAAATCATCCGGGACAAGGGGGTCGAGATTACCGCCAAACCCCCGGAAGATTCCCCGTGGTACACCACGATGCTGGTCTCCTGGCTACCCATGATCATTCTGGTGGGCATCTGGATCTTTTTTATGCGTCAGATGCAGGCCGGCGGGGGCAAGGCCATGAGTTTTGGCAAAAGCCGGGCCCGGCTGATGACGGAAAACAGCAAACGCGTCACCTTCAATGACGTCGCCGGCATCGAGGAGGTCAAAGAGGAGGTTGCTGAGGTCATCGATTTTCTCAAAGATCCCAAGAAGTTTACCCGATTAGGCGGTCGGATTCCCAAAGGCGTCCTCCTGGTCGGTCCCCCCGGCACCGGCAAGACCCTGTTGGCCCGGGCCATCGCCGGCGAGGCCGGAGTGCCGTTCTTTAGCATCAGTGGCTCCGACTTCGTGGAGATGTTCGTGGGTGTCGGCGCGGCCAGGGTGCGCGATCTCTTCCTCCAGGGCAAGAAGCAGGCCCCCTGTATTATCTTCATCGATGAAATCGACGCCGTCGGCCGCCATCGCGGCGCCGGTCTGGGAGGCGGGCACGACGAACGGGAACAGACCCTCAACCAACTCCTGGTGGAAATGGACGGCTTCGAGTCCAATGAAGGCGTCATTCTGATCGCTGCCACCAACCGCCCCGACGTCCTCGACCCAGCCCTCCTCCGGCCCGGACGCTTCGACCGCCAGGTGGTGGTGCCTGTCCCCGATCTCAAGGGACGGGAAGGCATCCTCAAGGTCCACACCCGTAAAACCCCCGTGGCTGAAGGCCTGGATCTCAACGTCCTGGCCCGGGGAACTCCCGGGTTTTCCGGTGCCGATCTGGAAAATCTGGTCAATGAAGCCGCTATCTTTGCCGCCCGGTCCAATAAGGACGCAGTGACTATGGAAGATTTCGAGCGGGCCAAAGATAAGATCTTGATGGGCGCCGAACGCAAGAGCATGATCATTACCGAGTCCGAAAAGAAGAACACCGCCTATCACGAGGCCGGCCACACCCTGGTGGCTAAACTCATTCCCGGCACCGACCCCATTCACAAGGTCACCATCATTCCCCGGGGACGGGCCCTGGGTCTGACCCAACAGCTCCCCCTGGATGAAAAGCATACCTATCCCAAGGAGTATCTCCTTAATACCCTGACCGTCCTCCTGGGCGGTCGCGCCGCTGAGGAGCTGGTGCTTCACCACCTTACCACCGGGGCTGGCAACGATATCGAACGCGCCACCGAACTCGCCCGCAAGATGGTCTGCAATTGGGGGATGAGCGAGATCCTCGGACCTCTGGCCTTTGGTAAACGCGAGGAACACATCTTTTTGGGTCGGGAATTCGCGCAATCCAAGGATTACAGCGAGGAAACCGCACGCCTCATCGACGCCGAGATCACCAAATTCGTGAGCCAGAGTTACGATCAGGCTAAGAAACTCCTGCGGGACAACCTCTTTCTCCTCCATACCCTGGCTCACGCCCTGCTCGAAAAGGAAACCCTGAACGGCCCTGAAATTGAGGCCCTGGTCAGCCAACCCCCTTCGGGGGCTTCCGGGGCTCCCCTCGACACCCCGGAAATCCCGTCCTTAACGGCAGACTTGGCTACCTCGTCGTCGTGATCATGACTGACCACGTAACGCCCTTGCCCGGCCCAGCCGCCAACCCGGTTGACCCCACCTCCACCCTTATCATAGAGGGGCGTGCCGTTGATCTCTCCCGTCGGGCCTTGATCATGGGCATTCTGAATATTACCGTCGATTCCTTCTCCGACGGCGGCCGTTTCTTCGACTGTGATGCCGCCCTGAGCCAGGGCCGCGCTATGGCCGAGGCCGGGGCCGACATCATCGACATCGGCGGTGAATCCACCCGTCCTTTTGCGACTCCCGTCTCCCTCCAGGAGGAACTGGACCGGGTCATCCCCGTGATCACCACTCTACGCCGGGAACTGGACCTCGCCCTTTCCATCGATACCTACAAGGCCCCCGTCGCCCGGGAGGCCCTGGCTGCTGGAGCCTCCTTGGTGAACGACATCAGTGCCCTGCGATTCGACCCCCAGATGGCATCTTTGGTTGCCGCTGCCGACGTTCCCGTGGTCCTGATGCACATGCAGGGTGCCCCCCAAACCATGCAGATCGCTCCCCGTTACGATAATCTGGTGGGCGAGATCAAGGACTTTTTGCGGGACCGCGTCGCCTTCGCCGAGGCCGCCGGCATCGAGCGCTCCCGCATTATCATTGACCCGGGTATTGGGTTTGGCAAAGACCTGCACCACAATCTGGAAATCATCCAACGGCTGGATGAATTCCACGATCTGGGCTGCCCCGTCCTCCTGGGCGCCTCCCGCAAGGCCTTCATCGGCAAGATCCTGGATCTTCCTGTCACCCAGCGGGATATTGGCACCCTGGGGGTCATCGCTCTGGCCCGCTGCCGCGGCGCCCAAATTATTCGGACTCATAACGTGCCTTGGGCCCGGCAGGTGCTGTCCCTGGTGGATGCCATCCTCCAGAGCTCCCCCCGCTGATATCTGGCCCGGCCGGCAAATTGGCCCCACATGCTGAACTGGTATGATCTGCGCTGGCAGGATCTCGCCGATATCCTGCTGGTGGCCGTCCTCATCTACCAACTGCTGCTGCTGTTGCGCGGCACTCAGGGTATTCAGATCCTGGCGGGTATGTTTGTCCTGGTACTGGCCCATGGGGCTGCCCGCCACATGGGCCTGGCCACCCTGGAATGGTTCCTGGACACCTTTGTCAAAAGCTTTCTGCTCATTGTCATCATCTTATTTCAGGCCGACATCAGGCGGGTCTTGAGCCGAGTCGGACGCCGGGCCATTTTCCGCCATGGTCTATCTGCCCCCGGGGCTCTGGAAGAGATCGCCGCTGCTGCCGACTATCTCGCCCAGCACCATATCGGGGGGCTGATGGTAATTGAACGGGGGGCAAAGCTGGCGGAATACGCGGAAGGCGGCATCAAACTGGAGGCCTTGGTCACCCGGGAATTGTTGACCACTCTTTTCTGGCCTAACTCTCCCACCCACGACGGCGCCGTGATCATCCAAGGTGGTCAGGTCCTGGCTGCCGGCTGCGTCCTGCCCCTCTCTCGCCGCCCGGGGCTTGACAAAACCCTGGGGACGCGCCACCGCGCCGCCCTGGGAATCAGCGAGCTGACCGACGCTCTGGCGGTGGTGGTCTCCGAGGAATTGGGGCGCATCTCCCTGGCCCGGGAGGGTCGCTTGACCCCCTACCCGGATCGGGTGCAACTCCGGCTGGCTTTAAACGACATTTTGGAACAGGAAACGCCCAGAAAAAATGGCTGGTTGGAAGAAATATCTCGGTTCTTTCGGCAGAAATAGGGGCCTCAAGCTCCTCTCCCTGGCCTTGGCTTTGGCCGCCTGGCTCGCCCTGGGAGCCGAGGAACAGATCGAAACCACTGTCCCCATCAATCTCGAGCTGGTCAATATCCCCAAAGACCTCATGGTCATTAACGAGGTCCCGGCTATCATCGAAGTCCGGGTCCGGGGCCGCCGCAGCCTGATTCGCGATCTTAGCACGGCCCGCCTCAATAAGCGCGTCGACTTGGCGGGATACCGGGAAGGCACTCAAGTCTTCCCCTTAAGCCCCTTGGACCTGGGGTTACCCCAAGGGGTTACCGTCAACCGCCTCCGACCCAGTTCCATCACGGTCACCCTCGATAATGCCCTGGTACGGCGGCTGGAGATCAAACCTGTGGTTCAGGGAAAAGTGGCACTTGGCTACCAATTGGAAGAGATTGAATTAAAACCCAGAGCAGTTGAAGTGCGGGGTCCAAAGAAGGATCTATCTCAACTCAGTGTTCTAAAAACCGTACCCATAGATCTGGATGATCTTTCCACCTCTATTACCCGGGAGGTGGACCTCGATTTTCAGAAACTGCCTCTGACCTATGTGGAAAAAAGACCGGTGGAAGCGCGAATCATTATTAAACCCAAGGTAGAAACCAAAATCTTCCGCGACGTCAAAATTACCGCCGAGGACGCCCCTGGACCGGTTCGCCTGTTTCCGTCCCGGACGGTGGTAACCTTAAGCGGACCGGCGTCGTTGATCCAGGACGTCCAGGTGGATGATATTGCCGCCACGGTTTCCCTGAAAGACCTGCAACCCGGTCGCCATCAACTCAAGGTCAATATTATGCTTCCTCCCGGGTTGGAAGTGATTCGCATTCAACCGGCCTCGATCCAAGCGCGACTGCGCCCCCCCCGCAACCCGTCATCCTAGCCGTCCCGGGCCTCGGAGATGCTGTGACCGTCCAGCTCTTTATTCCCTGCTATGTCGACCAGCTTGCTCCACATCTGGCCCTTGCCCTCACTCAAATCCTGGATCATCGGGGCATTGTCTGGAATTACCCCGGGGAGCAAACCTGTTGTGGCCAATTCGCCTTCAATGCCGGCGACCTGCATGGCGCCCGCCGCCTGCTGCGCCATTTTCTCTCCGTCTTTGCCGGAGACCAGACCATCCTCTGTCCCAGTGCTTCCTGTGTCCTCACTGTCCGTCACCATTACTCTGGCATTGATGACGGGCCGGGGCAATCTCACCAACTGGCTCAGGTGCAGACCAGACTACGGGAATGCTGTGAATGGCTGGCCCCTCTCCCCCCCGTCTCCGTGGCACTGTCCTCACCTTTGCGCCTGGTCCTGCACCACTCCTGTGCCGGTCGCCAATTGGGGATCATTCCTCAAGTCCGCCGGGTCCTGGCTTCTGTGAGTGGCCTGACCCTTCTGGAACCACCCGCCTACCACTCTTGTTGTGGCTTCGGCGGCGTCTTTGCCGTCACCCAATCTGATGTCTCCGCCGCCATCGGCCTCGCCTATTTGGAAGCCATTCTGGCCAGCGGCGCTCAAGGTCTGGTTTCTCACGACCTCAGCTGCCTGATCCAATTAAACGGCCTCATTCAGGCGCACCGTCTCCCCCTGCGCGGCTACCACGTCCTGGAGCTCCTGGCAGGGGCTCTGATAGCCCCCCCTGACCTGCGTTCTCCCTAACTGCCAGACATAAGTGGAACAGTGGCCTCCAGTCCGACCTCGAAGGCGTCAATTCCCGTTATTGTTTTTGCTGAAAAGCTGTCCCAACCGCAGACGCACCCCCAAGACTGTCAGGTGGTCCTCCTCGATGAGTCGGCGGATGGCCTTGATCTTTTCCACATCAGCCATGGTGTATTCCCGCCGATTGGTCTCTGTCCGGGTTGGTTTTAGATATTCATCAAAGGATTTCTCCCAGTACCTCAGGGTTGACTTTCTCACCCCGGTCAATTTCGACACTTGATCAATGTTGAGCAGGATGTCCTGGTTGATCTCTTCCCACGCCATTTCAGTTACCTCCTTTCATGACGATTCAACCCGGTTCATCCACCGCCCAACAGCTGCAAGGCGAGCTGCGGCAGCGAATTGGCCTGGGCCAACATCGATACCGCCGCTTGGGTCAAGATCTGGTTGCGAGTGAATTCTGTCATTTCGGTGGCCACATCCACATCGGAAATACGGGATTCCGCCGCCTGCAAATTCTCCGCCTGGATTGTCAGGTTGGTGATGGTATTGGACAGACGGTTGGATACCCCGCCTAAAGTGGCGCGAATCGTATCCTTGCTCAAAATAGCCGTGTTCAAAGCATCCAACGCCAGTTGCGCCGCCGCTTGCGTGCTGATGGTATATCCGGCTGTCCCCGCCGCAATGCTATTGCCAACTCCCAGGGCCGAGGCGGTGGCGCTGTTGATCCTGATGTAATAATAGTCTTCCGCCGAGGCATTGCCCGTGCCGAAATGAATCTTCATCTGGTTGCCCGTGGAACCGTCCAGCCCCAACCCCGACAGATCACCGTTGAGCAGCTTCACCCCGTTGAAATCCGTGGCCATGGCAATCCGGGTGATCTCCGAAGCCATAGCCTGATATTCACTGTCAATGATGGCCCGTTGCTCGGAAGTGTAGGTACCCGTGGACGCCTGTTCCGCCAATTCCTTCATCCGGGTCAACTTTTCGTCGATGACACTCAGAGCCCCATCCGCCGTCTGAATCAGGGAAATGGCGTCATTGGCGTTGCGCACCCCCTGGCTCAACACTCGGATGTCGGCCCGCATCATTTCCCGAATCGCCAGCCCTGCAGCGTCGTCCGCCGCCGAGTTGATCCTCAGGCCCGAACTCAGGCGCTGCACCGACTTGGACAACCGCCCATAGGTGGTGGTTAAATTTCGGGCCGAATTCATGGCCATCAGGTTGTGGTTGATAACGAGTGACATAATGTATACCTCCCTGTGAATGCAGTTGACGTCCCTGTCAACAATATTTCCCTATTTGATGTCCTTATCGAGCCTCTTGTCCATTAACTTGATTCATTTTTATTAAAAAATATCTGTGTGGTGCGGTTTCCTCCTGTCATGGACGTTATCCTTGAAATTGCGGATAATTTTCTTTTAACTTTTCTTGAAGAGCTATCCGCTTCCTGACCCGATTGCTTCCTTTTGATATGCTTATCGAATCATTTTTTGAAAACTTTAAAAATTTTTCAATTTTTTTCCTGTCTCCCGAATCTTTCCTCTTCCCGGTTGATGATTTCCTATTCAGTCCCGAACAATATCTCTAGGTAACAGGCCTTGTTCTCCTGGTGGAAGGTTCATCAATAATCTCGGAAGAGTGATGCCAAGAGAGGATATGAGGCCTTTGCCAGGCCCGAAGGGCTATGTCCCTATAACCGGGAAGGAGGGGGTTCAGAGGAGAATGAAAAGTCTGGTCGATGGTGACGGAAAACCTGGGGACCTGTCGGTCAGGAGCTTGGGGGGTGGGGAAAACGCCGGAGGGCCCTTTGGCCGCCCCTGGCCAGTAGTTGTGAAGGGAACTTTTCCTCTAGAGGCGGTGGCAGGCGGGACAGCAGGGATCGATGGGGATAAGTTTCTCGGAGACTAAAAAGGCGTTACCGTCAAAGGCCAGTAACCGTCCCAGCAGAGCTGGCCCCATATCTGATAAAATTCGCAGAATCTCCAAAGACATGAGGCTGCCAATGATGCCTGTCAGAGGTGCTAATAACCCCGCCGGTAAATCTCGCGGCGCCTCCGGAAAGGCGCAAGCCAGGCAAGGCCCTTTGCCGGGCCAGAAGGTTGAGATCTGGCCCCGCAGGCCCCCCACGGCGGAATGCACCAGCGGCACCCGGTGGGCCACCGCGGCGCGGTTAAGAAGCTTCTGGGCCGGGTAGTCGTTCAAGGTGTCCACCAAGAGATCGAATCCATCGGTCAGTTTTAAGACATTCTGGTCCGATAGCTTTTTCTCCAGGGCCTCCACTTCCACGAAAGGATTCACTTCCGCCAGTCGCTTCTCGGCGATGGTGGCCTTGGCCTTTCCCAAGTCTTTTTCCCGGTAAAATATCTGACAATTGAGACTGTGCAGGGTGATGCGGGTCTTGTCCACCAGTCTGATGCGGCCCACTCCCGCTGTCATTAAGTAAACCGCCAAGGAGGACGCCACTCCCCCTGCCCCGGCAATAAAGACCCGGGAGGCCTTAAGCTTTTCCTGGGCCACCAGACCCCAATGCTCAAGATCTATTTGCCGAGCATACCGAGACAGTTCCGCCGGACTCAGGTTCCCGCTGATCAAACCCGCACAGGTACGTGTTAAAGGCCATTCCATGAAAAATATCCATTAGCTGAAAAATTGATCGCATACCATCATCGGCTAACAATTTTCCTATCGGCGTGTGGGGATCATTTCTTTAAAACTCTGCGGGCACTCCTGCCATAAAACGGTTATCCAATCGTTGGGAATCCTCCTTCCTCCCGTGACAACTGGATGCGGGAGAATTATACTTTAAGCCAAAGTCAATCCGGGAGAATCGTTTACGACCGACGAAAAATCCAAATCCATCTCTGAAATCGATCCTCTGTGTGGATTCGACCTTCAGGCAGGCCCTGATAAGTTTCCCGATGATTTTGAAGACCGATTCTAGGATTTTTACTCGGAGCCCTGTAAGGATAGATTCATCGCCCCACCCCCAGATTATATTAACGAGAAAGAGCCCTGAGAAGGCTAAAGAAAAGTCTCTTTAACGGGCCTGGTAAGCAGGAAGCCGTCACCTTCTCACGGCGTCTCTCCCTTCCAGTTGCTCTGGTTTAGTCACATCCACTGCGAGGGTGGGGAGGGGGTAGAGACGATTTCTGATCTTTGCCGGTGCTTCGACTTGGTGTCCGCCTATGGTGGACGGTGGATTCCCCCCCCCGGTATCCTTGACCTCCGAGCTTTTTATGATTGAATTGTTGGAAGTGTGCAAGACTTTTCACCGCGGCTCCGTTCCAGTTCCGGCTCTCCAGGGTGTCACCCTCACCGTGGCCGCCGGCGAATTCGTGGTCATCACCGGTAAAAGCGGCTGCGGCAAGAGTACCCTCCTGCATATCATCGGTGGCTTGGAAACCCCCACATCGGGCCTGGTGCGGCTGAATGGTCGCAATTTGAGCGATCTGAGCGACTCTCAGCTCACCCTCCACCGCCGAGATGTCGTGGGAGTCGTCTTTCAGCACTTCAATCTTCTGCCGCTATTGAGCCTGCAGGAGAACGTCGCCTTGCCCCGGCTGTTGCAGGGGGGTGAAACCAGCGCCGCCTACGCCGAAGCCGCCCACTGGCTGGCCCGCGTCGGTCTGGCCGCACGCGCCCAACATAAGCCCCACCAGGTCTCTGGGGGGGAGATGCAGCGAGCCGCCATCGCCCGGGCCCTCATCAACCGCCCTGCCGTCCTCCTGGCCGATGAACCCACCGGCAACCTGGATTCCGCCACCGCCCAGCAAGTCCTGGAGCTCTTCAGCGACATTCATCGGCAGTGGCGTCAGACCGTGATCATGGTCACCCATGCTCCCGAAGCCTCCCGCTTTGCAAACCGCACCCTGCCCCTGCGCGACGGTCGCTTGGTCTCATGAAACCCTGGTTCTTTCGGTTGCCCCTACGTCACTTGGCCTTCTATCCAGGTCGCACCCTGCTGCAGATCGTGGGCATCGCCCTGGGCACCGCTGCCTATCTGTCCATTTCTCTGGCTGCCGCCAGCGCCGTCCGTAGCTTTCAGGACGGGCTCACCGCCGTGGCCGGCCAGGCCCAGCTACGCCTCACCGCCCCCGGCGTTCCCCTGGATGAGACCCTTCTCCCCTGGCTGCGGCGCCTCCCCGAGGTCCGGGCCGCCGCCCCGGTGGTGGAAAGCGTCGTGGAGGTGGCCACTCCGGCCCCTGAACCGGTCTTGCTCCTGGGCCTCGATTTCTTTTCCGAGGTCCCCTTCCGGGCCTACGCCTTAGACTCGGAAGCCGCTCAGGAGCCCTCCGTCCTGACCGCTTTCCTCACGCAGCCTGACCAAGTCCTGGTAAGCGCCCCCTTAGCTCAGAAACTCCGGGTGCACCCCGGCGATAATCTTTCCGTCATCGTGGGGGCCCGGCGTCGCTCCCTGCGGGTTGCCGGCCTCTTCACCACCCCCGGCGACTTCTACCCCCTCTCCGGGGCCGTCATGCTCATGGACATCGCTGTGGCCCAGGAGTTGCTGGATCGGGTGGGAGGACTCGACTCCATCGACCTGAAGGTCCAAGGCGACCCCTCCCGGGTTGCGGCTCGCTTACGGCCAGCCCTCCCTCCCGGAGTGAACCTGGCCCCCCCCGGCGACCGGGTCCGCAACCTGGAAGGGCTGGTCTCGGCTTACCGCTTTAACCTCTCGGTGCTCTCCGCCATCGCCCTCTTCGTCGGCATGTTCCTGATTTACCAGTCCGTCACCGTCTCCGTGGTTTCCCGTCGCCGGGAAATCGGTCTGTTGCGCACTCTGGGCATGACCCGGCGCCAGGTTCTGGCCCTCTTTCTGGGCGAAGGCGTCGTTGCCGGCATCCTGGGAGGCCTCCTGGGGCTGGGACTGGGGGTCCTCTTGGCCCGGGGCGCCACTCGTCTGATGGGCCAAAGCCTCACCTCCCTTTACCAGGTGGTGCGTCTGGAGGAAGTCTGGGTGGGCCTACCCCTCCTGTTCCAGGCCTGGCTCTTGGCCGTGGCCGCCACCTTGGCCGCGGCCTGGCTGCCGGCCCGGGAGGCCTCCCACACCCGCCTGCGGGCTGCCTGGCATCACCAGGAGCTGGAGGCCAAGCTCGACTCCCGGGTCGGCGCCATCTTCCTGGCGGGTCTGGTCCTTTTGGCCCTGGCTGGTGCTGTCGCCCTCCTCAAAACCACCGGCCCCCTCCCGGTTCCCGGTTTGCTGTCTGCCTTCCTCATCTTCCTGGCCTTTGCCCTCTTTACTCCCTGGGTGGTGCGCACCTGGGGGCGCGGCTGCGAGCCCGTCTGGCGCCGCCTCCTGGGGGCGGCGGGCGAATTGGGCTGTCGCTATCTGGCCGGCTCCCTCTCCCGCAGCGCCGTCTCCATTGCCGCCCTGGCCACTGCCGTGGGTCTTCTGGTCGCCGTGGTGATCATGATCGGCTCCTTCCGTCACACCGTGAACCAATGGGTTCTCAAATCCATCAGCGGCGATATCTTTCTCGGTCCCTCGGTTTTCTCCACCGCCGCCTATGACCATTACCTTCCCCCCGAGGTCCTCGCTGAACTCGAACAGGACCCCGCCATTGCCGATCTCTACCACTACCGCTGTCTTCGTATCCCCTTTGGCGACCGTCTGGTCCTGGTCATCGGCGGCAGTTTCGAGGTCCTGGAACGCCAGGGCGCCCTTTGGTTCCGCCAGGGAGAGGGCGCCGACCTCATGCGCCGGGCCCGGCTTGCCGGACAGGTCATCGTTTCCGAACCTTTCGCCGAAATCTTCGGCTTGCGGGAAGGCTCCAGCTTCACCCTCCCCACCCCCACCGGTCCCCATTCCGTCACTGTGGCCGGCGTCTTTTACGACTTTCGCACCGACGGCTCCGGTATCTGGATGGACATCGGTCTGTTCCGCCGGCTTTGGCAGGATCGCCATCTCAATGCGGTGCGTCTTTTCCTGCATGATAAATCCCAGATTGACAGCTTCCGCCTCCGCCTCCAGGAGCACTATGGGAACCGCCACCGCCTCCTGGCCCTCTCCCACGAAGACCTGCGCCAGGGCATTTTGCGCATCTTCGACGAAACCTTTGCGATTACCTACGCCCTGGAGGCCGTGGCCGTGGCCGTGGCCGTATTCGGCATTATTACCACTTTTCTGGTCTTGATCATGGAGCGGGAGCGTGATCTGGCTCTGCTCCAGGCCCTGGGGGCCTCTCGCCGCCACATCCTGTCCATGGTCCTGGTGGAGGCCGGCCAGGCCAGTCTCCTCAGCTATCTCCTGGGCGCCTCCTCCGGTTCCCTTCTGGCCCTCCTCCTCATCCGGGTGGTCAATAAACAGGCCTTCGGTTGGACCATACAGCTCTTCTGGGACCCGACCATATATTGGCAGAGCCTGATTCTTGTTCTTGTCCTGGGCCTGGCCGCTGGCGCCTACCCCGCCTGGCAGGCCCTCCACACGCCCTTGGCCGCCATCCTTAAAGAGGAATAAGAGAAGATTCTGCTTGCTTTTCTCCTCGTCCTTCTGAATAAATATGTCTAGAGGAATCCAACGGCATTAGCTTCCCAGCCGCAACCTTTTCCCAATCCCGCCTGGGGACAACCACCTGCAAAGGAGACCGGGGCTATGACCAGCAAAGAAAGGCTCTATCTTTTAAGTTTCCAGGAACTCAGCCGGGCTGTGAGTTCCACCCTGTCGGTGAAAGAGGTCATGGAACTCATCGTGCGCAAAATGACCGAGGTCATGGGTCTGAAAGGATGCACCATCCGCATGGTGGACCCCAAAACCAACACCCTGAAGCTCATGGCCTCGGTGGGCATCAGTGACAAGTATCTCAACAAGGGCCCCGTAGACTTGGACAAGAGCATCGCCGAAGCCCTCAGCGGCCGGCCTGTGGCCATCTACGACGCCACAGCCGATCCTCGAGTGCAATATCCCCAGGAAGCTAAAGAAGAGGGCATCGCCACCCTGGTGGCCATCCCCATCATGGTCAAGGGCAAGGTCATCGGGGTCATGCGCCTGCTTACCGCCGCCCCCCGGGAATTCCTCATGGACGAAATCGATTTCGCCTGCTCCATTGCCGAACTGGGTGGGCAGGCCATCGTCAACGCCCAGATGTATGAGGATCGGGTCAAAGAACTGGAATTCCTCAAGGCCCTGCAGCAGGTTGCCAAGGCCATCAACTCCACCCTGGAGGTCCAGCAGGTTCTCAGCCTGTTGGCCAAAACCGCCACCACCGCCCTGGACATTAAAGGCGCCGCCGTGCGTCTCCTGGACGAAAAACGTCAGCAAATGGAACTGGTGGCTCATTATGGCCTCAGTGACCGCTACATCAACAAAGGACCGGTGGAGACGGACAAGTCCATTGCCGAGGCCATGACCGGCAAGGCCGTCTCCATGTACGACGTCCAGTCCGACCCCCGGGCCATGTATCCCCAGGAATCCGCGCAGGAAGGCATCCGTTCCATCCTGTCGGTGCCCGTCAGTCTGAAAGGCAATGTCATCGGCGTCCTGCGCATTTATACCAGCAGTAAGCGGGACTTCTCCGAGGACGAAATCACCTTTATCTCCTCCTTGGCCGAACAGGCGGCCCTGGCCCTGGCCAACGCCCGCATGTATCAAAAACTTAAGGGGGAATATGAGGCCCTGATGTCCGACCTCTATAGCTTCTCCGGCTTCACGCGCAGCATTTGATTCCGTCTTCCTTGGTCTCTGAAAATTTGCAGATCCTCCCCACGCCTTTGCATTGACTCCGGAATCCTCCCTGCGGGGGGGATTCCGGGACAGTCAAATGAAAACTGCCTTTAAACGAAAGGGGTCAGCCGATATCAGCTGACCCCTGGTTTTTTTCTGGTGGGCCGTCGGGGGCTCGAACCCCAAACCTACTGATTAAGAGTCCAACCCCCTGAGCTTCACACACTCCTCAAATGTAGATAACTTGCTGAAATCACTGGTTCCAGATTCTCCACGCAGTGGCAGGTTGTTCACCTTTTTTGCCGATCTTGGAAGCAAAGTCTCACACAGAGTCTCACACAGAGTCTCACACAGAAAATTGCCAGAATGAGTTCAGTTTCTCCCGGCTTCTCTTGCAATCTTCAATGCTGCTTGGAGAAGGTGGGCATCAATTCTGAACCCTGCCCCTCAAGGCCTTGCGCCATCAGAACTTACCAAAGAACTCCGTGTTTATTCGGAGTGGATCGACTCTTCGGTAGAAATTTCTCTGCGCTGACCTGGGCGATCAAAGGAGTCCTCATACCTCATCCTCCAAGGCGTAAGGAGCCGAACCACACCATGCTTCCCGGCATTAAAGAACTTGCCATCGGCTTTGGCCAGCTGTTTTCTTAACGGAGGCAGCCAGGTCCAATGGGACAGAACTTGCCCCACACCATGCTTTTCCGGAATCTCAAAGACAGGGTCACGAAGGTACAAGTCGGTCCTCAGCTCCAGATGGTAGCGAATGTCTTGTGGGCCTGCCTGTTGCCCAAGTGCGTTGTGGAGGTCATCTGGGATGGTTCCATCACGATAACACATCGTTTGTGTGGTCGACGTTGGGAAATGAGAAGATTTTGGCAAGATAGTTTGGTGCGGGTACACGGTGAAGGTATCCATAGCCCACACGTGGCAAGGAACAATATAAGGTCTCTTCCAGCAGACGCTTTAGCGTTTTGTCTCCGAGCTCATTTGTCCCGCTGCCATCCTGACCTCGGCGGCATCCCAACCCCCACCCAAAGCCTTGTAGAGTGATATCAGGTCAGTAAGGATAATCGCCTCCGACGTGCTCAGGTTGCTTTGCGCGGTGTAAAGGGAATTTTCTGCGGTCAGGACGTCGAGGAAGTTGGAGAGCCCCTTGCGGTAGCGTTCTTGGGCCAGGTTCACGGCTTCCTGGTTGGCCCGGACCGACTCGGCGAGGATGCGGCGCTTCGTCTGCTCCGCATAGTAGGCCGCCAGACTATTCTCCACGTCCTCCAGGGCCTTGAGGAAGGAGGAGTGGTACTTGGCCAGGTTCTCCTCGTAAACGGCCTGTTTGTTTTTGACCGTCGCCCTGGCCTTGCCGCCATCAAAGAGATTCCAGGTGACTCCCGGGATCACGGACCAATAGCGGCCACTCGAAATCTTTAAGAACTTTGATACATTATCGCCCTGGAGGCCCAAGGTGCCGGTTAGGTCGAATTTGGGGTAGAGTTCGGCCTTGGCCACGCCGATATCCGCCGAGGAGGCCGCGAGTTGCCGCTCCACCTGACGCAGATCGGGCCGCCGGCTCAGCAAATCCGAGGGCAGGCCCGTCGCCATAACCCCGCGAGCAGACGGCAAGGGACTTGTCGTTGTCAACTTGCCCTTGAGGGCATTGGGCTCCTTGCCCAGCAAAATGCCCAGCCGGTGGATGGATTGTTTAATGGCGGCCTCGTACGACGGGAGGTTCGACTCGGTGGCGGCCTTCTGCGCCTCAGCCTGAGCTACATCGAGATAGGTAGTCAAGCCGAGCCGAAAGCGTTCGCGGGTGACCTCGAGGGTTTGCTGCTGGGTTTCGAGGTTTCGGCGGGTGATCTCCATTTGGGCTTGATTGGCCCGCAAGTCGGTGTAGTTCTTGGCGATATCGCCTAGCAAGGTCAGTAGGGTAGACCGCAGGTCCTCGACGCTGGCCCCCAGTCTCGCCCGGGCGGCCTCGACACTGCGCCTGGTGCCGCCGAACACGTCGATTTCCCAGCTGGCATCGAATCCGGCCTGGAAGATGGTCCCCGCTGCGGTGGCTAAAGATTGCGGGGGGGAGGAGCCGGAGGTAATCGTGCTGGTCCCTCCCTGGGTTCTGGTCACCGAGCCGGTGGCTTGTACCGACGGCAGGAACGCAGCGCCGGCTTTGGTGACGTCGGCGCGGGCCTGAACGATGCGCGCCCGGGCCTGTTCCAGGTCGAGATTGGATTCTGCCGCCTGTTCGATGAGTCCGTTTAGTACCGGATCATTGAACGCCTGCCACCAGGCGATTTCTTCCAACCCCAGAGCCGCCCCCGTTTTTTCCCTGGACTCCGTCCATTGCGCCGGGGCTTCCCACACCGGGCGCTGGTAATTCGGCCCCACCGACGCACAGCCGCCCAGGAGGAGGGCAAGGCAGATGACGATGATCATCCAACCCGGTCGGTTCATTTCTTGCCTCCGTTTCCTGCCACGGCAGCACCTGCGGCCAAGGAGACGGGTACCTCGGGCGTTTCGATAAAAACGTCCATCTGCTGTCCGACATAAACCGGCAGGGCGTTCCGGTCGAAGCTGTAGATGACCTGCAGCACCCTGGTGTCGACTCGCTCGGTACTGCTGCCGGTGAGCGAGGTTTTCGGGGTGATATAGGGCTCTGTCCGGACGAAGCCCAGTTCAGCCTTTAAGTCACGATTGCCGCGCAAAAAGGCGATGGCGCGGGTCTCGGGCTTAAAGCGCCAGGCATCGTTTTCGTCAATGTCAACCCTGATATGCAACTGGTCTAAATCTCCCAGCCTGATCAGCGGAGTGGACAAAACGCCGGTCTGGGCATATTCACCCGGACGGAGGTTCACCTGCAGGACTTCACCATCGATGGGAGCCCGCACCATCAAACGTTCGAGGGAAGTCTGCGTGGCCTTGAGGTCGGCCTCGGCGGCCTGCACTGCCGCCCGGGCACTGGCCAGCTTGGCCCGGGCGAGCTCTTCGGCGTAGCGTCGCTTCTGCACGTCATCGACACTGACGGCCCGATGGTCGGTGGCATCGCGCACCAGCGCATATTGTGCCTGGTAATCTTTCAGCGAGGCCTGTGCTTCGGCCACCGCGGCCCTGGCCTTGACCAGGTTAGCCTGTTTGACCAGCAGATCGGCGCGCAATTCCCGGTCATCGATCTGGAACAGCGGCGCCCCGGCCTTGACTTTGTCCCCCACTTTGACGAAGATCTTCTTGACGATGCCCGGCAGTGAGGTGCCTACGCAGATATTCTCGGTCCGGGCTTCGACAATGCCGGCCCCGCCGATGTAAGACTTGAACGGCGCCTGGGCCGGTTGCGCCACCGGCCGGGCCGGCGGGGTCTCTTTCTGGGACTGCACCGCCACCGCGATGGCAATCACCAGGCCGAGGGCGGCAACCGCCGGAAGGATTTTATTTTTAAAGACCACGTGACTCTCTCTCGTGCCAGTTGTTGGTTTCGATGTTGACGATGCGGCCGTCATCCATATGGGCGATGCGGTCGGCGAATTCAAAGATGCGGGCGTCGTGAGTGACGATGATGAGGGCCCGGTCCTGACTGACAGCCAGGCTCTTGAGCGCCTCCAGCACGCGTCTGCCGGTCTGGTGATCCAGGGCGCTGGTGGGTTCGTCACACACCACCAGCCGGGGGTTGTGCACCAGAGCCCGGGCAATGGCCACCCGTTGCTGCTGGCCTCCCGAGAGTTGGGCGGGCAGGGCGTCCTCTCGTCCTGCCAGCCCAACGTCCCGTAAGCACTCCTGGGCTCGGGCCACTGCCTCGGCCATTTTTATGCCGTTGATCAAGAGCGGGATGGCGGTGTTCTCGGCCGCGGTCAGGGTCGGCACCAGGTTGAAGGCCTGAAACACGAAGCCGACGTTCTGGCCGCGATAAACGACGCGTCCGTTTTTCGAGAACTGCCGCAGTTCCCGCCCAAAAAGCACGCATTCGCCATCGTCGGGGTCGAGAATGCCGGCGATGACGGAGATGAGCGTCGTCTTGCCGCAGCCGGAGGGCCCCACCAGCATGAGCAGTTCGCCGGGACTCACCTCAAGGTCGACCCCCCGCAGGGCTTGCACCTGCACCTCACCGGCGCCGTAGGTCTTGGTAAGGCCGCGACAGTATACGGCCAGCTTTTCCGGGTTGTTCATCACTAGCCCTTGAAGACCACGGCAGGTTCCAGCTTCATGACCTTGCGGACGCTGACCAGGGCGGCGACTACCACAATGAGCAGGACGGCCGTGCCGCTCCCTAGCAGCAACTGCCAATTGAGGTTCATGGTGAGATCGCTGCTGCCCTGGGTTGCCGCCGCGAAAATGCCGCAAATGCCGGCCCCGACACCGAAGCCCACGAAGCCCACCAGCAGCGCCTGCATCAGAATCATTCTCCGCAGCATCCGGTCCGTGGCGCCCATGGCTTTGTAGACCCCGAAGTAACGCAAATTGTCCAGGGTGAAGTTGTAGAAGATCTGGCCCGTGACCGCGGCGCCCACAATAAAGCCGACGATGACCACGAAACCGAAGTTAGTGAGAATGCTGGTGTTATCAACTAAATAATGCAGTGACCTCTGCTTAAACTCTTCTGCCGTATAGGCGGCCAGGCCGGTTTGCCGGGTGATGCGACGGGCCACCGCCGGGGCCGCTTCTTCGGCCTTGGCCTTGACCAGGATGTAAGAGAGCAACTTGCGTTCGCTCAGGGCGTAGTTCTTGGCCCGGTTGTAAGTGGTATAAAGGGTGGGTTGGGATTGGAAGGTCGGGGTTCCTCTGCAAATGCCCACCACTGTGGCCCGCTTGTCATTGATCTCCAGCACGTCGCCGACTTGAAGAGGAATGGACTTGCCACCCGTGGTGGCCGGGGATTTGGCCAGCCGACCCTTGGCGCCGGCTTCATCCACGATGACGCTGTCAGGCAGTCGCAGGTCGGCGAGCCTGCCTTCCAGCATGATGGCGGGCCCGCCGATGAGCGTGGCGTCATCCAGTCCGATCATGATGCTTCCCACGGTTTCCCCGTTGGCCAGGCGGATACGCTGGTTGCCCTTGTAGAGCGGCATGGCCCATTCCACGCCCTGGACGCCTCGCACCTGATAGAGCTGGGTGTCGAGCAGGGGCTTGCTGTCGTCGATGAATTGCACCTTGGGGTCCATGACCCAGATGTCGGGCAGATTGATGTCGGAAATGAAGCTGTAGGTGTGACTCAAGATGGAAATCAGGATGCCCGGTTGCTGAATCATGATGAGCGAAGCCAAGGCAATGCCGATGATAATGCCCAGATATTTGCCGCGATCCCCAAAGAGCATCTTCAAGGCGATTTTAATCACAGGGGACTGACTCCTGTTGGGCGGCGGAATAACAGCTTCGTTATCCTGCGGAAATGACCGAAAATTCTTCGAGCGGTGTCTCTGATCTAAATTTTCGCTTAACTCAGTTCCCTTCCCGGGGTGGAGCCCTGGCCGAGGCCGGTTAAGGAAAATCTCACGATATGCTGGACCAACTGGGCCTTGAGCGCGGCATCATATGGCCGGCCGGTCACCCAGCTTATCCCTTCCCGGGCGATCTGAAAATGGAGCACCAGGGCGAAGATGCTCATAACATTTAGCATTACCTCCACTGCGTTGAGTTTCTCAGGCAAGAGCGGATGCATGACTTCCGCTATTTTGGCAAAGAACGGTTTCATGGCCTGCTCATGCACCAGGTCAGCGGCTTCCGAGGGTCGTTCCATCTCCCGGCTGATAAGTTGATGATGCCTCCGGGTCTCTTCATCGCTGAGCGGTCCTTCCAGGAAGGTCTGAGCCAGAGACTTGACCACCGCCTTCAATGACAAAGGTTTCTGGTCTGTCAATAAACCCCAGAAATATTCTTGTTGCAGCCTGGTTCTGGGAATCCAGCGAGACCGGAATACCTCAAGGTAAAGTTTTTCCTTGGTGCCGAAATAGTAGTTGATGGCAGCCAGGTTGCAGTTGGCGGCGGCAATGATCTCCCGGACGCTCACGGCTTTAAAACCCTTTTCGGCAAACAGGGCTTCGGCCTCGTCCAGCAGCCGCTCTCTGGTGCTTGCATCCTTTTCTCTTTGAATCATGGCGTCCCTCATAACATATACATACGTTTGTATAAAACGATTGTTTTATTGTCAAGGGTTTTTTCAGAAGGTTGTCAGGGGACGGAAATATCCCCTACCCAGAGAAACTTCTTGTCATTTATTACGTTGAACGTATAGCATAAAATCAATAAGGTGGCACATGATCCTCGGCGGGTTTGCTTGGCATGGCCGGAAAGTTCCCCTGGACCGCTCATCGTGGAAATTGTAGATTACCGTTAGGAGGTGGACCATGGCGCGCATTCTCATTCACCCCGGAGAACACTTGGCGGACGAGCTGAAGGCCCTGGGCATGAGCGCTAATGCACTGGCCAAGGAATTGGGGGTGCCGACGAACCGGCTCACCGAAATTATGCGCGGCAAGCGGGGAATTTCGGGGGATACGGCCTTGCGCCTGGGCCGATGGTTCGGCACGGGGCCGGATATCTGGATGAACCTGCAAAAGAACTACGAACTGCGCCTGGCGGAGCAAGAATTGGGCGAGGCGCTGGAAAAAATTCCTCAATATCAGGGCAAAGCCAATTTGGATAACGATTTACGTCCGTAGATAGAGCTCGTTGGAATAAGCACAATCAGAACCGCATCCCATGTCCGCATCAATCATCTGGGCCCCGGTGTGACGTGGTGTCTTCGTCGACATATCCTCTATTGCCGTGCCCTCGCACCACCTTTCTCATTAGTTGCAACTCCGCCATTACCGTTGCCCTTGGTCAGTTTTGCCAGGTAGTCGGAAATGGCAAACCCAGGCTGGCTGCACTCCTGGCTGAACCTACTCATCCAATCACCGGCCAACCTCTGAAAACTATGGCGATCCCGATGGACGCATCGATTCTCGGGCGGGTGCGAAGCGAACTCGGTGATGGCGTTGAAAACCGCATAGGCATTTTCACCAAGCTCCTCCCTGTACCAACTGCAGAGAATGCCCATATGTCGAGATAAAACACCCCAATCTCTGGCTATCGGGCTGTCCGGCTTCATTTCCTTGGGTTTGCGGATCAGGAGAACTCCACGAAACAGCGGTTCAAATTCTGAACGGGTGACTTTGCAATCCCGAAGCACAGCAAGATACTCGCTGAAGCTGGCCCTGAGCTTGGAGAGGCGTTCATGTGCCACCTTAAAATTGATCTTTTTTCCGATATCCCTCTGCAGATGGGTGAATTTAAACCGGATGATCGACTCGGGGAGGATCAAACCATTTTTGCAGACCTTTCGAAAAAAACCGATGTCGAAGGCGAGCGCTCTCAAACCGTTATAGCTGTTCGTTACACGGATGAACGGCCCGAATGCGTCCGGCCTGTCCTTGGCCGGAACGAATTGGAAGTCCAAAGCCGCTGAGTTGTGTACGAGGTCAATGAAGCAATGACCACCGGTCCTTGGGGCGTCAGTCGCTTTCACTTCCCACTCGCCGGGTTTGGTTTCAGGGAAGGCGGTTAGGCAGCACTGATATGCCCATTTCAACGCCTCGAGATTTGTCACCAGTCTGTAGCCCCTGCTGACAACGCCCAGGACTCTATTCGTCTCCTTATTTACAATCGCTTTTTTATCAGGCACCGAGAGCCGCCGCTCTCCTGAGCCCGTTCGAACACTCACGAATACCGGATGCTCCTCGACTGGAAAAAGCACTTCGTCAATTTTTGTTAATCGTGGCATAGTCTCATCCCTCCCCCCCCCAATCAATAACAAGAAATATTATCCTGCTTTGCCGGTATAATGCACTGTTTGAATAAGAGCAATCGCTCCGATAGCTCCAATGCATCCACAGGCCGAAAACACTCGGGCCGGGGATGGCGCACATTCGGCTGTCCCGCTGCAGGGCGGCATTTGAGTAGGGGGCCGACCCATTGGCCTGGGTGAAGATTGTCAACGAAAATTGACCCCCTCTGGTTAGAAAAAAAGGAACTGATAAATCTTACTGGCCTTTCGACCGGGTGCAAATCAATACTCTTTTCGGCATCTCGAAAAAAAAACTTGTTTCAATCCTCACCCGGCCTTTCGACCGGCTGCAACTAGTCAGCTTACTCCACCAGAGAGACCGGGAACGGAGAAAGGATTCAACCCCATGCCCGCTGTTGCCGACAAGATAGATAAAGGGATAAGGAGGTATGGGTATGCCGAAGGGCAGTGTGGTGGAACAGGTGATTATCAGTTCAGCATTGATAGTTATCTTGGCTGTAGGCCGGTGGATTTGGAAGATTACGGCTCAGGACGAGGAGCCGAAACCTCCGGCCAAAGAGGAATCTCCCGAGAAGTAATGCCTTCCAACGGTTTTGATACCGTCAGAGACTACGACGGTATCAACACTCCCTCCTTCAAAAAGTTTCAATCCTCACCCGGCCTTTCGACCGGGTGCAACCTTATGATTACTACGGTGGCACCAAGCTGTTCATGTTTCAATCCTCACCCGGCCTTTCGACCGGGTGCAACCGGGCTGGCGGCCATATCAAAAACGGCGATAACTGTTTCAATCCTCACCCGGCCTTTCGACCGGGTGCAACAAACAGGGCAATCACCCCCGCAATACCATAATTGTTTCAATCCTCACCCGGCCTTTCGACCGGGTGCAACGGAGAATATTTCCCGTTTCGATTCAATAATGTTAGTTTCAATCCTCACCCGGCCTTTCGACCGGGTGCAACAGAGCATCTTATAGCGCTTGCCATCGGGGGCAGTTAGTTTCAATCCTCACCCGGCCTTTCGACCGGGTGCAACGCTGGGTTTGCATCCCCTGCTGAATGGTCATGTTGGTTTCAATCCTCACCCGGCCTTTCGACCGGGTGCAACCCGCATTTTTTGGTGATAATTTCTTGCCGCGTACAAGTTTCAATCCTCACCCGGCCTTTCGACCGGGTGCAACCCCTTTGTCCTCCCGGGGTGCCAGGGTGTCCAGGTGTTTCAATCCTCACCCGGCCTTTCGACCGGGTGCAACGCTCAGGGTGCTCTTCTGACTTTCCAGGGTATTCTGTTTCAATCCTCACCCGGCCTTTCGACCGGGTGCAACTAGACGTAAGCGGGGTGGCCGATGCGGTCTGCGATGTTTCAATCCTCACCCGGCCTTTCGACCGGGTGCAACGCATACTGCCAGTTTGTCACGGGAGATGAGCGGGCGAGTTTCAATCCTCACCCGGCCTTTCGACCGGGTGCAACCCGCGCTGCGGGTTCCCTGCAATGAGCCGGGGGACGTTTCAATCCTCACCCGGCCTTTCGACCGGGTGCAACTATTTCGTCAATCAATATCCTATTGTAATATTGATGTTTCAATCCTCACCCGGCCTTTCGACCGGGTGCAACTTTCAGGGCGGTCCGCAGTACGGCCTCCATCCGCAGTTTCAATCCTCACCCGGCCTTTCGACCGGGTGCAACAACATGGTCCTGCAGGTGAGTCATTCGGGGGAAGGGGTTTCAATCCTCACCCGGCCTTTCGACCGGGTGCAACCACAAGGAGAGTCTGGCAGCCAAGGCCATGGATGAGTTTCAATCCTCACCCGGCCTTTCGACCGGGTGCAACACAAGCCCTTTTTCGCCAGTATCGCCTTAACCTTGTTTCAATCCTCACCCGGCCTTTCGACCGGGTGCAACACAAGATCGGAGAACTTGACCCCCTGGGGAGAGTGTTTCAATCCTCACCCGGCCTTTCGACCGGGTGCAACTGAGAACGCACAGTGACCACAGGCTGGACAGCCTGTTTCAATCCTCACCCGGCCTTTCGACCGGGTGCAACCACCGGCTTTTTCCTGCCCGGCTTGCAATCCAACGTTTCAATCCTCACCCGGCCTTTCGACCGGGTGCAACGCAAGGGAAGAACGGCTTTCAACCGCCCTTTGGCGTTTCAATCCTCACCCGGCCTTTCGACCGGGTGCAACTCAGGCCCTTGCTAGTGCCGGACAGGAAATATAATTTGGTTTCAATCCTCACCCGGCCTTTCGACCGGGTGCAACCCCATCTCTATGGTCAGCAATTTCCGGTACCAGTGTTTCAATCCTCACCCGGCCTTTCGACCGGGTGCAACCACTCTACTAAACAACTTAAAGGAGGTTTTTTAGTTTCAATCCTCACCCGGCCTTTCGACCGGGTGCAACCCGACGCTCAGTCAGGTAGGCTATCAGGTCGCTGGTTTCAATCCTCACCCGGCCTTTCGACCGGGTGCAACATAAAAGTGCCGCTCCCGGACCCCACCCCGTTTCGGTTTCAATCCTCACCCGGCCTTTCGACCGGGTGCAACACAAGGTCTTTTCTGAACCATTTCGTTTCGCCAGAGTTTCAATCCTCACCCGGCCTTTCGACCGGGTGCAACAGGCATCCGAATCGGTGGAAAAAATCAGGTTAGTTCCGTTTCAATCCTCACCCGGCCTTTCGACCGGGTGCAACCTGCAAATCTGGCCTAACGACCGCCTTCGGTTCGGGGTTTCAATCCTCACCCGGCCTTTCGACCGGGTGCAACCAATTATGGCGCAACGGTATATTGCGCGGGAAATGGTTTCAATCCTCACCCGGCCTTTCGACCGGGTGCAACGATAAAACTCATAGAGGCTGAAGATATCTTCATTGTGTTTCAATCCTCACCCGGCCTTTCGACCGGGTGCAACCCAGCTCCCGGTTCTTATTGATCTCCTCATGCCGTTTCAATCCTCACCCGGCCTTTCGACCGGGTGCAACTTTGCGGCAATGCGTTGTCGATCAGCGTCACCGTGTTTCAATCCTCACCCGGCCTTTCGACCGGGTGCAACAGGGAAGGGACATGCCTTCCCCAAAGGAGAAGGCGTTTCAATCCTCACCCGGCCTTTCGACCGGGTGCAACCTGGCCAGGGCATATTGAAAAGCGACGCCGATCCTGTTTCAATCCTCACCCGGCCTTTCGACCGGGTGCAACGTGTAGTTCCCGGAGAGGTCCAGGAGGGACTGCGGTTTCAATCCTCACCCGGCCTTTCGACCGGGTGCAACGATATGACGCCGGTGCCTACATTTATCCCGTTAATGTTTCAATCCTCACCCGGCCTTTCGACCGGGTGCAACTCGCCAGTCAGTTCGACAATATCCGACGGCTGATGTTTCAATCCTCACCCGGCCTTTCGACCGGGTGCAACCCCGCGTTCTCTGGCAGTCGGGGGAGGTCTTCACGGTTTCAATCCTCACCCGGCCTTTCGACCGGGTGCAACCTGCCTACCCCGAAGCATGGCCCCAAGGGTAGGAGTTTCAATCCTCACCCGGCCTTTCGACCGGGTGCAACGGTCAAGCCCAGGCGTTTGTTGGTGGTGTCAGCGAAGTTTCAATCCTCACCCGGCCTTTCGACCGGGTGCAACCTTCCGGCAACCCCAGGTAGGTGTAGGGATCGCAGTTTCAATCCTCACCCGGCCTTTCGACCGGGTGCAACCCCGGCCCCCCAGGGGCCGGATTTTCGGAAAAAATTAGTTCATTCTGGGCGAACTGGCTCTCGCCAGGCCGACAAAACTCCTTCTCGACCCCACTGAGATATGCTCCCGCAGGAACATTGCCTTTTTGCCCGGCGAACCCCCCGGGTTTTCACCCTCGCTCCTGGTTCGCCGCTAAATCACCAGGGGTTTGTCGAAGTCCACCTTTTTGTTCCATCCAAAGATCCGCACGTGCTTCTCCACCGGCTCCACCAGATGATATATCCGCAGGCTGTCCTCCTCCTCGTCCATGACCTTAACCAAGGCCCTAACCAGGCGTTCATAGTGAAGATCATCAACCGTGCATTCAAACACGCTCTTCTGCACCCGCTGGCCGAAGTTTTTACACTGCTTAGCCATTTTGGCCAGGCGGCGACGGCCCTCAGGGGTTTCCGTCGACACGTCATAGGTCACCAGGACCATCATGAAGGATCCTCCTGTGGTTCAGTGATACAGAAAGGGCAGATATGCCGGCAGATCGCCGCGCAGGTGGCGAGCCAACAGGCGGGCCTGGATATGCGGCACCAGGCCCAGGGGCATTTTCTGCTCCACCACCGGATGGGAAATCTCCTCCTGCTTCCTCTCCTGATAGGCCACCACCACCTTTTTGCGCCCAGTGTCATTCAAGAGCACCGCACCGCCGGATCGTTCGTCAAAGTCCTTGGCCGTCACCTCCCGGCGATTTATCAGGGTCAACGCCAGGCGGTCAGCCAGAACCGGCCGCAGCTCCTCCATGAGGTCCAGGGCCAGGGCCGGCCGCCCGGAGCGCAGGGCATGGAGAAAGCCCACCTGGGGATCAAGACCCACCCCCTGGGCGCCAGCCGCGCAATCGCTCACCAGAAGGGCATAGAGAAACGACAACAGGGCGTTTACCGGATCACGGGGAGGCCTGCGGTTGCGCCCCTGAAAAACAAACGTCTGTCGGTCGCCTCGGACCATGAGGGAAAAAGTAGAAAAGTAAGTCCGGGTGCTTTCCCCTTCGATACCCCGCACCTCGTCCAAATCCCGGGCTTTGGGCAACTCTTCCAGGTCCAGGGCCAGTCGGTGGGCAGTCCGGGTCAATTCCTCCTTGTCCTCCGGAATATCCCCATCCCGGGCGCTCCGTAAAACCGAGCTGCGCATATTTCTTATCTTCCCGGCCACCAGGGCGCGGGCCATCTCCAGGGGGCGGACAGGATGGCTCAGGGCTTCATACTGGGCCCGACGCAGGAGCACGTTCCCTGAGACGGGTCCCTCCAAACGGGCCAGGAAGCGCCCGGTCCGGCTCAACCAGGAAACCGCCCGGCCATCCCGGGCACAGCGCGCCAAAAGCGCCGGCGTGGCCATGACCTCCCCAAAGAGCACCAGGGCCCCCAAATGGTGCAAGGGGACCTGCAGCCGCACCTCCCTTTCCACCTCCACCTTCAGGGTGTCGAGCTCCAGGCGCAGGTAAGCCCCCTGGCTTTGCACATACAGAGTGTTGAGCAGAGTTTTCACGGTTCCTCCCCCACCCGCCAGAGCCGGGACGCCAGCCGTTTGATTCTGCCGGGATCGGCCACTGTCTCCGGCAAACAGGATGAATTGAGGGAACAATGCCGGCAGCGACCATCGGCCACCGGCGGCGGGAGCGCCTCCTGGCGCAGTAACGAGCGCAAGTCCCTGACTGCCGCAGTTAGCCTTTGCCGCAGCGAGGCATCGAAGACCACTTCCCGGCGGCGCCGGGAGGTGGCGTGATAGATCGCGCCCCTGGCCACCGGCTGACCGGTCATCTCTTCCAGGCAGACCGCCTGGGCGCACAGTTGCAGGTCATCATGCTCTTTCTGCCTCTTGGGGCCGTGTTTGTAATCCACTGGATAAGGGGTGGCCCCGTGAAATTCCACGATATCGGCGACCCCCACCAGGCCCAGACGTTGGGAGCGCAGGGGCAGGCTGCGTTCCACCCGGACCCCGCCTTCATCCTCCCCGCCCCCGGCGTCCACCTCCTCATGCACGAAGCGGCCCCGCAGGGTGTAGATATTCTCGTCCCACACCGCCTCGATGTGGATGAGGGCCGCCTGCCGGGGGCAGTAGCTGAAGTGCTCCAGGGCCGAGATGGGGACCAGGTCGGCATCATCCCAGGATTCAAAGCCTTCCGCCGATGCTTCATCCATTGCTCAGCCCTCCAGGATGGTGAGGGTGACGCCTTCGGGGAGGACATCCGGCTGTGGCGCCAGGACTTCATAATCCTTGAATTGACGCGCCGGCGTTTCAGAGTTCCGGCGACGCGCCGTAATCAGGTCAAAGAGTTTATGAGCCGGGGCCTTGCCCAGCTTGCTGTCGTGTGTGAAGACGTAAAGCCCCCGGCAGGCCATGCGCCCCCGGGAAGCCGACCGGTCCAGGTCCCACATGGCCAGAAGCGCCTGCCAGAACAGAGCCAGGTCTTCTGAAGAGAAGCCGGTCTGATCGGCAAAGTGAGGATTGATAAACCCATAACCTACATAGAGGCCGTAAGGCACCAGGGCCTTACGGCCCATTTCGGTGACTTTGCCGCCTTCGGTGCCCTTTTCCGTTTCCACAAACTCCACATCCTGCTCCCTGGTTATGGCAACTCTAGTGATGCTCAAATCTAAAGGAATGATGGGATCTACGGAACGGGCGAAGGTTAGCTGCACCGGACCCCGAACCTGGCCACAATTGACTTCCGTAGTCATCACCGCCCCGAACGTGCGAATATCATAGAATTCTTTGCACATCCAGGCTCTGGTCTTATCGATATCACTCCTTTTCTGTTTTGTCCCCTTGGGTTCAATTTTCTCAGCATCGTACGCTCTACGGTTTAAGGCGTTGAGAGCGATGCCCTTGTTCTGTACATAAATTTTGAATGCTGCTTCGTCACCTTTGGTGGCATCCACATAGTCACGCACCTTGCGCTTCAGGCAGACGTCGGTGACCAGTCCTTGCATGGTTTCAGGGTCCACCCGGGGGAGGTTGCCAGCGTCGGGGTCGCCGTTGGGGTTGCCGTCGGTCACTTCAAAGATCAGGACAAAGTCATGGCGGCGGCTGGGGTCGGTATAGATAGGGGATGTTGTCATTGGTCTGTCCTCCTTGGCTTATTCCTGCTCGTCGATGAATGCCTCGGTTTCACTAACGGCTTCGCCTGCTGCCTTCCGAGCCTTGGCCTGCGCCCGGTCCCAGGCCCGCTGATGGTAGTAGCCCAGACTGAACCAGCCCTGCTCCTCCAGGGAGAGCACCTTGGGAAAGCTGGAAAGGTTGCCCATTATTGATTCAAGGCGGCTTTGCAAGGCTGTGTAAGCCCCGAACTTCTCTTTGCGCAGCTTGCCCAGGTGGGCCTGAGCGCCCTTGACCAGCCGGGAAAAGACCGAGGCCGGGGCAGTGGACGCAGTGCCGAAGAACCGGTCAATGAGAGTGGCTTTGGGGCTCACGGCCTGATACTGCACCTGTTCCAGCACCGCCAAGAGCCGGCCGCAGAGATAGGCGGGATGAGAGTTCTCTTCGTCCAAACGCACCATGGCATCCTCCTCGAAATTTTGTTGTTGCGACAGCAGCACCATCTTGATGAGGGCGGCCCGGGGTCGGGTGAGCTGTTGTTCCGCCCGGTTTCGCTTGATGGCCTGGAATAACAGCCAGGCCGGCAAAGGGCCGCCTTGAAGAGCTACCTTAAGCATGGTTTTGGGGACATTAGGGGGCAGGTCCTGGCGGGGGTCCCGTACCAGGGAGGCCGCCAGGGGATATAAGCCGTAGGGGGAGCCTTCGGAGCCGTCCCAGTCCACAATGCGTTGCAGCTTGAACCAGCGTCCCAGGTGCTCTTTGACCTCCCCCACGGTGGTTTCCAGCCAGTCCCGCACCACCACCCGGCCGCCGCTGGCGGATAGAGCGGTGGCGTAGAAGGCCTCGGAGTCCAGGGCGGAGTAGAGTTTACCTTTGGCAGCAGAGAGCAGGAGTTCTTTAACCTGTTCCGGCTGAGGTTGGGAGAAGAGGGTGGCGATGTTAAAGCCGGTCTCCTGGCGAGTCCAGAAGAGATAAACCAGAGGCCCTACCACCAGACGTGAATCTTCCTTTTCTCTTAGTGCATTTGCGGCTTTTGCATAAAGCTCGGCGCAGTTCCGACACACCGGCGCAATGTGAGAAGCATGTAGTCCATAAGATTCAAAGGCCCGGGCATTGGCTGAAACGATAGACATCCCTGAAGGCTGGCCTCCAGGTATTCCCTTGATCTTTACCGGGTGACGGTCGGTGGGATTACACTTCGTGCTGCATACTAAGCATTGTCCAGGCAAGACTGCTGAATCTTCACCACTCTGGACCTGCGCCCAATATGCCTGGACTTCAGGAAGGTCCACTGGCAAAATGCCTTCTACCTGAAAAGAGAGGTTCATGGAAGGGTCGAAGTCTGAGGGTAAGGTAAGAGGTTTTGAGTTAAGGGACTCTAAGAAATTGACCACGGCATCTACCTGAGAGATATTAAGGGCGGCAGCGCAATTCTTAGCCAAGTCTTTAAAGGCCTGATGGCATTCATTTACCCTTCCTTGTTTAGCAGGGTCCCTGGCAATCCCCAAGACATACTCCCCGTTTCCGACCAGTAATTTGGCCTTGATACCTGCAGCAACCAGAGCATGTGGAGCAAGAAACTCCTTACCGCGGTCATTTTTTCTACCGCTGGTAGTGGTGATGAAACCCAATAGATTTCCCTCTCTGTCGAGGTTGATTAGCCATCGAATAGGGGTCTTGTCATATTCGACTGGTGGTAAATCTAAACGTTTTGAATATTCTCTAAGCTGTTGGAGTAGCATGGCTTCCCTCCTTCACCCATAGAGTTCCAGGGGAATTACCAGCACCCCGGCCTGAAGATGAGCCTGAAAAAACCTGGGCTTGCCCCGGATGCCCCGACCCTTCTGGTCATGCTCGTAGTCCAGATCGAAGAGCATCAGGCCCAGGTCCGTTTCCAGGGGGAGGGGGCGGTCCGCAGCATCCGGTTCCCCGAAACGGGCGGCAAACTCCCGGCAACCCAGATAGGGGGCATGGTAGCACTGGCCCCGGGCCACCCGGCGGCGGAACTGGTCCCGGTACTTGGCCGGGTCGGCGTCCGCATGGGACTTCAGGACCTGGTCCGCCTTGATGACATAGGCCACCTCCCTGAGAGCCAGGGTGTGGCGCTGGGCCCGGTCTTCATCGGCAAAATAGCCGCCGCCGTCCTTCCGCCAGCCCTGGGCGCTGCGCTGGGAGGCGATGGTATTGACCTCGTTGCGAAGTATGGAAAAATAGCGAATGGGCCGGAGCACCTGGATCTCCCGCACCCACCAGGAAAACTCAGGCTTCCAAAAGATGGCCTCCAACACCCCCCGGGCCGCCGAGGGAGTCATGACCGGGTAGCTCACCCGCTCCACCTTCATCTCCGGGCGGGTAAAGCAGGCCCAATCGCCCCAGACTTTTACTGTAAGAGGACTATCATATGGCATGGTTCTCCTCCTCGTGTTCGAGTTAGCCCAAACTTGATTCTTTCCACCTTAGATTACTAAGAGTTCCGGGTCAATAGCCCGATCGGTCAGGCCTCTGATCTCATCATACCCGCCCAGCCACTCCCATAGACCCAGAGGGAGTTCCCGAACCAGACCCTGGTGCTGATAGTCCAGCAGCGCCCGGCGGCGAACATTAACCAGGTACGGCTGTAGTCGGCGCAGGAGCAAGCGTCCCTCACCTCCCCGGGCGACTTCCGGGGTTTGCAGCCGTGCCAGCAGTCCTTCCACCGGCGAGCCTTCCGAGGGCCAGCGCACCACCAGGGGCACGGTATCATCCTCGATCAATTTGAATCTGGCCGCCACTTCGGGAAAATTGAGCCGCGAACGGAGCTCGTTGATCCTCTTCTTATCCGTATCCACAGCTTGATAGAGCTGGCGGAAGTAGGTTTCAAAGACCGTGGGGGAATGCAAATTCACTTCAGAGTGGCCTAGAAGCGAAGCGGCCAGGTCGGCCCCGGTGCGGTAGTCTCCGGGCGGCATTTTCCCTGCCTCCGGCGCGAAGACAATTACTCGGGCCTGTTCGGGGGTCAGGCGGCCTTCACGGTTGCAGCGCCCGGCGGCCTGAACGATGCGGTCCAGAGGCCCCAGCGCCCGTAGAACCAGGGGGAAATCCAGGTCCACGCCAGCCTCCACCACCTGGGTGGCCACCACCCGACAGGGTCGCCCATTGGCCAGACGCCTGATAATCTCCTGAATCACCTGCCGTCGGTGGGCCATGCAGAGCAAGGTGGATAGATGTAAGACCTCCGGATTGTTCATGGCCTCCAATAAGGCCAAAGCGTCACCCTTGGTGTTGACCACACACAGGCATTGGGGCGCGGCAGCCATCTCATCCGCCACACGCTCCCATGACCACGGTTCCTGTGGCCTTTCGTAGGTTACCCTCTGCAGGACCTGAAAGTAGTGCGCCGGATCAGGAACGATCTCCCGAACATCTCCCCGGAGCCCCTTGAGATAGGGAGAATTGGCGTCGGCTATGGCCGGTTGGGTGGCAGTGGAGAGTACCAGGGTAACGCCATACCGGTCCACCAACTGCTGCAACACTTCCAGGATGGGCGCCAGCAAAGGTGTGGGAAGAGTCTGGACCTCATCCAGGATAACGATACTCTGGGCCAGGTTATGAAGTTTACGGCAGGCAGAAGATTTATGGGCCAACAGGCTCTCGAAGAGCTGTACCGTGGTGGTGACGATTATGGGGGCGTCCCAGTTCTCCGCGGCCAGCCGGACCCATTGTTCCTGGAGAAAGTTGGCTTCGCTCTCTGACGGCGTCACTGCGCTGTGGTGTTCCAGGACGTTCTCATCCCCGAAAATCCTCCGATAGACCTGGGCCGTCTGATCAATGATGCTGGTATAAGGGAGAGCGACGACAACGCGGTGTTTCCGGTACTCCCGGGCGTGTTCCAGGGCAAAGGCCATGGCCGAACGGGTCTTGCCGCCTCCGGTAGGGACGGTGAGGCGAAAGATTCCAGGGGACAAAGCGGCCGCTTCCACGCAGGCTTGGTAAATCTCATGTCTTGCCTGGTTGACTGGGCTATGATCATGGCCGGAAAGCCCAGCTTGAGCGTGAGCCAAGAGATCGGCTAGTGATCCCAGATTATAAGCTTTTTTCCGAAGCTCGCTCTTACCTGGGTTGAAATGATGTTCGGTATCCAAAAAATCTGCATCTACCAGGGTGGAAAAGAGCATTCTCAAAAAGAACTCAACATGGAGGGGAGACTTTAAGTCAGGAAGGGAAGGCGCCGGCGGAATTGACAGGATTTGGTCAACTTTGCGGCAAACTTTAAGGATATCAGGATCTCGGGCTCTATTTTGCAGGCGTTGTTTTAATATCTCCTGTTGGGGTAACCCCCCGTGATGCCCAGCGAGCAAAAATGCCAAGCCCTCCCAGTATTGCCGCTGCATTGCCAGAACAGCTCCAGCACTGCTGTGGTCTGGCCCTTTTATCGTTCCTCCCGCCAAATAATCCTGAAAAGCTGGATTGGCCTTTCCCACATCATGCAAGAGCCCGCATAGACACCCCAAAGGGCCTGCGCAAAACTTTTCCGCGAAAGCGGACGCCAACCCTGCTACCCCTTTCAAATGCTCAACCAGATCATGTTTAGCTCCATTCTCATTTTCAGAATGAGCGAACATAACGATACCCTCCAAAATCTGATGGCTTAAAAACGGTTCATGAAATAACATCCTGCGGCAAACAAAGTAGCAGTTCAATGTAAATCGCAAGATGAATAAGAAATATCTTTGTAAGAGGGGGTTATGTTCGAGATGAGGTCGATGAAGCCTGAATTCCCCAGATCAACAGATTGTTGGAAAAACCCAGCTTTTTTTTCGGATCCTTCTTTGAATCAAGGTGTTTTTTTGCTCCAAGGCCCTCACCAGCGCTTGAGCACCTGCGCTTTTTCTCTGACTCATCCGAACCGTCTCCCGAATCATGGCCTACTTCCTGGGCCGTGACCCCGATTTCCTGGGCGGCTAACCTGGCCAACTGGGTTTTGCCGGTCCCCGGTGGACCATGGAACAAGATATTGATTCCGGAATGTCTTGTTTCCATGGCAGCTTTCAGCAGTCGAAGGAGAATCTTTTGGTCTCCGTCCAGGTGCGGCACATCTTCTAGGGTCAGGGTGGGGGATGGCACCGGGGAGAAAAAGTGTCGTAGGATGTTCGCCGGATGCTGGTGGCTGTGCATCAGGACTGCCCCCAATTTGTCCAGCACCTCCACCCGGTCAGGGAGAGTCAGACTGTGCCGCCGTTCCATATCCATCAGACCGGTCATGAACAAGACTCCCAAGGGATTGAGGCCCGCATCCACTTTGGAGCGGGGCAATCCTAACACCTGGGCCAGGTTTCTCCGAAGTTCCCCGAAACTCATGGGACCCATGGACTCCACTGCAACTCCAGGCCGCGTTCCTCTCTCAAAAGGATGAAAAAGGAGATCACGTCTTTCTCCGCCTCCTCCACGTAATCGATTTTGTTCAGAACAAAAAACAGCTTATGGACGTACTCCCGAATGTCCTTTAAAAAATCTTCCTCGGCGGCTGAGAGAGGCGGGTCCACCGTGATTACAAAGATAGCCGCATCGACTTGGGGCAGATAATTATAAGCCACTTCGGTGTTGTGGCTGTAGACCGAACCTACTCCGGGGGTATCGATGATCCGGACGCCGTCCTTGAGATATTCCGAGGGGTAGGCGATGTCGACTTCCAGGACCCCTTTCTTGTTCTGGGGATTCTCTCTTTCGGTGATATAGCCGGAGAGCTCATGGCTGGAAATCTGCCGGCGTTGACCGTTTTGGAAGAGGACCTCGATGCGCAGTTGGTCGCCATAGCCAATAATGGTGACGACCGAGGTTAGGGGAATCACCGCAGTGGGTAGGGCTCTCCCAATAGGGCATTAATCAGGGTGCTCTTGCCCCTTTTAAAGGCCCCCAGCATGACCAGATTAAAGCGATTCTGGCGGAGCTTGTCCAAAATAAAAGCAATATTGGATCGGTTAATTTCAGGAAAACGGGATAAATCCTCCAGCTGATGCTCCAAACCTTGCTGCAACTGCTTATATGCCCCCATGAGGTAGCTCCAGTGCAAAAAAAAACTTCTGCCCACGAGCGGGCAGAAGTCATCATCCTTGCCAATTCCTCGGCAAGGCAGTTGTGGTGGACTTCATCACCTATTGTAATAATTTTACCCAATCTATCAAGGTGAGTCAACCGAAAAACCAGTCATAATGAAGTGGGAAAATGATTGCTTTTTTTATTTCATGTTGGTAACTTGACAATCAATAAGTGGCGATGAAGTCCGCCATCAACCGCCCGGAGAAATGCTAAAAACTTACGGGATGATGACTTCTACTGGGAATCCGAGGATTGCAGTAGAAGTTTTTTTTTGGGGGGGGGAGGGGCTGGAGAATCGGGATTGGATTCTATCAGTTCTTTTCGTGAGTTGATCACATTAGCCAGTTGGTGGTATCGGCTGATTTCTGCAAGTTAATTTAATAACATGCCAACAAGTCTCTGGAAACGGTCAGGTCTGCCCAGGCGTTCCTTGAAGGTCTCGAAGAGACCAACGGAGCGGAATCTTTTCCGTTTCATCTGGCTCCGGAATCTGATTTCACATGATGGATGGATAATGAAAATACTTCTGGTGATGCTTGGCGGCAGTCTCGGAGCTCTCTCTCGCGATGGAGTTTCATTGCTGGCTGTGAAGCTTTTTGGAATCAAATTCCCTTGGGGAACGCTTAAGGAGGGGAAATATGACCTGATCCTGGTGGGGCACAGCGGCCTTTCCGGGGTCTGGGCCGCCTTTTGGGGCACCACGGCCGAAAAGGTCAACCGCCGTGCGCCCTGCAGCATTCTTATCGTCCGCTGAGAATAGGGGGAGATCATACCACCGTGAGCTTAGAAAATCAGACAGAATCAACGGTAGCTGATATTACCCAACCGTCGGCAATGAAGTTCGTCATCCTGCTGGGGGTGGTAAGTCTTTTGAGCGACATGACCTATGAAGGGGCCCGGAGCATTAACGGGCCTTTTCTGGCCCTGTTGGGGGCCGGCGCGACAATGGTGGCCACCGTGGCCGGGCTGGGTGAGCTCATCGGCTACGGGCTGCGGCTCCTGTCAGGCTATCTGACGGATCAGACCAAACGCTACTGGACCATCACCCTGGTAGGCTACGCCCTCAATCTCTTTGCTGTGCCCTTGCTGGCCCTGGCCGGACGCTGGGAAATCGCCGCCGCCCTCATGCTCGCCGAACGCCTGGGCAAGGCCATCCGCAACCCGGCCCGGGACGCCATGCTGTCCCATGCCGCCTCTACCCTGGGGCGGGGGTGGGGCTTCGCCCTGCACGAAGCCATGGACCAACTGGGGGCGTTGGTGGGCCCCCTTATCGTCACCTTGGTGTTATACTTCAAGGGCAAAAGCGGCTACGCCACCGGCTATGTCCTGTTGTTGATTCCGGCGGTATTGGCCATGTCGGTCCTCCTGGCCGGACGGTTCCTCTATCCCCATCCCCACCGTCTGGAGGTGAAGGTCCTCAAAATAGAAACCGGAGGTTTATCCCCTCCTTTCTGGCTCTATATCGCCGCAGTGGCTCTGATCGGGGCCGGTTACGCGGATTTCCCTCTGGTGGCCTACCATTTCCATAAAACTGCTGTCATGCCCGATACCTGGATTCCCCTGGCCTATGCCGTGGCCATGGGCACCGATGCCGTGGCGGCGCTCATTCTGGGGTACGCCTTCGACCGGCGGGGCATCATAGTGATGGTGGGGGCCACGGTGCTCTCCGCGGGTTTTGCGCCCCTGGTGTTCTGGGGAGGGTTTTACGGGGCTATCGCCGGCATGGTGTTGTGGGGCGTGGGCATGGGCGCCCAGGAGTCGGTGATGCGGGCCGCCATCGCCGACATGGTGCCCCCCCAGCGGCGGGGCTCGGCCTATGGCATTTTTCAGACCGGCTATGGCCTGTTCTGGTTTTTGGGAAGCCTGCTCATGGGCGTGTTGTACGAGCAAGCCCTGATGTATCTCATTATCTTCTCGGTGGCCAGCCAGCTGTTGGCCATCCCCATCTTCATCCTCGTGGCCAAAAAATTCTGTGTAATCAGATAATCATAACTTTCATTCTGTAAAGAGATGAATATGCAGCACCGGATTCATTCTGTCAAGGCGATGGAGATCTTGGATTCCCGGGGCAATCCCACCCTGCGGGTGTTTGTCGAATTGGCCAATGGCATGGTGGGGGCGGCTTCGGTGCCGTCCGGCGCCTCTACCGGGGAAAATGAGGCGGTGGAGTTGCGCGACGGCGATAACCAGCGCTATGGCGGCAAAGGGGTGCTCAAGGCGGTCAGCAATGTCAACACGGTGATCGCCCCCGAAGTCATCGGGCGGGACCCCATCTGCCAGGCGGAGATTGATCGGTTGATGATCGAACTTGATGGGATCCCTAATAAGGGTAAATTAGGGGCCAATGCCATCCTGGGGGTGTCCCAGGCAGTGGCCCGGGCCGCGGCCCAGAGTTCCGGCTTGCCCTTATATGCCTATCTGGGCGGGCCGGGCGCAATCCAGCTGCCCATGCCCATGATGAATGTGCTCAACGGCGGCAAACATGCCGACAACAGTGTCGACTTCCAGGAATTCATGATCATGCCGCTGGGGGCCGCCAGTTTTCAGGCCGCCCTGCGGTATTGCGCCGAAATTTTCCATACCCTGAAGAAAATCCTGCAGCGCCAGGGCTATAATACCAATGTCGGCGACGAAGGCGGCTTCGCCCCCAACCTGAAGAGCAATGACGAGGCCTGCGAAGTTATTCTGGCTGCCATCGAGGCGGCCGGATACCGTCCGGGCCAAGATGTTGCCCTGGCCCTGGACCCGGCGGCCAGCTCCTTTTTCGAAGACGGCGTCTATGATTTGAAGAAATCCGGGCAGGGTCAGAAAACCAGCGCGGCGATGAACTCCCTCTACCAGGAATGGATCCAGCGCTATCCCATCGTTTCCCTGGAAGACGGTCTGGCCGAACATGACTGGCCGGGGTTCCAGGAGCAGACCGCCCTCCTGGGCGATAAGGTCCAGATCGTCGGCGACGATCTCTACGTCACCAACCCCCGCTACATCCGCCGCGGCATGGCGGAAAAGTCCACCAACGCCGTCCTCATCAAACTCAATCAGATCGGCACCGTCACCGAGACCATCGAAGCCATTCGCCTCTGCCGCGCCGCCGGTTGGGCCTTTGTCATCTCCCACCGCTCCGGGGAAACCGAGGACACCTTCCTGGCCGATTTCGCCGTGGCCATGGGCGGCGGCCAGATCAAGACGGGCTCGGTCTGCCGGAGCGAGCGCATCGCCAAATACAACCGGCTGTTGGAAATCGAGGCGGAGTTGGGGAAAGTTACTATCTTCAAGAATCCCTTTGACAAAAAATAACGGTCTGGTTTCAAATCCGCTAAGAAAACGATTTGAACAAAACCATAGGGGGTGATTCTGCAACCTCACTGGCCTAACCAGGAACAGGACTGGCCTTGAGATGCTGCTATAGCGATTCTCGAAAGTTTTTTCTCATCGGGAGCAGATTTTGCTTGTACTTTAGTGGATAATATGTTTTCCTGGGCTTATGGCCAAGCTGACCATGCCCAATGCCGAGAATTGCTCTCGGGCCGACCTCGATGTAGCGGCTCTGTTTAGTCAGACACGGCGGACTCTGTCCCATTGGATAAACCGGTTTAGGGAGACAAGGTCCGCTTGCCCTTTACTGGAGAACATATTCGCATGCATGTCACCGGTATGATTTGCCCCCGTCAGGGCGAATTCTATGCCCTGGAATTTACCCATACCGACAGCAGGGTCTTTCAGATTTTTCTCGATTTTGCCAATAAGGACAGCAAGGGGGAACGTTCCCGCAATCTTCTGATCTGTGACAATGCTATGTGGCACAAGAAGAAAACCCTGCATTGGGGCAAGTTTGAGCCCGCCTTTCGACCTCCCTATTCCCCCGATTCCAACCCCATCGAACGCCTATGGCTCCTGATCAAGGCCGAATGGTTTGCAGACTTCATTGCCAAGGATCGTCCGCAGCTCATAGAACGGCTCGATCAAGCCCTCCTGTGGGCCATGAACCGAAAAACTGCAAACCGGCAAACTTGCTCCATGCGAAATTACTTTTGAGAAACGCTATAATTCCCCGGAAACGATATGTCTACAATATAAAGACTGCCCCCAAACACAAAGGGGTTAGCCGCTATCAGCTAACCCCTGGTTTTTCCTGGTGGGCCGTCGGGGGCTCGAACCCCAAACCTACTGATTAAGAGTCAGTTGCTCTACCAATTGAGCTAACGGCCCGGCACCTTATTCAAACGAAAATGAATTGTATTCTCTCGGAGGCCGGCTGTCAAGGGGGATTGTCCTTTCTTCGGGAGGAATCCCTGGTACATGCCTGACGGCTGGACAGGGAATGTATGAGATGTCCTGATGCTCAAGCATGTCGACGGGTTGCGCCCCCGGGGTGAGATACTTATTTTGAATACCATATGCGGATGAGGATCGGGCCGATATGGCGCCCGAGCCGGGTTCCCCCACGTCTGATCGCCAAAATATTTATCTTGTAAAGGAGACCTAATGAGTCATCACAATAATGATTCAGGGAGTTTTACCAGGGCAACCCTGAAGATCGGCGGGATGAGCTGCGGACATTGCTCTGCCGCAGTGGAAAAGGCCTTGAAGGCCATCCCCGGCGTCCATGAGGTCACCGTTGACTTGGGGAAGGCCACGGCCACCATCTCCTACGTGTCTGGGGAAGTCATTCCGAGGATGCTCACCGACGCCGTAACTGCGGCAGGATACACCTTCGAAGGGGCGGACCTGGCATGAGTGGTGAGTTCAGCAGCGGACGGAGGCGCCGACCAAGACGCCGAGGTCCTGGGAAATGCTGATGGCAAGCATCCAGGAACAAGTGCCAACGGCGGCCTGCCGCACCGATCTCCTGAATGTGGGGGGTATGCACTGCGCCGCCTGTGTCGCCCGGGTGGAAAAGGTCCTGCAGGCGGTTCCCGGGGTGCAGGAGGCGTCCGTCAACCTGGCCACCCGCCAGGCCCAGGTCTGCTATGATCCCGGGGTGGTGCAAGACCAGCAGTTGCAGGAGGCCGTAACCCGAGCGGGCTACACCTTCGAAGGCTGGGTGGATGAGGACCTGCTGTTGGAGGAGGAACCTCGGGATGATCCCGAGCTCCGATCCTTCCGTCGACGTTTCTGGCTGGCGTTGCTCCTGAGCGTCCCCATCTTCGTGGGCTCCATGGTCCACCCCCTGCCCCGTTGGCTGGGGATTTCCGAGCCGGTCTGGTATGTCCTGCTCTTGGTCCTGACCACCCCGGTGCTGGCCTATTGCGGGGCGTCTTTCTTCACGGGGGCGTACGCCGCGGCACGGCACGGCACGACGGATATGAACACCCTCATCGCCCTGGGAACGACGGCGGCCTACGTCTATTCCGTCGCGGCCACCTTCGTTCCGGAGCACTTTACCCGGCAGGGAGCGCACGTCGCGGTGTATTACGACACCACCGCCATGATTATCACCTTCATCCTGTTGGGGCGTTGGATGGAGGCCCGGGTGCGGGGACGGGCCTCGGAGGCCATCCGCCGGTTGGTGGCCCTGGCGCCGCCCCTGGCCCGGGTGCGTCGGGACGGCCTGGAAGTGGACCTGCCTCTGAGCCAGGTGCGGGTGGGGGACCTGGTGGTGGTGCGGCCGGGCGAAAAGATCGCCGTGGACGGGGTGGTGATGGACGGCGGGAGCAGCGTGGATGAATCCATGCTCACCGGTGAGTCCCTGCCGGTGGTTAAACAGCCGGGGGACGAGGTCTTCGGCGCCACCCTGAACAGTCTGGGGTCCCTGGTGTTTCGGGCCACGCGGGTGGGCCGGGACATGGTCTTGTCGCAGATTATCCGCCTGGTGCGCGAGGCCCAGAGCGCCAAGGCCCCGGTGCAGCGCCTGGCCGACCGGGTGGCGGCGGTCTTTGTCCCCACGGTGCTGACCCTGGCAGCCCTGACTTTCGTCGCCTGGCTGGTGTGGGGACCGGTGGATCCTCTGCCCCGGGCCATCATGTCCCTGGTGGCGGTGTTGATCATCGCCTGCCCTTGCGCCTTGGGGCTGGCCACTCCCACCGCGGTGATGGTGGGGACCGGCCGAGGGGCGGAGCAGGGTATCCTGATCCGGGGGGGCGAACCCCTGGAGCGGGCCAGCCATTTGACCGCCATGGTGTTTGACAAGACTGGCACCCTGACCCAAGGGAAACCGGAGGTGATCTCCGTGGCCACCTATCAAGGATGGGGAGAGTCCGACCTCATTGCCCTGATGGGGGCGGTGGAACAGCGATCCGAACATCCCCTGGCCGAGGCCGTAGTCCGGCGGGCCAGGGAACTACAAGTGGAACTCCCGGAGGTTGGTGATTTCACCGCCGAGGCCGGAAAGGGGGTGCGGGCCACGGTGGCCGGAAAGACCGTAGCGGTGGGGAACGCCCGGTTCCTCGCCACTGCCGGCATTGCCCTGGAGGCGGCCCAGGCGGACCTGGACAGGCTGATGGCGGCCGGGCAATCGGTGATCCTGGCGGCAGTGGACGGCAGGCTGGCCGGACTCATCGGAGTGGCGGACACCCTGAAACCCCGGGCCGCAGAGGTGGTCAGACGTCTTGGGGAAATGGGGTTAACCGTGGCCATGCTCAGCGGCGATAACCGGGAGACGGCCCGGGCGGTGGCGGCGCAGGTGGGAATTAGTGAAGTGCTGGCCGAAGTGCTGCCGGCCGACAAGGCGGCCAAGGTGGTGGAGTTGCAGCGCCAGGGACAGGTGGTGGCCATGGTGGGGGACGGCATCAACGACGCCCCGGCCCTGGCCCAGGCCGACGTGGGGGTGGCCCTGGCCGGCGGCACCGACGTGGCCCTGGCCGCGGCGGACATAACCCTGATGCGGAACGACCTGGGGGCCATTCCCCAGGCCATCGAATTGGCCCGGCAGATGATGCGGATCATCCGCCAAAACCTGTTTTGGGCCTTTTTCTACAATATCATTGCCATTCCAGTGGCCGCCGGGGCCCTATACCCGTTCTTCGGCTGGCAACTCAACCCGGCTCTGGCCGCCGCGTCCATGGGTCTCAGTTCGGTGAGCGTGGTGGCCAACTCCCTGCGCCTGAGGGGCTTCGGGAGGTAAGGCAGGCTGCCCCGGCGCCCTCGGCTCAATCGCTGGCTTCCGGACCGCGACGGATTTCGGTGACCCCGGCCTTGGGGAGTTTTTTGGCGGGGATTTCCGGTTCCATGCTTTTCTCATACCTGATCTCCGGGGCTGCCTCCCGGGGTGCGGGAGCGGAGGCCGCGGGGGCCGCGGGAGCCGACGGGACCGGGGGAGCGGACTGCTTCGGGGGCGCCGGGGAGGCCGGAGGAGAAGATTCCGCGGCCCAGGCCGGACCGCCAGTCCCCCCATAAGGGGCGTCCAGGGCGCCGGTCAGGATGAGACCGCCGCCCACCAAGAGAATAGCCAGGGTTTTGGAGCTATAACGTTTCATGCGACCTCCTAAGTGGTTTCGGGAGCATTGTCGTCTAAACCGAGAATTTCCACCACCGCCACCGGCTCCCGGCGGCCCTTGACCTGGCGGACCGCCTCTCCTCCCACGACCACTCCCGGCCCCGAAGCGGCGAGCACCGCCCGGGAGGCCACGATGGTCCACCCCAGGTCCTTGCACAGGCCCTCCAGGCGGGAGGCGGTGTTCACCGTGTCGCCGATGGCGGTGTATTCCAGGCGCTTGGGAGAGCCGAGATTCCCCACGATGGCCTCTCCGGTATGGAGCCCCACCCCCACCCGGAACTCCGGAAGATCCCGACCGGGGAAGCGGGACCTCATCCAGGCACGGAACTCATCGGCGGTCTTGACCAGGGCGAGGGCGGCCCCCAGGGCGCGGCGGGCGTGGTCGGGATAGGCCACGGGGGCCCCGAAGACCGCCATCACCGCGTCGCCGATAAACTTGTCCACGGTGCCGCCGGCGGCCAGGATGGGCTCCACCGCCCGGCTGAAATAGGTGTTGAGGGCCTCCACCACCTCCCTGGCACTCAGTTTTTCGGATAAGGTGGTGAAGTTGCGGATGTCGGAGAAGAGCACGGTCACCCGGTAGCCTTCGCCCCCCAGGTCGGGGTGGCCGCCGGAGGCCAGGAGTTTCTCCACCACCTCCTGGGAGACGTAGCGTCCGAAGATCTGGCGCAGTCGGCGGCGTTCGCGTTCCTCACCCGCCAACTTGAGGCCCAGGACGCCGACATAGGCCAAGCCCAGGGCGACCTGGGAGGCGGCGGCGGGCAGGATGAGGTCGGCGAGGAAACCCCGATAGGCCGCCACCGCCAGGAGTACGGCCAGGAGAACAGCGGCCGCCAGCCCCCGCCAGGTGGACAGGGAGAGGAACAGAGCCACGCCGGCCACGGCCGCCAGCAGAAGGATGAGGGCCGGCCCGGCGCCCTCCAGGGATCGGGGATATCTGCCGGTGAGCACGGTCTCGACGATATTGGCATGGACCTCCGGTCCGGTCATGTAATCCCCGCCGCCGGGGACCAGACCCATGGCGTACGGGGTGGCATGGATATCCTGGATTCCGGAGGGTTCGTAGGCGATGATGGCGACCTTGCCCTTCAGGGCCTGGATCTCCGGGGCGGCCGCGGCTCCGGGGCGCAACAGGCGGCGGCAGGACAGCCGGGGGACGGTGTCGGGGGGGCCCACGAAGCCGATGCGGGGGAGGGTGGAACCGGCCGGTCCGGTTTTGGGGGCGTCAAAGAGCCCCGCCGCCAGGCCCTGGTGTTGGAGCTGAGCCAGGACCTCCCCGGGGTCCCGGCCCTGGGCGCGGCGGGCCAGAAGCTCCCCCAGGGTAAGGAGGGTGCGGCCGTCATCGACGGCCAGGGCCCGCCAGAAGCGGCGCACCACGCCATCGGCATCGGAAGGGAAGTTGGCCAGGCCCACGTCCAAGAGACCCCGGGGCAGACTGTGGAAGAACTCCTCCCGGGGGAGGCGGACCCGGGTCCGGTCATGGTCGTCGGCCACCACGGTGGCGGCCAGGACCGCCGCGCCCGAGGCCAGTTGGGATTTAAAGGGCTGATCAAAGGTGCGGGAAGCCTGGCTGTCAGGGGCCGCCTGCTGGAGCCAGGCCTCCATATTCACCGCAAAGAGGTAATCCAGGCCGATGGCGGCCGCCCCCACCTGCCGCAGCACGGCCACGGTCTGGGCGAAGAGAGGGGTCCAGCAGACCAGAGGCGTATCCCGATGCTCCTCCAGGGTGGCGTCATCGATGGCGATGATGACGGTATGCTGCGGCGGGTGGCGCACTCCGGCCAGCTGATGCCACAGGTCGAAATAGGCGTTATCCAGCCGGGTGAGCCCACCGGAGTGCTGCAACCCCAGACAGAGGATCCAGATAAAAAAGGCCAGGACGGCGCCCCGGGCGGCGTATTTTCCCATGTAGTTGAATCTAACCGATGATTTGATGTCGGAATTGACGGCGTGCGGGGTTATACTATCATTTATGGGTTACGAAAAAAAGGGTCCGGCGGGGATCAGGCTGCAGCCCCCCGCCGGTCCCATCCGGGTGGTGGCGTGAACCGGACCGTAGTGCGCCGTTTACAGGAAATCGTGGGAACGGGGAATGTCCTGGCCCAGCGGGAAGATCGGTTGTGTTACGCCTATGACGCCGCCAACCTGGAGTACGTGCCGGATGTGGTGGTCCTACCCGGTTCGGAAGGGGAGGTGGCGGCCATTTTACGTCTGGCGCACCAGGAGCGGATTCCCGTGGTGCCCCGGGGAGCGGGCACCGGCACCACCGGGGGCGCCCTGCCGGTGGCCGGGGGAGTGGTGCTGGTGACCAGCCGCCTCAACCGCATCCTGGAGATCGACGCCGACAACTTCGTGGCGGTGGTGGAGCCCGGGGTGATCACGGGCCACCTGAAGCGGGAGGTGGACAGACTGGGTCTGTATTACCCCCCGGACCCCTCCAGCGCGGATTTTTGCACCCTGGGGGGTAATGTGGCGGAGTGCGCCGGGGGCGCGGCGGCGGTGAAATACGGGGTGACCCGGGATTATATCCTGGGGCTGCGGGTGGCATTACCCACCGGCGAACTCATCGACACCGGCTGCCGGACGGCCAAGGGGGTGGTGGGCTATGACTTGACCCGCCTGATCGTGGGTTCGGAGGGCACCCTGGGGGTTATCACCCGCATTATTCTCCGGCTGGTGACCCGGCCTGAGGCCCGGCAGACGCTCCTGGCGGGATTTGGGGACCTGAGGGTGGCGACCCGGGCGGTGGGACGCATGTTGAAATCCCGGCTGGCGCCGGCCGCGCTGGAATTCATTGACCGGAGCACCCTGGGGTGCGTGAGAGAGATGTTGCCCTTTGCCATTGCGGACACAGTGGCGGCGGTATTGTTGATTCAGGTGGACGGCCACCCGGCGGATGTGCGGGAGCGGGCCGGAAGGGTGGAGGTCTTTTGCCGGGAGGAGGGGGCCGAACTGGTGCTGACCGCCAACGATGAAGCGGAGGCGGCAAAATTGTGGCGGGCCCGGAAGGCGATTTCCCCGGCGGCCTTCAAACTCAAACCCAACAAACTCAGCGAGGATGTGGTGGTGCCCGTCAGCCGCATCCCGGCCCTGGTGGAGCAGGTGGAGGCCATTGCTCGGGATAAGGGGCTGCCGATATTATGTTTCGGTCACGCTGGGGACGGCAATATTCATGTCAATGTCATGTATGATGGCACTTCTCCGGGGGAGACTGAAGGGGCCTGGTCTGCAGTTGGAGAAATTTTTCACGCAGTCCGGGATTTGGCGGGCACCCTCTCCGGGGAACATGGCATCGGCATCACCAAGAGCCCCTATTTGCGTCTGGAACTCTCAGAGGCGGCCATTGCCCTTTCCCTTCGGGTGAAGCAGGCCTTCGATCCCCACAATATCATGAATCCGGGGAAGATTTTCGAACCCCAGATCTTCCACCCCCGGCGACGGGGGGAGCACGGGGGTGACGGGGTTCGGGCATAAAGGGGGATATCTTTCGACCCAGAGAAAACGAGGGGGGGTATTTTCCCTGTTGACAATAATTTCAGCCTATAGTAAAAAAAATCACATTGGTTACGGTGGAAAATCTCTACGTAAAAATAAGGAGGAGGGAACTTCATGGCCACGGTAGAATACAAAGGGAAAACCTTTGAGGTCGACGAAGACGGGTTTTTGGCGAACTTAGACCAGTGGTGTGATGAGTGGGTGGACTATGTGAAGGAGTCCGAAGGCATCAGCACGCTCAATGACGACCATTGGAAAGTCATCAATATGCTGCAGGATTATTACAAAAAGAACGGCATCGCGCCGATGGTGCGGATTCTTTCCAAGGTCACCGGCTTCAAGCTCAAATACATCTATGAGCTTTTTCCGTCCGGGCCGGGCAAAGGCGCTTGTAAGATGGCAGGATTGGCCAAGCCCACCGGCTGCGTCTAAGCCAAATCCACGGGCCGGGCTGATTCGGGAGGATACCATGGCTGGCCACCTGGAGTATGCAGCGGCCCCTAGACGATTTGAAGCAGATATCCGGCCCGGAAGGGGCGGATTCTGCTTCAAATTATTCTTTGCACATCCGGGACAGCCTTATCCACGCTTATTTCCACCACTGCCCCGCAGGAGTTGACGCCCACGCCTGATTTCAGGCATAATTGAAGCGCGCGGGCCACCATCCTGAGATCGCTTTCGCTTCCGCTTCCCCGCCCGCCTGGAAAATGGGGATGCCAGTCAGCAACTATCCATAAAATTGTTCAAAAGCATTGGGGTTCCTATGGACCGGCCCATTCGTAAAGTTTTATTTATCGAGCCGCGGGCGCCGCAACCGCATATCTTCAGCCGGGTGGTGATCCCACGGTTGGGGAGTGTATTGCTGGGCACCATTCTGGAGCAGCGGGGATGCGAAGTTAAGGTGGTGGTGGAGGAGGTCAACGAGCCGCGCTATGAGAATTTAACTTTCAGGCCGGACCTGGTGTGCATTTCCACCATCACCTCCACGACGCCCCGGGCCCATCAGTTGGCCGATTTTTATCGGCAGCGGGGCATACCGGTGGCCATGGGGGGGCCCCATCCCTCCTTTGTCCCGGACCAGAGCCTTGACCACGCCGACTTTGTGGTCTGCGGCGAAGGGGACGAGGCCCTGCCGGAACTGGTGGAGGCCCTGAACCGGGGCGGCGGCCATGAGGAGATCAGCAGCCTGTGCTATTGGGAGGGGGAGGAGAAGCGTTATAATCCCCGGCGGCCCTTTCTGAAGGATCTGGACACGCTGCCCATTCCCAACTATGGGCTCATTCACGGCTGGCGGCCCGGGAAACAACAGGTCATCTCCATCGCCACCTCCCGGGGCTGTCCCTTCGGCTGCCGGTTCTGTTCCGTCATCCAGATGTTTGGAAGGCAATTCCGCTTCAACTCCGAAGATCGGGTGATCGAAGAGATGCGCCTGAACGGCTCTGAGGCCGGGCACGTCTTCATTTGTGACGACAATTTTACCGCCAACCGGGAGCGGGTGAAGAGCCTCATGGAGCGGATGTTGTCCCTGGGGATCAAGATGGAGTGGAGCGCCCAGGTGCGGGTGGATGCCGCCCAGGATCCGGAGTTGCTCCAACTCATGGCCAAGAGCGGCTGCTACATGGTCTTCATCGGTCTGGAGTCCATCAACCCCGCCACCCTGAAGGCCTACAAGAAGTCCCAAACGGTGGAGGAGGTGAGGGAGTCGGTCATCAATTTCCACCGTTATGGCATGGGGGTGCACGGCATGTTCGTCTTCGGCTCCGAGGAAGACACCGTGCAGACCATTCGGGACACCGTGGCCTTCTCCCACCAGATAGATCTTGATTCCCTGCAATACCTGATTCTGACGCCCATCCCCGGGACGCCGGTCTATGATGATCTGGAGGCGCAGGACCGGTTTATCTGCCGGGATTGGGAGAAATACGACGGCCATCACGCAGTTTTCATGCCCAAGCAGATGACGGCCTATGAACTGCAAATGGAAACCCTGCAGGCCATGAAACGCTTCTATACCTGGGGTTCGGGTATCAAACGGCTGCTGCAGAGGGATTGGTTCTTCGGATTTTTAAAGATTCACGGGAGATTGCACCTGAAGCGCTCCTTTGAAGGCAAGTTGGGATACTTCAACCAATTGAAGGGCCACCTGTTCAGCCTGGCCCGGGCCTGGAGGGACCGGGGGTTGGGGAAAAAACGCATCCGCCGGGTGGGCATTCCCGAGGATATCTGGCAGCTTTCCGCCTGGGAAACCGGGCCCCGGGAGTTTCTGCTGCGCTTTCTGGAACGCCTGGGGGTGGAGATCGTGCGGGAGGGCTTGGAAAACGGCCCTGCTCCGGAAGCCGCAGCCGACATCGGCCAGCTCCAGCGGCTGATGACCGAGGTCAATCGCCTGCAGGAGAAGAGCGACATGATCCTTCTCCCCTTCTGGCTAGGGTTGGAAAACGTCCGGCAAAAGGTCAGGGATCTGCACCAGGAAGTGGGGCAGAAACTGGCTCCCATGCGCCAGATGCTGGCCCTGGATTTTGACCGCATCTCGTTCTACAACGCCTGTATGCAACTGGGGTTGATCTTCAAGGCTCGCCCCCGGTTGATTCGGAGAATCTATCGGCAGACGCAAGGGGAGCTGGGGGGCGCGATGTAACAGCTCGATGGGCCTCTGCCTTGCCCCCGAGAGGAGGGGTGGGTAGGGGTGAAAAGAACGGTGGCGGCGGTGAACCCGGCCCGATGCCACCGACGCTTCCGGTACGAGAACAGCCCGCCTGGCGGGCTGTTCTCGTTGAGACGCCGGGCTACAGAAAATCGCTATCAGCTTTCAGCTTAACACACGGAGCCCGGTTCGCGGGCACAGTGATTTAATGGGGTGCGGGCGATGGAAGATCAGGATAGTTCTGTTAAAAGAAAATGATATATCAAGTAGTTACAATTATACTGGGTTGGGGCTGACACCGAGCCGGGTATGAGACCGGGGGGCATTCCCCTGCCGGGGTGAGGGCCGGACCCGGCTGGCCGGGGCCTTTCCATCAACATAAACCCCATTGACACAGTTTCTCCCAGGCCTGGCGCACGACCTGGCCCAGACGAGGCAGAGTGCGCCCGTTCTCCTCCTGCAAACGGCGGTGCAGGCCACGCAGGGCCGGGGCAATATACGGGATGAAGCCGGTCTTGCCCTTCACCCGGCTCAAGAAACCATAGGCCCCCAGAATTTGCAGATTGCGGCATAAGGCGAGGGATGTGTAACTTCCCCGCCAGCCTGATTCCAGGGGCATCCTGGCCGGCAGGAGGTCACGGTAGGCCTGCAGGAAGGTCTCCTGGGCCTCGGGGCTGAGGTCCACATAGGGGTCGATGAGCAGGGCGGCCACATCATAATAGCGCGGCCCCAGGCGGGCGCCTTGAAAGTCGATGAGATACAGCCCGTCGGAACGCACCATGAGATTGCGGGATTGAAAGTCCCGGTGCACCAGGGTGGGCTCCCCGGACGCCAGGGCCCTGGCAATCAAACCTTCGAATTCAGCCGCCAAATCCGCGTCGTTGACCTCCAGGCCCACAAATCCCTGCAAAAACGCCCTGACGAAATACTGGCATTCCCGTTGCCGCACCAGGTTGGCGTCGTATCGGGAGGTGTCGAAACACCAGCGCGGGGAGAAGGCGGGGGAAGCGTCGATCTGCAGCCGCACCAATAGCTCCAGGGCCTGGAAATAATACTCCCGTCGTCTTTCAGGAGTGGCGCCGGCGGTCACCACCTCCTGGAGACTGAGATCTCCCAGGTCTTCCAGCAGGAACCAGCCTTCCGAGCGGCAATAGCGATGGATTTCGGGGACCGACACCCGGGTGCGGCGCAGGTGGCGTCCGATGAAGAAATAGGAGTCGTTTTCCGTCACCGGCGCACCGGGGGGGTGGGGGTGGTGGAGCAGGACCAGGGAGTGGTCCCTGGCCGGCAGGCGGTAGAAACGGCGATCGGAGCCATCCCCGGCCAACATGGACCATCCTGCCCACTGGCCGCCCAGGGCGGCGAGGGCTTTTTCCAACCGCGGGCTGAACCATGCAGGGGGTATGAGGGTACCTTCAGACAAGGCATTCTCCCCGGGCGGACCGGGTGACCCGGACCCCCCGCCCGACGATGCAGTCGATGAGACTGACGCCGGGTGAGATGCTGGCGTTGGCCCAGATGACGGAATTTTTCAAATGCACGCCGCCCCCGAGTTTTACCCCGGGACCGAGGCAAACCCCGCCCCCGAAGCCCACCCCGGCCTCAATCTGCACCTCCGCCCCCAGATAGGGATCGGTTAGGGCAGGGAAATAGCGGCGCCAGGAAGGCAGCTGGCCCGACAACAGGCGCCGGTGGATATCCAGGTAGGCGGCGGGAGTGCCGATATCCTCCCAAACGTGGTCCGTCACCACCAGGGCGCCGAGCCTTTCTCCGGCGGCCAGGGCCTGGCGGTAGACGTCGATGAGATCGACATAGGCGTCCGGGGGCATCCGGTCCAACAGACGCGGGGAGACGACCTGGATGCCGGTATAGGCCAGGGGCGGGCTGGCCGCGGCAGCCGGCGGGGGGTCTCCGAACCCCGCAATATCTCCCCGGGCATCCCGCCAGACCGTATTGAACCGCGGGCAGTCATGGAGCACCAGGGTGGCCAGGGCATCAGGCGTATGCGCCGCAAAGACCCGTCCCGGATCGATGTCCGAGACGACATCGCCATTGATCACCAGGCACGGGGCCGTCTCCCAAAAGCCCGCCAGCCTTTTCAACCCTCCGCCGGTTCCCAGGATCTCCGGCTCCTGGCTGATCGCGAGCTCAACGCCGGGGGGGATGTGGTCCTGGAGAAAGGCGGCGATGGCACCGGCCAGGTGATGGGTGTTCACGGCCAGCCGGCTAATTCCAGCCGCCTGCACCTGTTCCAGGAGGATGCCCAGGAGCGGCCGGTTCAGAAGGGGAAAGAGCGGCTTGGGGACCGAGAGGCTCAAGGGGCGCAGCCGCGTTCCCTGTCCGGCGGCCAGGATGATGGCTTGGCAGGGCGAGGTCATCGGTGCTGCCAGGCCCGCCGTAGATTCCCCCGGATCACTTTTTATAGCCGATTTTGCGCAGAAAATCATAGCGCCAGGCGCGGCCCCCCTCGGCCTCCACTCCTTTCGGGGGAAAGCCGTCAATTATCCCCAAGATACCTCTCCCCTGTTCGGTTTGGGCCAGGACGACCTCCACCGGATTGGCGGTGGCGCAATGGATGGTGCAGACCTCCGGGCAGTTCTTCACCGCGTTGAGGAGATTGATGGGAAAGGCGTCCCGCAGCAGGAGGTTGAAGGTGTGACCGGCGGCCAGACGCCGGGAGTTTTCCGTGGCGGCCTCCAGGAGCTCCGGGTCATTGCCCTCGGTCCGGATCAGACATTCCCCCGAGGCCTCGGAAAAGGCCAAACCGAATTTGACCCCGGGGACGCCCCCCACCAGAATTTCATAGAGGTCTTCCACCGTTTTGATGAAATGCGAGTGCCCCAGGATGATATTGGCGCCCTCCGGGATGAGCAGCCGTTCAACTTTCAATTCCATATGCATCTCCTTCATCCTGTTCTTGCCGATACCGGCGGTGGGGTGAAATAGATTCGAGGGCCGATTTTGACAGGGATCATATTCCATGTTATTATAATCCGGTATATTTTCTTCTGACAAGCACAATCCGGCGACCCTGCCGCACCCCGCGTTGTCTGCGTGGCTCATTGCTCCGGGCTATGCTTCCTGCGAGTCATAAGGTGCGAACCATGGCCTTTAAAACCTACCCGCCCCCGGGCACCCCTCCCGGCACCCTGGCCCGGGCCGCCGGGCGGCCCGTCCTGCCTTCCCGTCTGCGGCTCATCTGGTATCATGGCAGAGACCTGGAAGATCATACTGAGGCCACCGTGGCCCAATGCCTGGACTCTCGCCAACGTCCCGGGGTGACCTGGATACATGTATCCGGTCTGGAGGACGTGGCCCTGCTCACGGAACTGGGGGAACATCTGGGTCTCCACATTTTGGCCATGGAAGACGTGGTCTACGGGCGCTCTCCCATCAAAGTGGAAGATTACGATTCCACCCTGTTCCTGATCTCCCGTCTGGTGACGTGGCAAGACGAGTTGCAAGACGAACAGATCAGTATCTTTCTGGGGACGAATTTCGTCCTGAGTTTCCAGGAGAGCCATCAGGACTATTGGGGGATCATTCGGGAACGCCTGCGGCATGAACAGGGCGCCATCCGGCATCAGGGGCCTGATTATCTGATGTATGCCCTGCTCGACCTGGTGGTGGACTACTGGTTCCCCTTGATGGAAACCTTGGGAGAACGGCTGGAGGCCATCGAAGACCGGGTTCTGAAGGAGCCGAACGGCACCGGGATGCGGGAGTTGCAGGATTTGCGGCGCATGTATGTGCGTCTCCGCCGGTTTCTGTGGCCCTTACGGGAGGCCATTAATATCTTGCTCCGGCAGGACAATCCTCTGGTCTCGGACCATACCCGGCTCTATATGCGGGATTGCTACGACCACGCCTTCCAGCTCATCGATCTGTTGGAAAATTATCGTGAAATCGCCGCCGGGACCATCGATATCTATCTATCCAAACAGAATACCCGTCTCAATGAAATCATGAAGGTGCTCACGGTGATCGCCACCATCTTCATCCCCTTGAATTTTCTGGCCAGCCTCTACGGAATGAATTTCGATCGCGGGGCCTCGCCCTGGAACATGCCGGAGCTGGGCTGGGGCTATGGCTATCCCTTCGCCCTGGCCTCCATGGCCGCGGTGGCCCTTTCCATGGTGATCTATTTCCGCCGGAAACGCTGGCTTTAGACCCCTGAAGTCCAAGGGCACAGTCTTGCGGGGCCGTGAGGGCCGGAGGCCCTTCCGTTCCAGGATAATATGCAGAGTGCTCATTATAGTATTTACAGCCATGAAGCTGAGGAGGGACAGGCTCTTGAGGCGTATTGCCGTAGGTATTGTGCTGGGGATGTTGGCTGGTTTTTCCCCGGTTTCCGGGGTGGCCGCGGAAGTCTCCGTGGGTTGCTACATCCCCATGACCGGGGCCGCGGCGGCCATGGGCCAGGTGGTCTGGAAAGGGATTGAGATCGCCCACCGCATGCAGCCCACAGTTCTCAACCGGCAGGTGACCCTGGCGCTGGTGGATACCAAGAGCGATCGGATTGAAGCGGCCAACGCCGTCTCCCGCTTGATCGAAAAAAACCGTGTGGCGGCCATCATCGGGGAGGTGATCAGCGGCGACACCCTGGCGGGGACGCCCATTGCCGAACGGGCCCAGGTGCCCAATATCACCCCCACGGCCACCAGCCCCCTGGTGACCCAGAACCGCAACTATGCCTTCCGCACCTGTTTTGTGGATACGGTGCAAGGCCAGGCCGCGGCCCGGTTCGCCCGGGAGCATCTCAAGGCCCAGAAGGTGGCGGTCATCATGGATCAGGCCCAGGACTATTGCGTCGGGCTGGCCAACTTCTTCATGGCGGAGTTCCAACGGCGGGGCGGGGAGGTGCTCCGGGTGAGCCCCATCCAGACCGGCGACCAGGATTTCTCGGCCCAGATCTCGGCCCTGAAGCCCCTGCAGCCCGACCTGATCTACGCCCCCAATTATTATGCCGAGGACGCCCTGCTGGCCAAACAGATGCGCGACCTGGAGATGCGGGTCCCCATCCTCACCGGGGACGGGGCCCAGGTGCCGGAGCTCCTCAGCATCGGCGGGGCGGCCGTGGAGGGGATGATGTTCACGGCCCACTTCCATCGGGAGGCGGCGGCCACACCGCTGGCCCAGGACTTCATCGCCGCCTACGAGAAAGAGCTGGGGCGGGAGATCGACGCCTTTGCCGCCCTGGGGGCCGACTGCTACTTCCTCCTCCTGGACGCCATGGACCGGGCCGGATCGACCGAGGGGCCGAAGGTGCAAGCCGCCCTGGCCGGGACCAAGAACTTCCCCGGGGTCTCCGGGGTCATCACCATGGGCCCGGACCACAACCCCATCAAGGACGTGGTGATCCTGAAGGTGCAGGGGGGAAAGTTTGTCTATGTGACCAAGATGGGGGTGGAGTAAAAAGGGTAAGAGCTGTAACTTATCTGGGAATTATTTATCAGTCCTGGCTCCCCGACCCTCCCGGATGATCGGCACCACTTCGGCGGTGGAGATAATGAGGTTGAGCCACTGGCTATCCAGGGGGGATTCCTGTTGGGGTTCGGGCCGGATGACGAACACTCGGCCTTTTTTCCGCTTGATCCTGACCTCCATTTCGCTTAGAGCTTGGTCTAAAAGGGCTGCCAGGTTCTGCCGGGCAGGGGAAAATGAAAAGCCAGCAGACATACACATATCTCCTCTATGGAAACTAACAGCTCTTTTTTTCTTTGCAAGGTCTTTTCCCCTCCCTTCCCCTGACCAATCCCCCCTCACCCCTCCAGCATAAATCATCCCGCAATTATCTTTGAAAAATCTGCAATTTTTCATACAATATAACAATCCCACTTTTCCCTGAGAGCCTATGGAAAGCCGAGCCGTACAAGTCAATATCGAAGACGAAATCCGTAAATCCTACCTGGAATACGCCCTGAGCGTCATCATCGGCCGGGCCCTGCCCGACGTCCGGGACGGCCTCAAGCCGGTGCACCGCCGCATCCTGTTCGCCATGAGTGAGGGGGGCAACGACTACAACCGGCCCTATCGCAAGAGCGCCCGCATCGTCGGTGACGTCATCGGTAAGTACCACCCCCACGGCGACGCCGCGGTCTATGACGCCACCGTGCGCATGGCCCAGGACTTCTCCCTGCGCTACCCCCTGGTGGACGGCCAGGGCAACTTCGGCTCCATCGACGGCGACGCCCCCGCCGCCATGCGGTACACCGAAGTCCGCATGACCCGGCTGGCCCACGAACTGCTCCTGGATCTGGACAAGGAGACGGTGGATTTCGTCCCCAACTACGACGGCTCCATGGAGGAGCCCTTGGTGCTGCCGGCCCGGACCCCCAACCTGCTGGTGAACGGCTCCTCCGGCATTGCCGTGGGCATGGCCACCAATATCCCCCCCCACAACCTGGGCGAGGTCTGCCAGGCGCTCTTGGCCATGATCGATAACCCCCGCCTCCGCGTCGCCGAACTGCTGCAGATCCTCCCGGGGCCGGATTTCCCCACCGGCGGCTACATCTACGGGGCCGACGGCATCGCCGAGGCCTATCGCACCGGCAAGGGCCTCATCCGGCTGCGGGCCCGCACCGTCTTCGAACGCCAGGGGGGGCGGGAAAACCTCATCATCACCGAACTCCCCTACCAGGTGAACAAGGCCAAACTCATCGAACGCATCGCCGAGCTGGTCAAGGACAAAAAGCTCGAAGGCATCTCCGACATCCGGGATGAATCCGACCGCGAAGGCCTGCGGGTGATGATCCAACTGAAAAAGGACGAAGTCCCCCAGACCGTCCTGAATCAGCTCTTTGCCCATACCCACATGCAGGTCACCTACGGCATCAACCTGGTGGCCATCGTCGGCAACCGGCCGGAGCTGTTGACCCTGAAGGATATCCTGGGGGAGTTTATCAAGCACCGCCGCGAGGTCATCGTCCGCCGGACCCGCTACGAGCTGCGCCAGGCCCAGGAACGGGAGCATATCCTGGCGGGGCTGACCATTGCCCTGGACCACCTGGACGAGGTCATTGCCCTGATTCGGGCCGCGGCCAGCCCCAAAGAGGCCAGAAGTGGGCTGGTGGAACGCTTCGGCCTGACCGACATCCAGGCGCAGGCCATCCTGGACATGCGCCTGCAACGCCTCACGGGTCTGGAGCGCCAGAAGATCGTGGAGGAGTACCAACAGATCCTGGCGGCCATCGCCCGGTTCCAGGAAATCCTGGCCAGCGACCGGTTGGTGGACGAGTTGATCAAGGCCGATCTGCAGGAATTATCCGAGCGTTACGCCGACCCCCGGCGCACCGAGATCGTCCCCGAGGCGAGAGAATTGACCCTGGAGGACCTGGTCGCCGACGAAGACATGGTGGTGACGGTCTCTCACCTGGGCTACATCAAGCGCAATCCCCTCAAGGACTATCGCAGCCAACGACGGGGGGGCAAGGGCCGCACCGGCATGGCCACCAAGGAAGATGACTTTGTATCGCAACTCTACGTCGCCACCACGCACAGTTATTTCTTGGTCTTCAGCAACTTAGGGAGGGTGTACTGGCTCAAGGTGCACTCCATCCCGGTGAGCAGCCCCAATGCCAAGGGCAAGGCCATCGTCAATCTGCTCAATTTCGGGCTGGAGGAAAAACTTACCACGATCCTGCCCATCCGGGAATTTTCTCCGGGCCATTTCGTGGTCATGGCCACGAAAAAAGGGATCATCAAAAAGACCGAGCTGATGCATTTCAGCCGCCCCCGGGCCGGGGGGTTGATCGCCGTTAACCTGGACCCCGAGGATGAGATGGTCAGCGTAGGGCTGACGGACGGCTCCGCGGAGATTTTCCTGGCCACCCAGCAAGGCAAGGTCATCCGGTTTGCGGAGGAGGACGTCCGGGACATGGGCCGGACGGCCCGGGGGGTCAAGGGCATCACCGTAGGGGAGAACGATGCGGTGGTGGGCATGGAGATCCTGCGGGACGACAGCAACATCCTGACCGTGACGGAGGGCGGCTACGGCAAACGCACCCGCCGGGAGGAGTACCGGCTGCAGCGACGCGGCGGCATGGGCCTGCTGGCCCTCCGGATCACCGATCGGAACGGTCCGGTGGTGGGAATTCTGCCGGTGACCGAGGAGGACGAAGTGATCCTGATCTCCGACCGGGGCAAGATCATCCGGCTGGCCGTGAAGGGCATCCCTCTCATCGGCCGGATTACCCAGGGGGTCAAGCTCATCGACACGGAAGCGGAAGAACGGGTGGTGGGCCTGGCCCGTCTGGCGGAAAAAACCGAAGAGCCGGAAGACGAGAGCGGTGATCTGCATGGATGAGACCGTTGCGGTCATCGGCGCCGGTAGCTGGGGAACGGCCCTGGCCCAGCATTTGGCCCTCAAGGGGGTCAAGGTGCATCTGTGGGTCTACGAACCGGAGCTATTGGACATCCTGCGCCGGGAACGGCTTAATACCGTTTTTCTACCTGGCGTCAAACTGTCTCCTCGGATTGACTTTCACAATAACTTGATCGAGGCAGCCCAAGACCAACAAATTATCGTCATGGTGACTCCGTCCCATATCTTCCGCACCGTGGTCAGCCAGGTGGCTCCCCCAAAGACGAGTGACGCCATTGTGGTGAGCGCCACCAAGGGCATTGAAAATGACACCCTGCTCACCATGGCCGGGGTGGTCAGCCAGGTGTTGGGATCAGAGACCCCCTACGCCGTGCTCTCGGGCCCGAGTTTTGCCCAGGAGGTGGCCCATTACCAGCCCACGGCGGTGACGGTGGCCAGCCGTCAGCGGGAGGTGGCCCGCCGGGTTCAGGAACTTTTTGCCTCCCCCAGTTTCCGCGTCTATACCAGTACCGATGTCATGGGGGTGGAACTGGGAGGCGCCTTAAAGAATGTCATGGCCCTGGGCGCCGGGATCTTGGAAGGCCTGGGTCTGGGTGATAATCCCCGGGCCGCCATGATCACCCGGGGTCTGGCTGAAATCGCCCGTCTGGGCGCCGCCCTGGGGGCTCAACCTTTGACCCTGTCAGGGCTGGCAGGCTTGGGAGACCTGGTGCTGACGTGTACCAGTCGAAAATCACGCAATTATCAGGTGGGGGTGCAGTTGGGTGCCGGCCGGAAGTTGGCAGATATCTTGCATAATATGCAAATGGTGGCCGAGGGGGTGCGGACGGCCCGGTCCGCCTTTCATCTGGCGCAGAAATTTGCTATCGAAATGCCCATCGTGGAACAGGTCTATCGCATTATTTACGAAGGTGATTGCCCCCGGCAGGCCATTCAAAGGTTGATGACCCGGGAACTGAAAAATGAGCTGGACGTGATGCCTGAAAACCACACCATCCCTTTACCCCAATAGAAGAAAGAGTCTTTCATGCCACACTATGAAGAATTTGACACCCAGATTCCGGCCATCGGCGTTGCCAAGGTTGATTCTCCCCTCCAGCGGTTGCTGGTCGTCAACCACGAAGGCAAGCTGCGCCAATCCTCCTTTATTGAAGATGTAGATCGCATCCTGGTCTACGATACCCCCGACTATCTGCAAAATGTGCCGTCGGGCGCGGCACCCATGACCTTTGAGTTGGCCGGCCCCCGCCGCAAGATCTATTACGATCCCACCAAGATTCATTGCGCCATCGTCACCTGCGGCGGCCTTTGTCCAGGGACCAACGACGTCATCCGGGCCCTGGTCCTGGAACTCCACCATCTGTACAAAGTGCGCCACATTTATGGCATCCGTTACGGTTTGCAGGGCTTTATCCCCCGCTTCGGACACGACGTTTTGGAGCTCACGCCGGAGGTGGTGGCCAACATCCACAGCTTCGGGGGCACGATCCTGTCGTCTTCCCGGGGGCCGCAGGATATCGGCGAAATTGTCGATGCCCTGGAGCGTATGAATATCAGCATCTTGTTTGCCATCGGGGGGGACGGCACCCTCAAGGCGGTGGACCTGATCTGCGACGAAGTCATTCACCGGCGGATGCGCACCTGTGTCATCGCCATTCCCAAGACCATTGACAACGACATCGCCCTGGTCTCGCGTTCGTTCGGATTCGATACCGCGGTGGAAATGGCCACCGAAGCCATCCGCAGCGCCCACACCGAGGCCCTGGGGGCCCCCAACGGCATCGGCCTGGTCAAACTTATGGGCCGTTATTCGGGGTTTATTGCCGCCAATGCCACCCTGGCGCTGCGGGATGTCAACTTTGTCCTCATCCCCGAATCCGATTTTGACCTGGAAGGCAATCATGGCCTGCTGGCCACCATCCAGAGCCGTCTTGAGGAACGCGGACATGCCGTGATCATAGTGGCGGAGGGGGCCGGACAAAAATTCTTCGATAGAGAACAACTTCCCCGGGATGCCTCCGGCAACGTCAAGCCGGGAGATATCGCCGGGTTCCTGATCGAGAAAATTAACGCCCATTTTAAATCCATCCGGCGGGAGCTGAACCTGAAGTTCATCGACCCCAGTTATATCATCCGCAGCATGCCGGCCAATTATAACGACCGCATCTATTGCGGCTACCTGGGGCAAAACGCGGTGCACGCGGGCATGGCGGGCAAGACCGGCATGCTCATCAGCCTGTGGCACGACCGCTATGTCCATATCCCCATCAAGGCGGCGGTGGGCAAGCGCCGGGTGGTGCAGCTCAACGACCCCTTATGGCGCAGCGTGTTGGAGTCCACCGGCCAGCCCCCCCTGAAAAATCCCGAAGGGGAAGAGGGCGCCCTCATATGACCAAGCCGGACCCCGAGGTCTTCGTTTGCCAGCAATGCGGAGAATGTTGCCGGGGGGAGGGGGGTATCCTCCTGAGCGACCTGGAGTTGGAGCGTTTGGCCCGCTTCTGTGGGATGACAGTGGAGGAGTTCCAGCGACACTATGTCCACCGGTCACCCTTGGGTCCGGCTTTGACAATGGGGCCGGAGGGTGCCTGTGTCTTCAATCAGGCCGGAAGGTGTCGGGTGCATCCCGTCAAACCCCGCATTTGCAGGGAGTGGCCCTTTTTCCCGGCCCTCCTGGTGAACGAAGACGAATGGGAGAGCGCCAAGGCCGCCTGCCCCGGGATTACGTCGGGGTGCAGCCACGAAGATTTCCTGCGGTGGTGGCGGAAAAAGGTGGTGTAACCCTCCCGGGCCAAGCCAGGGGTTTCTCGGCGGCCCCTCAGACGACCAGATGTTAAAGTCAGGATAACAGGTTTATTCATGTCAAAATCCTTCTATATCACCACCCCGATCTATTACGTCAACGCTGACCCCCACATTGGCCATGCCTATACCACGGTGGTGGCCGACACCCTGGCGCGGTTTCATCGGCTGGTGGGAGACGAGGTCCGCTTCCAGACCGGAACGGACGAACACGGCGAGAAAGTGGTCGAAGCGGCCCGGGCGGCGGATTTAAACGTCAAGGACTATGTGGATGCCATCAGCGGGAAATTCCGGCAGGCCTGGGACCGACTGGGCATCAGCTATGATCATTTTATCCGCACCACTCAGGCACAACATATGTGGGTGGTGCGCACTATCCTGGATCGGGTCAATGCCGCCGGGGATATCTATTTCAGCGAATATGCCGGACACTATTGTTATGGCTGTGAGCGCTTCGTGCTGGAGAGGGAGCTGGTGGACGGCAAGTGTCCCGACCATCTCACCGCCCCTACCTTCGTCAAGGAAGGCAATTATTTCTTCCGCATGAGCAAATACCAGGATTGGTTGGTGGAGCATATCACCCGGAATCCCGAGTTCATCCGGCCGGAGCGCTATCGCAACGAGGTGTTGGCCTTCCTCAAGGAGCCCCTGGAGGACCTGTGCATCTCCCGGCCCCAGGCTCGGGTGAAATGGGGCATTCCGCTTCCCTTCGATGACAAGTATGTCACCTATGTGTGGTTTGATGCCCTGATCAACTACGTCAGCGGCCTGGGATACCCGGAAGGTCACTTGTACGACAAATTCTGGCCGTCCTGCCAGCATCTCATCGCCAAAGACATCCTGAAGCCCCACGGGATCTACTGGCCCACAATACTTAAGGCGGCCGGCCTCCCGCCCTACCAGCACTTGAATGTTCACGGTTACTGGCAGGTGGGACATGGCAAGATGTCAAAAAGTCTGGGGAATGTGGTGGAGCCTCAGGATCTGGTGGCCCGCTACGGGATTGATCAGGTGAGATATTTCTTCCTGCGGGAGATGGTTTTCGGCCTGGACTCCTCCTTCAGTGAAGAGGCGCTCATCGGGCGGATAAATGCGGACCTGGCCAACGATCTGGGGAACCTCTTCTCCCGCACCATCTCCATGGTGCTGAAATATCGCCAGGGAGTGGTGCCGCAGGCGGGGGCGTTGGCTGCCCCGGATCGGGACCTCCAGGACCTGGCGACGGCGGTGGGGCACGATTATCTGCGTCTGATGCCGGAGCTGGAGTTTCACAAGGCCCTGCTGCGGCTGTGGGAACTGATCAACTCTACCAATCGCTATATTGTCGCCAGCGAGCCCTGGAAGCTCTTTTCGGAGGCGCAGCAGCAGACCCGGTTGGATACGGTGCTCTACCACCTGGTGGAGGTCTTGCGCCAGGTGACGGTGATGCTCCTGCCGGTGATGCCTAACAGTGCCGCCACCATGGCCCGGCAATTAAATATCCAACCGGGGGCGCAGCCCCTGGCGGCGGAGCTCCATTGGGGCGGACTGCAACCGGGTGTGGTGGTGAAGCGGGGAGAGCCCCTCTTCCCCCGCCTGGAGACGGCCGCGGCGACGCCCAAGGCCCCGGCCCCCAAAGCGCCCATCTCCAAAGTCAAACCCTTCAAGTCGGAAATCGATTTGGCGACCTTCCAAACAATCGATTTACGCATTGGTGTCATCCTGGCTGCCGAAAAGGTGCCGAATTCGGACAAGCTGGTCAAGCTCCAGGTCGATGTCGGGGAAGTGCGGCAGGTGGTGGCCGGGATCGCCAAATTCTACCAGCCCGAGGACCTGGTGGGGCGGCGCGTCATGGTGGTGGCCAACCTCAAGCCGGCGAAACTCATGGGGATAAAATCCCAGGGGATGGTATTGGCGGCGGTGGGTGATAAGGATTTGTGTCTGGTGAGCCCGCTGCAGAACATGCCGCCGGGCACGCCGGTGTCGTGACCGGAGGGAGGACCTTCTAGCGGCCTGGATTTCCGGGGGACAGGGAGAACATCCCCACGGCCGGGCCGCTTGGCAGGAGTTAGGCGGGCACACCTTGGGGGAAGGGGGGAGCCCATGGAAAGATACCAACGGTGCTTCGGTGTCCTGGTACTGTGCCTTCTTGTAGGTCTGGGGGGCTGCGCCGGACCTGAGAAGGTCGCGGCGCCACCGGTGGACCGGCCGGTGGAAAAACCGTCGGAGGCCAAGTTGCGCCAGGCCATCGGCAGTTTTTCCGGCGTCCCCTACAAGTACGGCGGCAGTTCTCCGGCGGGGGTGGATTGTTCCGGCTTGGTGATGCGGGTCTATGAACAGGTGGGGGTGAAATTGCCCCGCACCGCCGAGCAGCAGATGCAGGTGGGCGACAAGGTGGACCCGGGCCACCTGCGGTATGGGGACGCCCTGTTTTTCAACAAGTTCTGCCAGCGAAAATATTCCTATCAGGCCGCCAGCATCCTGAGCCTGTTCTCATCCCAGGACAATCAGCCCTGTCACGTGGGCATCTATATCGGCAACGGCCGCTTCGTCCATTCCTCTGCTTCGCAGGGGGGGGTGGCGGTGAGCAACCTGAATCAGGAGGCCTGGAAACGCTCCCTGGTCGGGGTCAGGCGGTATCTGAACCGGGCCGACTGAGGGAGGCGAGGCCGGCCGGCTGCAGATTCCCGGCAGGCGCGCCGGTGTCCCCCGATCCTTCCACGCGGCTCAGAATAACGGTCCGGGTGGGCCGGCCTCACCGAGGCCGATCCGCATTGACCTGTCAGCACCCGGGCTCCCCGGGGTGGCCGCAGCAATCCTCGAGTCGGCGGAATTTCAGCCAGTTGTTGTGCAGCAGGGCTTTGAGCTTGGCGGGCCAGGGCTGCGGGGCTCCCAGATTGGTCAAGAATGCCCGCATACTGGGCCGACGCTGCTTAGGTGGGCACATGTAGGCTTCTCCTGAGGGCCGGGTAGGTAAAGGGGATGCAGGGGAAGGAGGGACAGGCAGGAAAAATTATACCCTCATCACGGGGGCGGTCCCGCAGCAGGTGTGGGGACCGCCCCGCGCCGGGTTAATCCCGTCCCTGGTATTTTTCGTAACGGTCGTAGAGGTAGCCGCCCAGGAGCCCGGCGCCGCCGCCGATGGCTGCTCCAACCCCGGGGTTACCTGCCGCCCAGCCGATCAGGGCGCCGCTGCTGGCGCCGATGGCGCCGCCGCTCAGGGTTCTCTGGCTTGTGTTGGACATGCCGGAGCATCCCCCTGCCACCAGACTGATAACCAAGACGATAAGCACGATCTTCTTCATTTTTTCTTCTCCCCTTGGGTCTCAGGCGGACATATTTTGGTGCACTTCCGCATGACCACCTCGATTACCGGCATGGAGGTTTTATCTGGATTGGCCTGATAAAACTTGTCCACTTCCTGGATCACCTGGTCTATGGTCTGGTTTTTCAGATCATTTACCAAGGCCCGGGACAGGCAGGCCCGTCGATCGGTGCCTCCCATGGCGACCTCATAGTCGGCCAGATTGCCCATCCCTTTGATGAATCCCACTTTGGCATCGTATGGCAGGCTTGGCCACTGACTGCCATCCCAGAGAAAGGCCTGTTTTTCCTGGGCCAGGGCGCCGCTGCCGCCTGTCAGCAGGAGCCCGGCCACCAAAAGCAACGCGATCATGGTTTTGGACATCAATCTCCCCCATGGTGCTCATCCCAGGAAAGGGATGAGGAAAGCAAAGACCGACAGATGAAAATTCCCTTCAACGCGCCTCACTTTCTAAGGACATAAAATAAACGGTAAGGCCATGTCTGGCAAGTATTTTTAATTGTGCATCCTAAAACCGGGCTGGTATGATTAGAACGTGGGATGCCATAGCCCGTCAAATTTACGGGCGCGACCGCAGGTGGACGGCCTTGACAGAGAGCGGCTTTCCGGATATGTTAACTAGTGGATAGACTTACTATATCAGCAGATGATCGCCTCTCTCGGCGGCTCCTGTTGGCCCTGGCCACGGTGGGCGGACTGGGGTATCTCCCGTGGATGCCGGGCACCTGGGCCTCCCTGGCGACATTGGGGCTGGTCTGGCTGCTGAGCCAGGCCGGGATGCTGTTTTACCTGACGGTGCTCTTGACTTTTTTCTTCCTGGGGGTACACGTCAGCAGCCGCACGGAGCGGCTCCTGGGTCATCGGGATCCGGGCCTCATCGTCATTGACGAAGTGGTGGGGCAACTTGTCGCCCTGGCCGGTCAGCCGATGGGGTGGTGGTATCTGCTTTGGGGCTGGGCCTTATTCCGGGCGATGGATATCCTGAAACCCTTTCCCATCAACCGAATTGACTCTCATGGTAAAGGCGGCTGGGGAATAATGTTGGACGACGTGGTGGCGGGGGTCTATGCCTGGCTGGGTTTGCACCTGTTACAGCATATCTTCCCCTGCATGATGGCATGAACGGCGAGATTATTTCCACCGGAAACGAATTGATCAGCGGCCGGGTGGCCGACGTGAATGCACGCTTTGCCGCAGCCCGGCTGCATGACGCCGGTCTGATGGTTCAGGCGATTACCTTCCTGGGCGATGCGGCCCCCTTGTTTCAAACCACCCTCTCCCAGGCCCTGGGGCGCTCCCGCTTCATTATCATTACTGGTGGATTGGGTCCCACTGAGGACGATATCACCACTGCGGCAGCGGCCACAGCCCTTAACCTGCCCCTGTGCCAGGATGAATGTCTGCTCGCCCGCATCAAAGAGTGTCTGAAGGCGCGGCGGTTGCCTTGGGAGGAACGTTACGCCAGGCTGTCCCTGATGCCCGAAGGAGCCATTGTGCTGGATCCCGGCGGGGCGGCCTGCGGCTTTTCCCTCAAACATGGCGGCTGTTGGCTTTTCTTTCTCCCCGGAGTGCCCCGGGAATTGCAATACCTCTTCGATCAATTCGTCCTGCCCGCCCTGTTGAACGTGGCAGCCGGGCGGGAAGCCGTCAGTCAGCGGACCCTGCGGCTTTTTGGGCTCCGGGAAACGGAACTGGAGAATATCCTGCAAAAGCTCTGTCCGATGCATGAGGGCGTGACGGTGGGGTATTATCCCGACTTTCCGGAAAATCACTTGACCCTGACGGCCCGGGGCCCCCAGCCTGAGGTCCTGGAAGCCACCTTGGACCGGTTGACGGAAGACCTGACCCTGCAGGTGGGAGAGGCCCTGCTGGCCACCGACGGCGCCACCCTGGAGGAGATTGTGGGGGTGGCCCTGCGCCGCCAGCAGTTGAGCCTGGCAGTGGCGGAATCATGCAGTGGGGGACTCATCAGCCATCGTATCACCAATGTCCCCGGGTCTTCCGACTATTTCCAGGGCGGGGTGGTGACCTATAGCAATCAGTCCAAAATCGATCTCCTGGGGGTTCCGGCGGACACCATCGCCCGTTACGGTGCGGTGAGCAGCCAGACTGCGTCAGCCATGGCCCGGGGGGTCCGGAACGTCTTTCGCACCTCCGTCAGTCTCTCGGCCACCGGTATCGCCGGACCCGACGGCGGCAGCCCCGACAAGCCCGTCGGCACCGTCTATTTGGGTTTAGCCTGGGGGGAGAGGGTGGAAACCCGCCAGTGTTATTTCCAGGGGAATCGGGAGCAAATAAAAATTTTGACCGCGCAGACGGCCTTGGACTGGCTGCGTCGGGAAATCCGCCATGCTCAGGGCCTTTCTGTCCATTGATCTGCCGGCCAGTCTGCAACCTTCCCTGACCCAGGTGCAGAATAGCCTGAAACAAAGCGGCGCTGATGTGCGTTGGGTGCCGGTGGGCAATATCCACCTGACCCTGAAGTTTTTTGGCAACATCCCGGAGACGGCGGTAGGTACCATTAACGCCAGTACCCGCGCTGTGACCCGGGACATGCAGCCCTTTGATCTCCAGATCCGTAGGCTGGGTGCCTTTCCCGGCATCAACCGCCCCCGGGTGGTGTGGTTGGGCCTGGAAGAGCCCACCGGTGCCCTGGCGGATCTCCATCGGCGACTGGAAGCAGCCTTTCATGCCATCGGCTATCCCAGTGAAGACCGGGCCTTCAATCCCCATCTGACCCTGGGCCGGGTCAGGTCCAACCAGGGGCGGGACAGGTTGAGCCAGATGTTGGCCCAGGTGACCGTGCCGGAATTTCCTCAATTCCGGGTCACCGTTTTGACGCTCTTTCGGAGCACCCTGAGCCCCCAGGGGTCTATTTATACGCCTGTGCAGGTTGTCACGTTGGGTCATGAGGGTTGAAGCCGGAAGACAGACAGACGCCCAAGCCGAGGGCAGGGGCAGACAAGGACTGTGGGTGAGACAACCGCAGGTTTAAAATTTATACGAGGGTATATTCATGACCTCCCCGTCGGGAAATGACAAACATCGGGCCCTGGAGCAGGCCCTGGGGCAGATTGAGAAGCAGTATGGCCGTGGGTCCATCATGCGTCTGGGGGTGGAAGAAAAACCCGCCGACATCGGCGTAATTTCCACCGGCTCCCTGTCCCTGGATCTCGCCTTGGGCATCGGCGGCGTTCCCCGGGGCCGGGTGATAGAGATCTTCGGTCCGGAATCCTCCGGAAAGACCACCCTGACCCTGCACATCATCGCCGAGGCGCAGCGGCATGGCGGGGTGGCGGCCTTTATCGATGCCGAACATGCCCTGGATTTGAACTATGCCCGGCGTCTGGGAGTGAAGGCCGAGGACCTGCTCGTGTCCCAACCGGATACCGGAGAACAGGCCCTGGAGATTGCGGAGATCCTGGTCCGATCCAACGCCATTGATGTGGTGGTGGTCGACTCGGTGGCCGCCCTGGTGCCGCGCTCGGAGATCGAAGGCGATATGGGGGATGCCCAGATGGGATCGCAGGCCCGCCTGATGTCCCAGGCCCTGCGGAAGCTGGCGGCGGCCATCAGCAAGTCCCAGACCTCGGTGATCTTCATCAACCAGATTCGCATGAAGATCGGCCAGCTGTTCGGCAATCCGGAAACCACCACCGGAGGCAATGCCCTGAAGTTCTATGCCTCGCAACGGATCGACATCCGTAAGGGACTCCCCATCAAGGACGGCAACGACATTGTCGGGGCCCGCACCCGGGTGCGGGTGGTGAAAAACAAGCTGGCGCCGCCCTTTCGGGAGACGGAATTCGACATCATTTTTGGACAGGGGATTTCCCGGGAGGGAGATATCCTCGATCTGGCCACCGACCGCAACTTGGTCCAGAAAAGCGGCTCCTGGTATAGCTACGGCAACGAACGCCTGGCCCAGGGGCGGGAGAATGCCAAGGTCTATCTGCGAGAGCATCCGGAAGTGCTCCAAGAGCTGGAAGACAAGGTGCGCGCCCTGCACGGCCTGAACCCTCTGAGAGAACCGGCGCCGGCGCTGCAGACAGGAGAACAGCCATGACCGGACGCGACATCCGTGAGAAATTTTTAGACTATTTCGCCGGACAGCATCACACCCGGGTGGCCAGCTCCTCACTGGTGCCGGCCAACGACCCCACGTTGCTGTTCACGAATGCCGGCATGGTGCAATTCAAGCGGGTCTTTCTGGGAGAGGAGCAGCGACCCTACAGCCGGGCCGCCACCTCGCAGAAGTGTGTGCGGGCGGGGGGCAAACACAACGACCTGGAGAACGTCGGCAAGACCGCCCGGCATCACACCTTTTTCGAGATGCTGGGAAACTTCTCCTTCGGGGATTATTTCAAACAGGGCGCCATCGAAATGGCCTGGGAGTTGTTGGTGGACCATTACCAACTCCCCCCCGATCGTTTATGGGCCACGGTCTATCTCGATGACGACGAGGCCGCGGAGTTATGGCACACCCTGGTGGGGGTCCCCCGGGAGCGCATCGTCAGGCTGGGGGAGAAGGACAACTTTTGGGCCATGGGGGATACCGGGCCGTGCGGACCCTGCTCCGAGATCATCATCGATCAAGGGGCGCAGATGGCCTGCGGCCCCCACTGCGGCATCGGGGTCTGTGACTGCGATCGTTACCTGGAGATTTGGAACCTGGTGTTCATGCAATACAACCGCGATGAACAGGGCACTCTGACGCCGCTTCCCAAGCCTAGCATCGACACCGGCATGGGCCTGGAGCGCCTCAGCGCCGTCATCCAGAAGGCGCCTTCCAATTTCGACACCGATCTCATCCGGCCCATCATCGCCCGCATTGAGGATCTGGCCGGCCTGCCCTACGGCCGGGACGCAGACCAGACGGTGGCCTTCAAGGTGATTGCCGATCACAGCCGGGCGATTTCCTTCCTCATTGCCGACGGCGTCCTGCCCAGCAATGAGGGCCGCGGCTACGTCCTGCGCCGCATCCTGCGGCGGGCGGTGCGCTACGGCCGGCTCCTGGGCTTCAAGGAGCCCTTCCTGGTGCCGGTGAGCCAAAGAGTGATCGACCTCATGGGGCAGGATTACCCCGAACTGATCGCGGCCCGTTCCTTCATCGATCAGGTGGTCGACAACGAAGAGCGGCGGTTTGCCGAGACCCTGGACCACGGCCTGAAAATTCTCATGGATAATCTGGAGGAGGTGCAGGCCGGGGGCGGCACCGTGTTCCCGGGCGAGCAGGCCTTCAAGCTGTATGACACCTACGGTTTCCCCCTGGACTTGATCACCGAGGTGGTCCAGGAAAAAAATCTGGAACTGGATCTGGAAGGCTTCCAGGAGCACATGACCAGGCAGCGGCAGAGTTCCCGCCAGGCCTGGAAGGGTGGCCTGGAAGAGATCCCGGCCGTCTACCAGGAGTTGGCGCAGCTGGCCGCCACCGAATTTTTGGGGTATGACCGGACCACGGGGGAATCCACGGTCCTGGCCCTGATTAAGGGGGAGGCCGGGGTGCGTGAGGCTGCGGCCGGCGATGAGATCGAAGTGGTGAGCGCCGCCACCCCCTTTTATGGCGAGTCCGGCGGACAGGTGGGGGACGCCGGCGTCATCAGCGGTCCGGACGGCACGGTCACGGTGACGGATACCCAGCGCCTGCCGGGCGACGTCTTCGTGCACCAGGGCCGGGTGGAGTCCGGTCGTCTGCGGGTGGGGGATGCCGTCCGTCTGGAGGTGGATGTCCACCGCCGGCAGCAGATCGCCTGCCACCATACGGCCACGCATCTCTTGCACGCCGCGCTCCGGGACCAGCTGGGAGAGCATGTCAACCAGGCGGGCTCCATCGTGCTGCCGGATCGGCTGCGCTTCGACTTTACCCACTTTTCGGGCTTGTCCCCCGAAGACCTGGCCCGGATCGAAGTGACCCTGGAGGAGGCCATTCAAAGGAATCTGCCCGTGGCCACCTCGGTGCTGCCGGTGGCGGAGGCCATCAAGACGGGAGCCATGGCCTTATTCGAGGAAAAATACGGCGACACCGTGCGGATGGTGGCGGTTCCCGGGGTGAGTCAGGAGCTCTGCGGCGGCACCCACGTGAAACAGACGGGCGAGTTGGGATTCTGCAAGATTATCTCCGAATCCAGCGTCGCTGCCGGGGTGCGTCGCATTGAGGCTGCCTGTGGCGCCGTGGCCCTGGCCCAGGTGCAGGAGGAGGGCCGGATCCTCCAGGATATCGCCCGGCGGCTGAAGGTCAGCCCGGCGGAAGTGTCCGGCCGCCTCGACAAGATCCTGGCCCGGCAAAGGGACCTGGAAAAACAGCTCGAGGCCCTGCAAGGACAGTTGGCCTCGGCCCGGTCGGGAGATCTGCTGGATCAGGTGCGGCAGGTGGACGGCATCAAGGTGCTGGCCCTGCAGGTGGAAGTGACGGACCCCAAAGGACTGCGGGATTTTGCCGACAAGCTCAAGGACCGGCTGCAAAGCGGCATCATCATCCTGGGCAGCCGTAGCGATGACAAGGCCATGCTCATTTCCGTGGTGACCAAGGACCTCACCGGCCGCTACCATGCCGGCAAGATCGTCGGGGATCTGGCGGCCCTGGTCGGGGGCAAGGGCGGCGGCCGCCCCGATATGGCCCAGGCCGGCGGTCCGGAGCCCGACCGACTCCCCGAGGCCCTGGCCCAGGCCTATGACATCGTGGCCCGGCAGGGGCGATAGGCTAAGCTCTGACGGGGGGCCGGGGACGTGACGCTCCAGCCCTCCGCATACCTGCAAACCGATCCGGAGAGCACCTGGAGGATGAGTGCGACGCGCACCCATCCCTTTCTGTTTGGCGGCTTCAGGGCGACGCTCAGGCAGGGTTTAAGGTCGACAACCGCTCCAGGACTCCCAGTTCACTGAGCGTTTCGGCCACCCCAGGCGGCACCAGGTGCTGCCAGGGGTCCCGGCGGACGATGCGTCTTCTGACCTCTGTGGCGGTGAGGCCCTTTTCCGACAGCGGCCGACGCCACAGGACTTTCACGCCTAATCCCAACGACTGGAACAGGGCCAACTTCCTCTCGCCCCAGTCGTCGTAAATGGTCAGGAAAAATGTGGCCTGCACGGGGACGTAATATTTATACAGGTCGGGAAAATTGATGGGCAAGGGGACCACCGAGACCTCGGACTCGGGGACGCCCTGGGCCAGAAAAGCGGCCCGCACCATCCGGTAGCGTTCGTAATAGGTCAGAGGATTTCGTTCCGGGGAGCTGCGTTCAGGGTTGGCCGGATCGAATTTGGTCAGGCTGGGATCAGGGTTGGTGATGCCCACCACGAGGTGACGGCAATGAGCCTTGGCGGCTAACAGATATTTCAGATGGTCCAGGTGCAAGACTTGAAACCGTCCGTGAGCTACACCCACATCAACCTGGAGTGGATGGTCATCGCCTTTCACAGGTTTCCCCTCCTTTGCCGATACAGGGTTCCATCAGGAGACGTGCAAGTTGAAATCCATCAAGCCGAGCCTTCCTCCGTCAGCTCTCAGGCTGAAAAAATGCTCCTCTGCGTTATGCGATCGTCCGTCAGTCTATCAGAAAGGGCGGATATTTCCAGAGTTTTTAGAAATTACGGCAGGAGATTGCATCCATCGGCGCCTCATGTCCCATCATCACCGTCATTCCCGTTATATTGCCTTGTCCCGTAGGGACTAGGGAGAACTTGGGAGGAGGGCTACGACTTATGATCACGATAGACATCCCCGGCTTTAAGAATCTGCGCCTGGCCTATCTGGTCTTGGATTATAACGGTACCTTGGCCTGCGATGGACGGTTTTTGGAGGGCGTCCCGGACCGGCTGGAGGCCCTGTCCCGACAGTTGGGAGTACATATCCTGACGGCCGACACCTTTGGGCTGGTGCGCCAGCAGGCGGAAGGTTTGTCATGCCAGGTGACGGTGCTGCCTCCCGGGAATGAGGCGGCGGCCAAGTTGATTTTTGTGGAAGGCTTGGGGTGCGATCAAACGGTGTGCATCGGGAACGGTCGCAATGATCGGCTGATGCTGCAGGACGCCGCCTTGGGCATTGCGGTTTTGGAGGGGGAGGGGGCCGCGGTGGAATCCTGGGGGGCGGCAGATGTGGTGGCGTCTCGGATCACCGACGCCCTGGACCTGTTGCTTAATCCCTTGCGGCTCAAGGCGACGCTCCGGTCTTAACAACGCATGTCCCAGGCACCCTGGCGTCTGCGCCCAATACGAAGCCATCGGGAAAACTGACCCGAGTTATGAGGAGACGTTCCGGGCCGCAGGTGAGGAGGTCTAAGGAAATCACATATCCCCCTAAGAACTGTATGAATCTCTAGAAGTTAGTTTTGGTCAATAGAATTGATCCCCAGGGAGACCGACGCCGAGTCTCCCTTTTTATTTTGGGGGGTGGAGGAGATGGCGGCAGGTTTCGTGGCGTAATGATGCCGCCAGAAATCTATTGGGGCGGACATATATTTAATTAATCTATATCTTTCATCTAATTTATAAATATTATTGATTTGTAATACTGAAGCCAGAATTCCATAATATTATTACATTTTTTATTGACTGCTTTGGACTCCAGGTTTCAGGAAAGGTAAGCATGAACGACCCAAAGTATCGCCCCTTAACGGAACAGGTGCGAGCCGCGGGGTGAGCGGCCAAGGTGCCTCCCGGGGAATTGGAGGAGATCTTGGCGACCCTGCCCCGCCAAAGTCATCCCGACTTGCTGGTGGGCCTCGAGACCGCGGACGACGCCGGCGTCTTTCGTCTGACGCCGGAGATCGCCCTGATCCAGACGGTGGATTTTTTCACCCCGATGGTCAACGATCCCTACGTCTTCGGGCAGGTGGCGGCGGCCAACGCCTTGAGCGACGTCTTTGCCATGGGGGGGCGACCCCTGACGGCCATGAACATCCTGTGCTACTCGCCCCAGCAGGTGCCCAAGGACACCATCAGGGAAATCCTGGCCGGCGGTCTGGACAAGGTGCACGAGGCCGGGGCCTTACTGGTGGGCGGCCACAGTGTGGACGACCCCGAAATCAAGTTTGGCTTGGCGGTGACCGGCGTGGTCCATCCGGAGCGGGTGCTGACCAATGGTGGGGCGCAGCCGGGAGACCGTCTGATTCTGACCAAGCCCTTGGGCACCGGGATCATCGCCACCGCGGTCAAGGGTCGGCTGGCGGCACCGGAGGCGGAGGAGGCCGCCATGGAGGTGATGCGCACTCTGAACCGGCTGACTCCGGAATGCCTGGAAGGCGCAGCGGTCCATGCCCTGACTGATATCACCGGCTTCGGGTTCTTCGGCCATGCCCTGGAAATGGCGACTGCCAGCCGGGCGGAGATGGTCATCCGGGCCGAGCACGTGCCGGTGCTGGCTGCGGCCAGGGAGTATGCGGCCATGGGGCTCATTCCGGCCGGCAGCTATAAGAATCGGGATTTTTGCGCCAAACACCTGCGCCTGGCTGACACCCTGGACCCGCTGCTGGTGGATATTCTCAGCGACCCCCAGACCAACGGCGGCCTGCTCATGGCGGTGGCCGCCCCGGATGCCGCCTCCCTGCTGGAGAGCCTGCATCGTCAGGGATTGGCCCAGGCGGCGGTGATCGGCGAGGTCGCGGCTTCCTCTACCGGAGTTCTGCGAGTGGAATGAATGCCGCGGGGAGGGGCCGGGGGGCTTTCCCCCTGACTCCTCCCCGACACCTACGTCTTGTTAGGATGGGGTGGGGGTGTGGGGGAGGGTAGGGAACCGAATTCCCTGGCCCTCCCCCACAAATACTATACAGGAGGAAATGGCATGGGTTTGATGAAAAACGTCTTTGCCACCCGGGGGGGAATCATCGCCGTGGGGGCGGTGATCGGGGTGTTGGCGCCGCTCCTCCAGAAACTGGGCAATCCCGGTAATATGGGAATCTGTGTGGCCTGTTTCGACCGGGATCTCGCCGGGGGGGTGGGGTTGCACCGGGCGGCGGTGGTGCAGTATATCCGCCCGGAAATCATCGGCTTTGTGGTGGGGGCCCTGGTGGCCGCCTACCTTTTCAAGGAGTTTCGGCCCCGGGCCGGTTCGGCGCCGTTTGTCCGCTTTATCCTGGGGGCCTTTGCCATGATCGGCGCCCTGGTCTTCCTGGGCTGTCCCTGGCGGGCGTTGTTGCGCCTGGCGGGAGGGGACGGGAACGCCCTGTTCGGCCTCGCCGGTCTCGTTGGGGGCGTCTGGATCGGCACCCTGTTTTTCCGGCGGGGCTATAATCTGGGGCGGTTTCAGGCCAATTATACCCTGGCGGGCTGGCTGCTCCCCATGTCCATGCTCGGCTTGCTGGTGCTGATGTTCCTCTTTCCCCAAGTCCAGGAACAGCCCCAAAGCGGCATCCTGTTTTACAGCGTCAAGGGTCCGGGGGCGCAGCACGCCCCGCTGTTCATCTCCCTGGGGGTGGGGCTGCTGGTGGGTTTTATCTGCCAGCGCAGCCGCTTTTGCACCATGGGGGCCTTCCGGGACACCATTTTGTTCAAACAGACCCATCTGCTTTCCGGGGTCATCGCCTTGCTGGTGTTCGCCTGGCTCACCAATCTGGTTATGGGGCAGTTCAAACCGGGGTTTGAGAACCAGCCGGTGGCCCACACCATGGAACTCTGGAATTTCGGCGGCATGGTGCTGGCGGGGTTGGCCTTTGCCCTGGCGGGCGGCTGTCCGGGGCGCCAGTTGTTTATGGCGGGGGAAGGCGACGGGGATGCGGCCGTCTTCGTCCTGGGCATGATCGTGGGCGCGGCCTTTGCCCACAATTTTCTCACCGCCAGTTCCCCCAAGGGGGTGGGACCGTATGGGATTATCGCCACCATTATCGGGTTGGTGGTGTGTCTCGCCATTGGCTTCACCATGCGGCAAAAGGCTTAAAGGAGGCTCTCCATGAACAAGACCATCGACGCCCGGGGGCTGTCTTGCCCGCAACCGGTCCTCATGACCCTGGACGCCATGAAAGAGATGGACCAGGGCCGGATAGACATCCTGGTGGATACGGACACCTCCAAAGAAAATGTCCTGCGGGCCGCCGGCAGCCAGGGGTGGCAGGAGGCCGGGGTGGAGCCGGATGGCGCTGGGTTCCGGATCACCATTACCAAAGGCTGAGCATGGCATTTTGGGGGTTGCTGAAGAAGAAGGCGCCGCCGCCGGAGCCGGGTCGGGCCGACCTGGGTATCCTGGTATTTGCCAGCACCAGTGAGGTCATCCGGGCGGAGCAGGTGCTCAAGGCGCATGGTTGGCCCATCCGGGTGATGGGCCCGCCGCCGGAGATCCAGACCGGCTGCGACCTGGTCATCGAATTTCCGTTGGTGGAAAAGTTGCGAGTCTTGCGCATCCTGCAGGAGGCCAAACTGGAGCCCCTGCAGGTAGCGCCGGTAAGCGGCCCGCTGCTGACCCCGGTGGACCTGTTCCATTTAACGGATTTCGGAGACTATCTGATGGTGCGGGCCGCCAACATGAAGTTGACCGTGAACAAGGCCAGCCGGGTGATCGTCAACGTCTCGGGCGGGGGCTGCCCGGACGTACCCTATCTGGCGCAGGAGATGGTGGGGAAGCGCCTGGACGAGGCCCCCCAACCCCGGGAGATCGGCCACACCTTGTGCGGCTATGCCCTGCAACTGGCCCTGGAGGAGGCGAAGCGACAATGCTCGCCGTAGTGGGGACCGTTCCCCGGGCCGACTTCCCCCTGGCGATGGGGCCGGTGTCACTGCGGGGGGAGCGACTGGTGCTACCCGGAGGGGTCGAGGCCCCGGTGAACCGGGGGACTCCCGCCCTGGTGGCGGCGGCCTGGGCCACTGCCGGCGTCCTGGGGCAGCCGCCCCCCTCCGCCTATCTCATCGGGGACCTGGGGGTGGGCGACGGCAGCCGGCGACTCTACCACTACCTGGCGGAGAGTCTGGGGGACATGGCCTTTTCCACCTTGACGTTTCACTATTTGCAGCCCGACGTGGACTGGCACAACAAGGTCTTCTTCGCCCTGGAGGCGTTGCCGGCGCGGCCCTGTCTCATTGCCGACGCCGGCTACATGTACGTGGCCAAGATGAGCGGCATGGCGGGGGAGTACGATCTGTTCACCCCGGATGTGGGCGAACTGGCCTTTCTGGCCGATGAAGCCGCGCCGCATCCCTTTTATACCCGGGGTTTCATCCTGCATGAAGACATTCGGGTGCCCGATCTGATCAGCCGGGCCTACACCCATGACAACGCCGCCCGCTATCTGCTGGTGAAGGGCCGGACCGATTACCTGGCCTCCCAGGCGGGCATCCTGGAAACGGTCTCCGAGCCCACCGTCACTGCCCTGGAGGCCATCGGGGGGACGGGGGATACCCTGACCGGCATAGTCTCGGCGCTGATGGACGCCGGATATGAGCCGCGCCTCGCCGCAGTGACGGCCTGCCGGGCCAACCGGTTAGCCGGGGTCCTGGCCCGCCCCACCCCCGCCACCCAGGTCGTGGAGATCATCCGCCGCATCCCGGAGGCCCTGGAGCAGGTGCTGTCATCACGCTCCGCCAGGGCCTCCTGAGGCCCCGGGAACCGCAGAGGAGCCCTGGGCGTCGAGCTTCGGACATTTTCTGATCATCTGAGGAGGAGCCATGAAGTTACGCCAGACCTGGCAATTCATTGTTATAACGGCTTTATGCTGCGGCCTAATGTCGCTGTGCCCCACCCCGGGGCGGGCGGGCGCCCTGGAGTCTTTCAAAGCCCTGGATGGCACCCTGGACATCGCCGGCGGTACCGCCCATATCCCGGTGATGCAGGACGCGGCCAAGAATATCATGCAGGTCAATCCCAAAATCCGCATCACCATTGCCGGCGGGGGCTCCGGCGTGGGAGTCCAGAAGGTGGGGGAGGGTCTGGTGGCCATCGGTAACACCGGGCGGGCCCTGACTCCCGAGGAGGTCTCCCGTTATGGTCTGAAGTCCTTTCCCTTTGCCATCGACGGGGTGGCGGTGGCGGTAAACCCCGCCAATCCCGTGGGGGCCCTCACCTCCGAACAGGCTCAGGCCATCTTCGCCGGCAAGATCACCAACTGGAAGGCAGTGGGCGGCAAAGATGCTCCCATTAACCTCTATGGCCGGGATGAAGCCAGCGGCACCCGGGAGGTCTTTTGGGGCAAACTCCTGAAGAAAGGCCCGGTGGCGGAGAAGACCAATATCGTGGCCTCCAACGGGGCCATGAAGGTGGCCATCGCCCAGGACCCCGGCGCCATCGGTTATCTGGGGATCGGGCACGTGGATCAGACCGTCACGGCGGTGAAACTCGACGGGGCCGAGCCCACCCAGGAAAACGCCAAGAACGGGACCTATCCCATTACCCGCAAGCTCTACATGAACACCAAGGGGGAGCCGACCCCCCTGGCCCGAGCTTTCATTGACTATATCCTCAGTCCCGAAGGCGCTCCCATCATCCAAAAACACGGTTACATCCCGGTCCAACAGTAGAACCGGGTTGACTGCCGAGCAGCAGGGAACCTACAGCGGGAACAAACGGTTTGACAGTGCCTGACGACCACTCCCTGAATCTTGCCTGGCGGCGGCGGTCCCCCCGCCAGGTGGAAGGCCCTTTCTGCCGGGAGAAAGTGGTCAGGGTCATGCTGGCTGGCGCCATGCTCAGCGCGGCCCTGGGAGTGGCAGCCATTCTGGGATTCCTGGCCTACTTTGCCTGGCCCCTGGTGGCGGGCGGGCACCTGTCCCAGGTGTTCTCCTGGCACTGGCAGCCGGTCAGGGGGCAATTCGGCATCCTGCCCATGCTGGCGGGATCGCTGCTGTTGACCCTGAGCGCGGTGTTGGCCGCCTATCCGTTGGCCATGGGGCTCTGCGGGTTTGTCCATGGGGCCGGCCGCGGTCCCTGGGTCCGTCCGGTGCTGGCCCTGATCCACTTCATGACCGGCATCCCCACCGTCGTCTACGGGTTTGTGTCCGTCTTCGTGTTGGTGCCCCGGATCCGCCAGTGGCTGGGGGGCACGGGATATTCCTGGCTGGCGGCCTCCCTCACCCTCAGCCTGTTGATCCTGCCCACCATGGTGCTTCTGATTCACACCCAACTGCGCCAAACCGACAGCCGGGTGCGGCTGGCCGCCGCTGCCTTGGGCCTCACTCCGGTGCAGGAGCTGTTGTGGGTACGGCTGCCCCAGGCCTCCCAGGGACTCTGGGCCGCCCTGATCCTGGGGTGGAGCCGGGCCCTGGGCGACACCCTCATCGCCCTGATGCTCTCCGGCAATGCCCCCCAGGTGCCCCAGGCCGTGGCTGACTCCCTGCGGGCTCTGACGGCCCATATCGCCCTGGTGGTGGCCACGGACGTCGGCAGCGCCGCCTACCACTCCATTTTTGCCTGCGGTCTGATTCTGTTCGCCATCTCCGCCGCGGTCAACCTGACCTTGCGGCGGTTGCAGGCTCCCGTGGCAGCCCCCCACCATACCCATGGCTGAGCGGCTGGAGAGACTTTTCACCGGGTTTGCCTGGTCGGCGGTCCTGGGCCTGGGGGCGGTCCTGGCCGGATTGATGATTTTCCTGGTGCAGCGGGGACTGCCCAGCCTGGGAACAGCCCTGTTCTTTGGCAGTACTCCCGTTGCTGAGGGCCTCATGGGCCGTCTGCCGGTCTGGGACGGCATCTGGCCCGCCTGCGTGGGGACGTTTTTGCTGGTGGTGCTGGCCTCCCTGATCGCCATCCCCCTGGGGGTGGCCGGCGGCGTCTATCTGGCCGTCTATGCCTCCCGGCGGGAACGACGGGTGTACGGGTTTCTGGTGGACCTCCTGGCCGGGATGCCCTCCATTCTCATGGGTCTCTTTGGCTTCGCCCTGATCCTGTTGTTACGGAAGACCCTGCTGCCCTCCGCCAACACCGGCCTCCTGTTGGCCGCCGGGTGTTTGTCGTTGTTGGTCTTGCCCTATCTGATCATGACGACCCAGACGGCCCTCCTGGGGCTCCCGTCTGCTCTCCACCTGACGGGACTGAGCCTGGGTCTGACCCCCTGGCAGAATCTCTCCCGGGTCTTGTTGCCAGCCGCGGGCCGGGGCATCATGAGCGGGGTCATCCTGGCGGTGGGTCGGGCGGCCGAGGATACCGCCGTCATCCTGCTCACCGGGGTGGTGGCCAACGCCGGGTTGCCCCATTCCTGGACGGATAGATTCGAGGCCCTGCCCTTTACGATCTATTACCTGGCCGCCGAACACCGCAGTGCCGCCGAACTGGATCGGGGGTTCGGGACGGCCCTGGTTTTACTGGGACTCACGGCGCTCCTGTTTCTCTGGGCCTACGGCCTGCAACGGACCTTCGCCCGGCGCTGGGACCGGCGGGTCAATCTGCCTTGAAGCTGGCCGGCGAAGTCCAGGAACTGGCGGTCAGTTTTTTCGGGCAGCGGGTTCTCCGGGGTCTGTCGCTGGTCATCCCGCGTAACCGGCTGACGGTGATCATCGGCCCGTCGGGGTCGGGTAAGACCACCTTGCTGCGGGCCTTGAATCGGCTCAACGAGTTTTTCCCCGGGGCCGACACCCGGGGCACGGTGCGGCTCCACCTGGAAGGCGCCTGGGTGGACGTCTATGGCGGCGACCTGTCCGTCACCGGCTTGCGGCGGCGGGTGGGACTGGTCTTTCAACAACCCCATATTCTGCCCGTGAGCATCGCCAAGAATATTACCCTGCCCTTGAAACTGGTGGCCGGCCTCTCCCGACGGGACCTCCCCGCCCGGATGGAACAGGTCCTCCGGGAGGCGCACCTGTGGGACGAAGTCAAAGACCGCCTGGCCTCTCCCGCCGCTGCCCTCTCCGGGGGCCAGCAGCAGCGCCTGTGCCTGGCCCGGGCCCTGGCCCTGGAGCCCGAAATCCTGCTGTTGGACGAGCCTTCCGCCTCCCTGGACTTTCGCGCCGCCAGCCGGGTGGAGGAGTTGTTGGCCGACTTGAAGGACCGCTACACCCTGGTGGCCGTCTCCCATAGCCTGAGCCAGGCCCGGCGGATCGCCGACCAGATCGCCGTCCTGAAGGAAGGCGTCATCGTCCGGATGCTGGAGCGGACGGAATTTGACAACCAGTCGGTCTTTCACCGTCTGATTGAGGAGAATTTTTGAGACGCACTTTAAACTTACAGGGAAAAAAGGAGCCTAACATGCCGACGCCGTATGATGCCATGTGGGAGAAGCTGAACCTGGACCTGGAGGCCCACTCCGGTCTCCTGCAAGTCCTGGGCAAGTTTTACGGAGATATCTATCTGAGTCAGGACGGCCGCCTGAAGGGTATGGAATATCTGGATTTTGTTCTGTCCGAGGTGCATGGTCTGCGCATCCGGGAGCTTCAAGAGGCCAAGGCCCAGGGCCGCAAGATCATCGGCACCTTTTGCGTCTTTGTGCCCGAGGAGCTGGTGCTGGCCGCCGGCGGCATTCAGGTGGGGTTGTGCGCAGGGGCCGAAATCGGCAAGGAGGCGGCGGAGAAACTCCTGCCCCGCAATACCTGCGCCTTGATCAAATCCTTTGTGGGGTTCAAGATGGCCCGCCTCTGCCCCTACATTGAATCCTGCGATCTGGTGGTGGGCGAGACGACCTGTGACGGCAAGAAAAAAGCCTATGAGATCTTCGCCGACTACGCCCCGGTGTATATCATGGAGATCCCCCAGATGAAAAACGCCTGCGACCTGGAGCTGTGGCGGACCGAGGTGCAGCGCTTCAAGGCCAGAATCGAGGACATCACTGGTACTCAGATAACCGCTCCTCGTCTCAAGGAGGCCATCCGCCTGGTCAATGCCCGGCGGCGGGTGCTGCAGCGCCTCAATCGCCTGCGGGCCGCGCTGCCCACCCCCATCTCCGGGCGGGACGTCCTGTTGATCAACCAGATCAGCTTTTATGACGACCCGCAGCGGTTTACCGCCAAGATCGGCGAACTCTGCGACGAGTTGGAGGCCAAGGTCAAGGCGGGCCAGGGCATCGTCCCCGAGAAGACCCCGCGGCTCATGCTGTCCGGCTGCCCCATGGCGGTGCCCAACTGGAAGCTTCCCTTTGTGATCGAATCCTCCGGCGCGGTCATTGTGGGGGAGGAGTCCTGCATCGGCACCCGCAACACCCGCGACCTGGTGGATGAATCGGCGGACTCCCTGGAGGGCATGCTGGACGCCCTGGTGCAGCGCTACCTGCGCATCGACTGTGCCTGCTTCACTCCCAATGCCGAACGCCTGGACCACATCGTGGAGATGGCCCGGGACCTCCAGGTCCAGGGCGTCATCCATTACGGCCTGAGCTTTTGCCAACCCTATGCCATAGAGGCCTTCAAGGTGGGGCAGGCCCTGGAGAAGGCCGGCATTCCCCTCCTCTGTCTGGAAACCGACTACAGTATGGAGGACGTGGAGCAGCTTAAGACCCGGGTGGAGGCCTTTTTAGAGATGGTGCACTGAAGGAAATACATGAGTCAGAGCAGCGAAGTCACCGTGGCGGGCGTCGACATCGGGTCCCGGTCCATTGAACTGGTGCTGCTGGCAGGGGATCGCTCGCTCAAGACGGAAAAGGTTCTCACCACCTATGATCCCCTGTCCCAGTGCCAACGCCTGCTTCAGGGGGTGGAGGCCGACCTGCTGGTGGCCACGGGCTACGGCCGACGGTTGCTGCAGGAGAGCCGCCTGCACCCGAAAATCCTGGTCATCACCGAGATCCAGGCCTACGCCCTGGGGGCTGCCTCCCTGGCACCCGGGATCCGCACCGTTTTGGATATCGGCGGCCAGGACACCAAGGTCATCGCCTTGACCTCCGAGGGCAAAGTGGCTAAATTCGAGATGAACGACCGCTGCGCCGCGGGGACCGGCAAGTTTTTGGAGTTCATGGCCACCGCCCTGCAGATCCCCCTGGAGGACTTCGGGGACTTTGCCCTCAGCGGCGATAAGCGCCTCCAGATCAGCAGCATGTGCACCGTGTTTGCCGAGAGCGAGGCCACCTCCCTGATGGCCCGGGGGGAAAAGCCGGCCAATATCGCTCTGGGACTGCACTTGGCCATCGTGGGGCGCACGGTGGCCATGCTCCGCCGGGTGGGTCTGACGCCGCCGGTGCTGTTTGCCGGCGGAGTGGCCCACAATCCCTGTATGCGGGCCCTGTTGGCCGAAAGCCTGGGTGAAGCACTCCGGGTGACCGACGACCCCGATATGGTGGGGGCGTTGGGCGCGGCGTTATATGGCCGGAAACACTTACGGAAAGAAATCGCGGGTGACGCCGCAGATTAATGCTGGGAGAGGAAAAACCCGATTTCAGATTCAGGATCAGTTTCAGAGATAATCTAGAAAATCCCGGGAGTGCACGTGCAGTCATGATAAGGAATGATCAATTACCTGAAAATCTGACCGGGGCCCGGGATGAGGGGGGGCTGCCCTCCCATACCCCCCCGCCTCTCCCCCAGCTGGCCTGCTGCAACTTTATTCCCGCCGTGGCCGACCTCCGGGACTTTGCCCGGGAGCATGGTATTACCGGAGTGGATTGGACCTTTCAGGAGGACACGCTGCCCCGCTCCCTGGCCGCGGAACATGATTTGGCCCTCACCCTGGGCGCCCTTCAACCCCTGGAGGTGCGCTACCATTGCGCCTTGAGCCGCACCGACCCCGGGGATGTGGACCCGGACCGGGCGGCCCGGGCCGCAACCCGGCTGCGGCAGGTGTGCCGCCTGGTGGCCCGGCTGGGGGGACGATACCTCACCATTCACGTGGGTCTGGGCCGGGCCTCCACCACCAACCTGGGTTGGGAGGAAAGCCTGGCGAGTCTGGCGGAACTGGTGCGCTACGCCAGTAACCTGAGGGTGAGTCTGTGTCTGGAGAACCTGGCTTGGGGCTGGACCTCCCGCCCGGATCTGTTTGAAAAGCTCATCCGCAAGACCGGGGCCTGGGGCACTTTGGATATCGGCCATGCCCGGGTCAGTCCGGCCGTCCAGAGCGGCCACTATGAGCTGGAAGACTTCGTTACTCCCCACCCCGGGCGCATTCTCAACGCCCATGTCTATCACGAAGAAAACGAACACGGGCATCTGCCGCCGCAAACGCTCGAAGACCTCCAGGAGCGGTTGACCCTGCTGCGCCACCTGCCGGCCTGCGACTGGTGGGTGCTGGAGTTGCGGGAAGAGGCAGCCCTGTTGACCACCCTGCGGGTGGTGCGGCAGTTTTTCCGCCAGGAAGGAGAGGCCCGGTCAGGCGGATGAGCGGGGCGAGCCTTTGCGGGCGCCAAGCGAGTCATCTGGTTCCGTGCCCCTCGTTACGAGGTAAGACCCTGCTAGACTTGACCCTCTGTCCACCGCATGCTCCGATCCGGTTCGCCACTTGCCTCCCGCTTTTTTCCCGCTTGATTCCCACTGGTTTTTCACTGGGTATACCAGGGCCGGGGGCAAAGCGCCAGCGCCGGTGCCGCGGTCGTCACGAATTCGCACGGCAGCGGGGGATGGCCCCGGGGGAGGCGGGGGGGGCGGGCGGGAGACGACGGGAAGGACTTAGCGGCTGCTGAACAGAGGGATGCCTCAGGCCGGGATTAACAGACCAGGGTTTCGAAACAGGTTCTCAACTCAACACTTGCCCATCCATCCAGCAATAAGATAATATTAAAATTTATCGAGCTGTTCGGGGAGACGCGATGGAAGAACGCTACCTGCCGGCCCAGATCGAGGCCAAGTGGCAGACCTACTGGGAAGAGAACCGGATTTTCCAGGTCACCGAAGATCCCGGCCGCCTCAAATATTATGTCCTGGAGATGTTTCCATATCCGTCCGGGCGCATCCACATGGGGCACGTCCGCAACTATACCATCGGCGACATCCTGAGCCGGTACAAGACCATGCGGGGGTTCAACGTCCTCCACCCCATGGGCTGGGACGCCTTCGGGATGCCGGCCGAAAACGCCGCCCTGGCCCATGGCGTCCATCCGGCCAAATGGACCTATGAAAACATCGCCTATATGCGCGCCCAGCTCAAAAAACTGGGATACAGCTACGACTGGACCCGGGAACTGGCCACCTGCGACCCGGATTATTACCGCTGGGAGCAGGTGATCTTCATCGAAATGTATCGCCGCGGCCTGGCCTATAAGAAACGCTCGCCGGTCAACTGGTGCCATCACTGCCAGACCGTGCTGGCCAACGAGCAGGTGGAGGACGGGGGCTGCTGGCGCTGCGGCCAACCGGTGGTCCTCAAGGACCTGGAGCAGTGGTTCTTCAAGATCACCCAGTATGCCGACGAGCTCCTGGAGTCCCTGGAGCACCTGCCCCACTGGCCCGAACGGGTCCTGACCATGCAGCGGAACTGGATCGGCAAATCCCTGGGCTGCGAGATCTATTTCCCCCTGGCCCATGACGAGGGCCACCTCACCGTCTTTACCACGCGGCCCGACACCCTGTATGGCGCCACCTTTATGAGCCTGGCCCCGGAGCACCCCTTGGCCCTGGCGCTGGCCGCCGGCACTCCCGAGGAGAAGGCGGTAGCGGAGTTTGTCGGGACCTGGAGCCAGCGCGACCGCAGCAAGGGCGTGCTGGAGGAACTGGTCAAGGAGGGGGTGTTCACCGGCAGGTACTGCGTCAATCCGGTCACCGGGGGGCAGCTGCCCATCTACGTGGCCAACTTTGTCCTAATGGAGTACGGCACCGGCGCCATCATGGCGGTCCCGGCCCACGACCAGCGGGACTTTGAGTTCGCCCGCACCTACGGCCTGCCCGTCAAGGTGGTCATCCAGCCACCGGGCGGGGCGCTCGCAGCCGAGTCGATGACGGAGGCCTATGAAGGCCCCGGCGTCCTGGCGAACTCCGCCCAGTTCACCGGCTGGGACAGCGAGGACGCCAAAACCGGCATCATCGAGTTTCTGACGCAGCAGGGCCAGGGCAGCGGCGCTACCCACTACCGCCTGCGGGATTGGGGCATCTCCCGGCAGCGCTATTGGGGGGCCCCCATCCCCATTATCTACTGCGATGACTGCGGCATTCAAACCGTGCCGGAGGCCGACCTGCCGGTGCGCCTGCCCCTGGACGCGGAGATCTCCGGTGAGGGCGGCTCACCCCTGGCCCGGTTGGAGAGCTTCATCCACACCACTTGCCCCGCCTGTGGCGGCCCGGCGCGGCGCGAGGTGGACACCATGGACACCTTTGTGGAATCCTCCTGGTACTTCCTGCGCTACGCCTGCCCGCAGTTCGACCGGGGGCCCCTGGAGGGCCCCCCGGTGCGCTACTGGCTCCCGGTGGACCAGTATATCGGCGGCATCGAACACGCCGTCCTCCACCTGCTCTACGCCCGATTTTTCACCAAACTGCTCCGGGACCTGGGGCTGGTGGAGATCTCGGAGCCCTTCACCCGGCTCCTGACCCAGGGCATGGTCCTGAAAGACGGCGCCAAGATGAGCAAATCCAAGGGGAATGTGGTGGATCCGGACGAGCTCATCAAGACCTACGGGGCCGATACCACCCGCCTGTTCTGCCTGTTCGCGGCGCCGCCGGAAAGGGACCTGGAATGGAGCGATCAAGGGGTGGCGGGGAGCTCCCGCTTCCTGCACCGGGTCTATGCCCTGGTCTCCGATCTCCACCGGAAGATTTACGACGTGCAGCCCTACGCCGGCGACGGCCAGGACCTCTCACCCGCCTTGCAGGCCCTGCGCCGCTCCGTGCATGCCACCATCCAGCGGGTCACCGACGACATCGAGGCCCGGCTGCACTTCAATACCGCCATCGCGGCCCTCATGGAGCTGGTGAACGAATTTTACCGGGCCCGGGAAGAGGCGGAGACCAACCCCGAGGCCAGCCCCGCGGCCGCCCGGGTCTGGCGGGAGGGGGTGCAGAACCTGCTGTTGATGCTGAGCCCCATCGCCCCCCACCTGGCCGAGGAGCTGTGGGAAGCCCTGGGGCACACCCGGTCCATCTACCATGAGCCCTGGCCGCAGGTCCAGACGGGGGCCCTCACCGCCGCCAGCAAGCTGGTGGTGATCCAGGTGAACGGCAAACTGCGCAGCAAGATCGAGGTGCCGGCCGAGGCCGACGACGAGGTGACCAAGGAACTGGCCCTGAACGACCGCCGTATCCAGGAATTCCTGGCCGGCCGGCCCATTAAAAAGGTCGTGGTGGCCCGGGGCAAACTGGTGAATATCGTGGTGTAGGAGGAGACGGACAGGAGCACGGAGGGCTATCCTCCTGCCCTTCTCCGGATCTCCGGCCTTTGGATCGGGCGGGAAACATACCAAATCTCCCAAGGGTGGCAGGATATGTCGTTCTCATCAAGGTTATTATGGTGCTGGTGGTGGTTGCTCCTGGTATCCTTACTGGCCCCCGCCTGCGGCTACCGGGTGGTGGGGAGCGAGCCCCCGGAGGGACGGCATATCCCCTCCCTGGCCATTCCTCCCTTTGAAAACCGTTCCACCGAGGTGGGGCTGGAAACCATCTTCGCCAACGATTTCCTGCGGGCCTTCTCTCAGAGCCGGGTGACCCGGGTTCGACCCGGCGAGGACGGGGAACTCATTCTGCACGGCACCCTGCAGCGGGTGGAAAGCTCCTCGGTGGCCTATGTCGACATTGACGTATCTCTGGTGCGGCGGGTGACCCTCACTGTGGACTTTATCCTGAAGGACAAGCACGGGAAGACGGTGTGGAAGGATACCGAGGTCATCTACGCCGATTACGTGGTGGATCCCAATTACCATATCGGCGAGACCACCCGGAATCAGGCCATCCGTAGGGCCTCGGCCAGCCTGGCCCAACGGGTGCGCGACAAGATTTTAACAATATTATGAGTTCCAGGGGGGAAGATCGTTTTTCTGTCTTCCCCATAACCTCCCCCGCCCTCCCCAGGGAATGAGCCGGTAATGTCTCACCCAACCCTTGAACGTCACCTCAAGGCCAGCTCGCTCAGGCCGGTCTATCTCTTTTTCGGCGAGGAAGAGTTTCTTTTGCGCCGCGCCCTGACGCGCCTCCAGGAGGCCTTGAGTCAGGAAGCCGGCGAACCGGTGCCCAAGACCTTGTTTGATGCCACTGAGACCAGGTTGACCGAGGTCTTGGGAGAGGCTCGCACTCCGGTCTTATGGGGCGGGCGGCAATTCCTGGTGGTCTCGGCAGCCGAACGATACAAGGTGGCCGAACTGCAGCCTTTGGTAAACTACCTGGAGAATCCGGGGCGGGATGTCTGCCTGGTATTGGTGGCCGGGGGGCTCAAGGCCAGAGAGGTGGAGCGCCATGCAGTCTGGGGGCGCTTGTTCAAGGCCGAGGCGGCCCTGGGATTTTATCGCCTGAAAGAAGGCCAACTGCCCCGTTGGCTGGCGGAGGAGGCGGCCCAGCGCGGGAAGGAATTGCCCCCGGCCAGTGCCCGGGGCCTCATCGAGGCAGTGGGCCCCGATCTCACCGAACTTGTGCAGGAATTGGATAAATTGGTGCTCTATGTGGGGACGGAGCCCGTCATCACGCCCGCGGCCGTGGTGCAGCTGGCCAGCCGCAGCCGCAGCCACACCATCTTCGAGCTGGTGGAGGCCTTGGGTGCGGGTCAGGCGGTCCGGGCCCTGGCCATCTTGGCCCGCCTGCTGGATTTGGGCGAGCCCCCCCCCAAGATTCTGGTAATGCTGGCCCGGCAGGTGCGCTTGCTCCTCAAGGCCCGGGAGGCCGTCCAGGCTGCTGCTTCACCGGCGGAGGTGTCGGAACGATTGGGGATCCCGGGAATGGTGGCGGAGAAGCTCGTCCGGCAGGCGGGAAAATTCCCGCAACAGCGGCTCATTGACCTGTTACTGGCCTTAAACCGCACCGATCGCAGTCTGAAGCGCAGCGCCGCTCCCGACCGCTTGCTGCTGGAGGTGGCAGTGATGGAGCTCTGCGCTCCCTGAAGATCTTAGGAGGAGGAGCGCAGGGCGTTGACTTGGCGGGACAGTCGGGAGATCTTGCGGGCCGCGGTTTTCCAGTGCAGCGTGCCCCGGGCGGCCACCTGGTCGATGGTGCTCGTGGCCACTTGCAAGGCGGCGGCGGCCTGTTCCGGCTGATTGGCGACGACGGCCTGCCGGACGGCCTTGATGACGTTCTTCACCCGGGTCTTGCGGGCCTTATTGCGCAGAGCCCTGACTTTGCTCTGCCGATTCCGTTTTTCCACCGAACGATGTCGTACTGGCAAGAAAACATCCTCCCCAAAAATAATATCTTGTAATTATCCTTTTTATCCCACTGTTTGTCAAGACCCCAGATCTATTCACACACACTTTTTACCTGGTTACCTGCCGGAAAAAAGCAAAGAAATAGCTTCCCCCGGAAAACAGGGTGACTGCCAGGGCCAGATAGAGCAGGATGGCTCCGACTTGGTGAAAATCGATCCCCACATAGGGAAAATGCAGGATCAGGCAGAAGATGGCGGTCATCTGGAGTATGGTTTTCAACTTGCCCCAGCTGTCCGCCGCCAGGATGATCCCCTCCGAGGCTGCCAGGCTCCGCAAACCGGTCACCATGAGTTCCCGGCCAATAATCACGAAAACCACCCAGGCCTCGGCCCGTTGCAGGGGAATGAGCATGATCAGGGCCGCGGAGACCAACAATTTATCGGCCAGGGGATCCATCAGCTTCCCCACCCGGCTCACCACCTGCTGCCGGCGGGCGAAGAACCCGTCCAGCAGATCCGTCATCCCCGCGCCCAGAAAAAGCGCGGCCGCCAGAAAGCTGGGCAGGGCGCCGGGAAAGCTCATGAGCAGAATGATGAGCGGAATGGCCACCACCCTCCCGGCGGTGAGGGCATTGGGGAGATTCCAATGGTTTTTCAGATCCAGAGACATGCCTAAGCCTTTTGCACCGCCTTCCAGTCTTCCAGAAACCTGGCCAGGCCGATGTCGGTGAGGGGATGTTTAATGAGCTGCATCATCACGTTATAGGGGATGGTGGCAATATCGGCTCCGGTCATGGCGGCCTGCAGGACGTGGAGGGGATGACGGATGGAGGCCACGATGATTTCGGTATCGTAACCATAGTTATCATAGATGGTCATGATGGACTCCACCACCTCCATACCCGTCTGGCTGATATCATCCAGGCGGCCGATGAAGGGGCTGACATAGGCCGCCCCGGCCTTGGCAGCCAGCAGGGCCTGCACCGGCTGGAAGATCAGGGTGACATTGACCCGGATGCCTTCGTCAGCCAGGATGGCGGTGGCCTTGAGGCCGTCCACGGTCATGGGGATCTTCACCACCACATGGTCGCTGAGGCGGGCCAGGTCCCGGGCCTCGGCCACCATGCCATCCACCTCGGTGCTCAGGACCTCGGCGCTCACCGGAGCCTGCACCAGGTCGCAGATACTTTTGATGGCGGCATGAAAACCCTCCACGGTGGTGCAGCCGACCTTGGAACAGAGGCTGGGGTTGGTGGTCACGCCGTCCACCAGCCCCAGGCTGTGGGCTTCCTGGATTTCCGTAATATTCGCCGTGTCAATGAAGAATTTCATCGTTCACTCCTTGATATCCCCTGATTTTTGGGGGTTAGGGGTATTTTCGGTCCGGGTCCGGTGACGTTATTTCAGGAAGCGTTTGCGACATCCCTCGGAACAGAAATAGTAATCCTGCCCGTCCTTCCTGGCCTTCAGGGCATCCCGGCGGGGGATGAAGGTCTTGCAGACGGGGTCTTGCACCAGTTCTTCCGCCTCCACCCGCCCCCCGGGGGGTTGGTTCGGCAGGGGCGGCTTCATGAGCTGAGACACCTTGCGGATCAGTTTATACCCCAGGTACCCCAGCAGCAGACCTACCAGTAAACGGACTAACAACGGCTTCCCCTCTCCATCGGGACAATGTGACTGGTCGGTGCCAGATCCTGAAGGAGCTGGCCGGCGGTCTTGCCCAGCCGGGGGTGCCAGGCCCCGGGGGCCACTTCGGCCAGGGGCACCAGGACAAAGTCCCGCCGGTGCATCTCCGGGTGGGGCAGCACCAGGGTGTCGGTCTCCAGGATCACATCGTCATAGAGCAACAGGTCCAGATCGATGGTCCGGGGACCCCAGCGTTGCTGGCGGATCCGGCCCATGGCCGTCTCCAGGGCCAACAGCCGGGCCAGGAGGTCCAGGGGGCCAAGCCGGGTGTCGATTTCCGCCACCGCGTTGACAAACCACGGCTGCTCCGTCACCCCCACGGGGGCCGTGGCATAATATCGGGACACCCGCGTGATCCTGAGGCCCGGTTCCTGCGCCAGGCGCTCCCTGGCCTCATCCAATCGGGCCGCCGGGTCGTTCAGGTTGGACCCCAGGCCGATGTAGGCCCTATGCCACGGTAAGTTTCCGGTTTCCAGTATGATGATATTGGTTTTTCCTCTCAGGGATTACAGGGCCATGGGGTTGGGAGATTTTCCATAGCCAACCCGGTCCCTTAACTAAAAACTAAAAACGGGAAACGTAATCTCCTATCCCAGCTTGGCCAGGCGGTGCAGGGCCTCCTCGAGCCGGGCCTGATCCACCGTCAAGGCCAGACGCACGTAACCTTCGCCCGGGTCCCCGAAACCGTTGCCCGGGGTGGTGACAATACCGGCCTTATCCAACAGCAGGGCGGTGAAACCGGCGGAGGTGAGGCCGGTGGGCACCGGCAGCCAGACGTAGAAGGTGGCCTTGGGGGCGCTGACGGCGTAGCCCAGCTTTTTAAGGCCGCTGATGAGGATGTTGCGGCGCTCCTGGAGGATGCGGCAGTTCTCCTCCACCGCCGACTGATCGGAGTCCAAAGCGGCGATGCCGGCCATCTGGATGGCGTTGAAGGCGCCGGAGTCGATATTGCTCTTGACCTTGCCCAGGGCCTCGATGACCTGGGCGTTGCCCACGGCGAAGCCCAGCCGCCAGCCGGTCATGTTATAGGTTTTGGACAGGGAATGGAACTCGATTCCCACGTCCTTGGCCCCCGGGACCTCCAGGAAGCTGCGGGGCTTGAAGCCGTCGTAGGCCATCTCGGTATAGGCGGCGTCATGGACCGCCACGATCTGATGGTCCCGGCAGAATTTGGCCACCTCCACAAAGAACCCGAAGTCCGCCACCGCGGCGGTGGGGTTGTTGGGATAGTTGAAAAAGAAGAGCCTGGCCTGCTTGGCGACGCTCTCCGACACCTGTCCCAGATCCGGGAGGAACTTGTTGGCCTGCAGGAGCGGCAGGAAATGCGTATGCGCCCCGGCAAAGAGGGTGCCGATATGATAAACCGGATAGGCCGGGCTGGTGGCCAGGTTGAGATCGCCGGGGTTGTTGACGGCCAGGGGGAGATGGGCGATGCCCTCCTTGGAGCCGATGAGGGTGACCACCTCCCGGTCGGGGTCCAGCTCCACCCCGAAGCGTCGTTTGTACCACCGCGCCGCGGCGTGGCGGAACTCGTTCATGCCGGAGTAGGACGGGTAGCGGTGCGTGCTGGGGTCCTGCACGCCCCGCTGCAGGGCTTCGACGATGAAACCGGGTGTGGGCAGGTCGGGGTCGCCCACCCCCAGATCGATGATATCCACGCCCCGGGCCCGGACTTCATCCTTCATGCGGTCGATCTCTTTAAACAGATACGGCGGGAGTTGCTTCAGCCGGTCAGCGGGCTCGAAAAAAGACATATATGCTGCAACCTCCGAAAGTTATTCCACCTGGCGGGAAGTGGTGGGGGTCTCGGGTCAGACTTTCACCACGGTATTGCGCAGGGCACCAATACCTTCCACCCGGATCTCCACCACCTCTCCCGGGGCCAGGGGGCCGATGCCGGCGGGGGTGCCGGTGGCGATGACGTCCCCGGCTAAGAGGGTCATCACCCGGGAGATGAAGCTCACCAGGGTGGGGATGTCGAAGACCATGTCACTGGTATTGCCCTGCTGGCGGCGCTGGCCGTCGACATAGGCCTCCACGGTCAGGTCGCCGGGGTGCGGGAGATCGGTTTCAATCCACGGCCCCAGGGGGCAGAAGGTATCGAAGCCCTTGGCCCGGGTGAACTGGCCGTCTTTTTTTTGCAGGTCCCGGGCGGTGACGTCGTTGACGCAGGTATAGCCCAAAATATAATCCAGGGCCTGGTCCTGGGGGACGTCTTTGGCCGGGCGGCCGATGACCACCCCCAACTCCGCTTCGTAGTCCACCCGCCGGCTCATGGCCGGGTAGACGATATCGGCCCCGGGGCCGATGACCGAGGTGGAGGGTTTCAGGAAGATGAGGGGTTCGTCCGGCACCTCCCGCCCGAATTCCACCGCGTGGTCGCGATAGTTCAACCCCAGGGCCACGATCTTGCTGGGTTCGCACGGGGCCAGGAGCCGCACCCGCTCCAGGGGCAGGCTGTCCCCGGTCTTGGCGATGCCGTCGTAGGGCGGCCGGCTCAGGGGCCAGACCGTCTCCCCTTCCAGGACCCCGTACCGGATGGCATCCCTATGAACAAACCTCACCAACTGCATACAATCTTTTCCAAAAACCGGGAACCGGAAACTCTTATTTCAGGCCCAGGACGTCCTGCATATCGTACAGGCCGTGGGGTTGGTCCACGATCCACTGGGCCGCCCGGACCGCGCCCCGGGCGAAGTTGTCCCGGTTGTGGGCCCGGTGGATGATCTCCAGGCGTTCGCCGATGCCGCCGAAAATCACCGTGTGCTCGCCGACGATGTCCCCGGCCCGGACTGTCTGGATGCCGATTTCGGCGTCGGTGCGCTGGCCGATCATCCCCTTGCGGGCGTAGACTCCCACTTCATCCAAATTCCGTTGCAGGGCCTGGGCCATGACCTGGGCCAGTTTCACCGCGGTGCCGCTGGGGGCGTCCTTTTTCAGGCGGTGGTGGGCCTCCACGATCTCCACGTCGTAGCCTGAGCTCAGGACCTTGGCGATGTCCTGGCAGACCTTGAACATCAGGTTGACGCCCACGCTCATGTTGGGGGCGAAGACCACCCGGATCTTCCGGGCCAGAGCCTTGAGCTCCTCCACCTGGCGCGGCTCCAGGCCGGTGGTGCCGATGACCATGGCCTTGTCGGTGGTGGAGACCAGTTCCAGATGCGCCAGGGAGGCCGCCGGGTTGGTGAAGTCAATGACCACGTGTCCCAGGTCCAGCACCTCGGCCAGGGAGCCGGCCACCTTCAGGCCCTGGGGCGGCAGGCCGACGACTTCCCCCACGTCCCGGCCCACGGCGGGGTGCCCCGGCTTTTCACAGGCCGCGGCCAGCTCGATGCCGTTCGCCGCCGCCAGCATATGAATAATACGGCCGCCCATGCGCCCGGCGGCCCCTGCCACAATGGCCTTGACCATATGACCTCCTGAGTTTTTGCGGGGAGGGGGCCAGGACCCACAGGCTCGAGGGCCTCACCCCCTGACCCCTCCCCGCACCCCTTATACAGGTTGGGTGGGGGTGTGGGGGAGGGGAGGGAGTTGAGTTCCCTCGCCCTCCCCCACAAGAATCATCCCTAAATCAACCCATACTGAGCCATCACCTGGCGCAGTTTGTCCTCGTTGGCGCTGCTCATGGTGCACAACGGCAGGCGCACCTCTCCGGTGATTTTGCCCATCAGCTTGAGGGCGGTCTTGGCCGGCACCGGGTTGGTTTCATAGAACATGGCCTCCATCAACGGCCACATCTTGTAATGCAGGCTTTTGGCCTTGCCCAGGTCCCCGGCCAGGAAGGCGCTGCACATCTGCGCCATGTCCGCCGGCACGACGTTGGAGACCACGGAGATCACCCCCCGTCCGCCCACCGCCATGAGGGGCAGGGCGGTGAAGTCGTCCCCGGAGAGCACACAGAACTTCTCGCTGCACAGTTCGATGACCTTGGCGCCCTGCTTCAGGTCGCCGGTGGCCTCCTTAATCCCGACGATATTGGGGAGCTGGGCCAGCCGGGCCACCGTTTCCGGCAGCAGGTTGAGGCTGGTGCGGCCCGGCACATTATACACGATGATGGGGATGTTGGTCTCGCTGCTGATCTTTTTATAGTGCTGGTATATGCCTTCCTGGGTGGGTTTATTGTAATAAGGGGTAATCATCAAAGCCGCGTCGGCTTTCACCTGCTGGGCATGCTTGGTGAGTTCCACGGCTTCGGCGGTGTTGTTGGAACCGGTCCCGGCGATGACGGGGATGCGTTTTTTCACCTGATCGAGGCAGGTTTCCACCACCCGCTTATGTTCCGAGTGGCTCAGGGTGGCCGATTCCCCGGTGGTGCCACAGGGTACGATGCCGTGGGTGCCGTTGGCAATCTGGAACTCGATCAGTTGCCGGTAGGCCTCTTCGTCGAGCTGCCCGTTCTTGAATGGCGTCACGATGGCGACAATAGCCCCTTGAAACATAACCGAATCCTCCTTACTACAATTCGTCTTCCCAGATCATGCCATTATATACCACCAGGGCCTCACCCTCCAGAAAAACACCGGCGAAGCCCTCGGTTTCCCGCGTGAAATAAATCGTTAAGATCTCCCCGCTGCGGGTGTGGACCGAGACGGGGGAGTCCAGGTTCTCCAGTTGCGCGGCGATCAAGGCGGAGGCCACCGCCCCGGTACCGCAGGCCAGGGTTTCGTCTTCCACCCCCCGCTCATAGGTGCGGATTTTGATCTCCCGGGGGCCCAGGATCTTGATGAAATTGACATTGGTGCCGGCCGGGGCAAAGAGGTCATGGAAACGTATGCTTCGTCCCACCTCGGTGATGGGGGCGGTCTCGGGGTCGGGGACCGGCAGCACCACGTGGGGCACCCCGGTGTTGATGAAGTGCCCCAGCCAAGTCTCATCGGCGACGGGAATGGCCAGATTAAGCTTAAGGCCATGGGGCCGGCTGAGTTCCAGTTTCACCCGGCGCCCCTTCACCTCGGCGTGGATGATCCCGGCCTGGGTTTCAAAGGCCAACTGGGGGGGCGCAATGCCGCTCAAGGTCGCAAACCGGGCGGCGCAACGGCCGCCGTTCCCGCACATCTCGGCTTCGGAGCCATCGGCGTTGAAGAATCGCCACCGAAAGTCCACCGTCTTCGAGCCCTCAAGGAAGATCAGGCCGTCGGCCCCGACCCCGATCTTGCGCCGGCAAACGGCCCGCACGAAGCTGCTCCGTTCTGCTTCAGGAATAAAGCCATGGCGGTGGTCGATGACCACAAAATCATTGCCGCTGCCGTGCATCTTCCAGAAGGGGATCTTCGCCATGGTCTTATTCCACCCCCTGGGGCAGGGTGGGGGCCTCCGCCTGGTCCAGAAACTCGGGGATGGACTCACCCCAGATCAGCTGGTCGAAATTTTCTCGTTCCCTGATAACATAAAACTCATGTTCGTGCACTAAAATTTCCGGCACCCGGGGCCGGGAGTTATAGTTGGAACTCATGGTGAACCCATAGGCCCCGGCACTCATCACCGCCACCATCTCCCCGGAAACGAAGTCGGGGACCAATCGATCTTTGACGAGAAAATCGCCGGATTCGCAGATCGGCCCCACCACGGAGGCCACCACTTCGCCCCGCTCCCTCTGGACCACCGGCTGCAGGGCATGATAGGAACCGTACAGGCTGGGGCGGGCCAGGTCGTTCATGGCCGCGTCCACCACAATGAAGTTCCTCTCTTCCCCTTCTTTGGTGTAAAGCACCCGGGTCACCAGGATGCCGGCGTTGCCCACCAGCACCCGCCCGGGCTCCAGAATGAGGGTGCAGTTCAGGCCGCCCATCGCCGTTTGGATGGCCTGACCGTACTCCTTGGGGTGCGGCGGGGCTTCCTCATTATACTGAATGCCCAAGCCACCGCCGATGTCAAGATAGCGGACGGCGATGCCGTCCTCTTCCAGCTGGCCGATCAGCCCCCGGAGCCTCTCCAGGGTCTCCACAAAGGGCGTCAGCTGGGTAAGTTGGGAGCCGATATGGCAAGCCACCCCCACGACTTCCAGGTGGGGCAGACTCTGCGCCCGCCGGTACTCCTGCCGGGCCGCGGCGATATTGATCCCGAACTTGTTCTTCTTGAGACCCGTGGAGATATACGGGTGCGTCTGGGGATCCACGTCCGGATTGACCCGGAGCGAAATCCTGGCCTTGCGTCCCAACCGTCCGGCCATGTCGTTGATGGCCGACAATTCCTGGGAAGATTCCACGTTGAACATCAGGATGCCCGCCTCCAGGGCGTCCCGAATCTCCTCGGGGCGCTTCCCCACCCCGGAATAGACCACCCGGGCCGGGTCCACCCCCGCCTTCAGGGCCCGGAAGAGCTCGCCCCCGGACACAATGTCCACGCCACTGCCTTCGTTGATGAAGAGCCGCAGGACGGCCAGATTCGAGTTGGCCTTCACCGCAAAGCAAACCACGTGCGACATCCCCGCGAAGGCCTGGTCAAAGACCCGGTAATGCTGCTGCAAGGTGGCGCTGCTGTAAAGATAGAAAGGCGTCCCCACCCGGGCGGCGATATCCTGCACCGGTACACCTTCACAATACAGCTCGCCCTCATGATAATGAAAATGATGCATGCGTCCTTACCTGTAGGGAAAGATAGTCCTCCCGGCTCTCAGAACACCCTGCCGAAAGATATGTATCTGGGAACCGTAAACTCAGTACTGCATCCCCACCCCCTCCGACGGCAGGCTTTCATTGGCCCGCCGGGAGGTATCCACCGCCGTCACGTAATAGTAGTACACCCCGCCCTTTTTCACCCGGGCGTCCACGAAATAGGCCGTGCGGAGCAGCCCCGCATGGGCCAACTGAAACTGCGCCTCCTCCGGGCGGCGGCGCCAGACCCGGTAGCCCGCCAGGTCCTTCTCCTGCCCCGCTTCCCACCGCAGCTCGATCCCCTTGACGGTGAGGGCCGCCACCAGGTTCAGCACCGGAGCCGGCGGGGTCAGGTCCTCGGCTTTGGCGGTTACGGCGGCCGAATCGAGGCTTTCCAACACATTGGTTTCGACCTGGCGCACGGCCCGCACCCGATAGGAGTAGTCCACGTCATTGGCGGCCGAAACATCCTGGAATCCAGGGCTATTCAGGGCCTGAGGATTGACCTTGAGCACCTCGCCCCCGGGATCCCGGCGATAGACATCATAGGTGACGCCGCCCGGCACCGGGCGGCCATCCGCCAGCCGGGCCACCGGCGCCCACGTCAAAACCACCAGCCGGTCTCCGGCCTGGGCCTGGACCTTCTCCGGCGGCTGCGGCAGCACATCCCAATTAAAGGCAAGGATGCCTGAGAAGACCCCCACCCGGCGGTCCCGGTCGACCCCCACCACCTGGTAGGAATAGCGCTGGCCCGGGGCCAGTTCCGTGTCCCGATAGAAGACCGCCTCCCCCCGCACCTCCCCCACCACAGGGTAGGCCAAGTCGATGTCGGCCACCTGCTCCAACTCGGGCGGACAGCCCCCTCCTCTCCCTAAATCCTCATAACCCCGCAGGAGGTGAAATCCGGCGATTTCCGTGAGCGGCTGGTTGTCGATATTCACCGTGGGCACGAGCCAGCTCAAGACCAGGCCGTTCCCCTCCTGCTTGATCTGGAAGTTGCGCACCCTACCCGGAGTCAGGCTGTCGGGCGGGATGGGCGGCAGCTTCTTACCGCAGCCGACGGTCCCCATGACCAGGATCAGCACACCCAGCCCCAGCGCTCCAGCCCATATGTTTCTGCGTTTGTGTGGGAGTTTCATGCTGCCCTTATCCGACCTTCCGGGCGCCCACAATCAGCGACGACCCGTGCATGAGATCCTGCCAGGGGGCTTCCGCCGCCACAGAGGGGTGGGGGCGGTGTCGAACCACCAGCCGCGCCAGCAACCACTTTACCATTTTTTTGAGCCACCGTCTTTCCGTCATCAACACGTCGCTGGTGACCCCGGTGACCGTCAACCCGTACTTCTCCAGGAAGAAAAAGAGCTGCCAGGGGTAGATGGGGCTGATATGTCCCTGGTAACCCTGGGCTTTCAGGTCGCGCCAATCGAACCGCAGCTCCCTAAAGTGCGTAAAACAACCGTCCCGCAGGAAATGCAGCCGGGCATCCAGGGACACAATATTGGGCGTGCTCAGGATCAACTGCCCGCCCACCTTCAGCACCCGGGCCAATTCCGCCACAAAGGGCCAGGGCCGCTCCAGATGCTCCAACCCCTCCCGACAGAAGATATAGTCAAAGCTGGCATCTGCCAAGGGGAGCGGCTCATTTAAATCGTGCCGGATGAACTCCACCGGCAAACCGGCGTCCCAGCCCGCCGCGGCCACATCCAGCCCGACAATATCGGTAAAACCCCGGGCCACCAGCCGCCGGGACAACTCCCCCCCGCCGCAGGGCGCATCCAACACCCGCCCGGCCGGCTGCTCCCCGAAAAATTCCAACATCCTGCCGTAGTCGTCCATGATTTACCTTAGGGAGGGGGCCATGGGCCGAGGGCCCCTGCCCCCTCCCTAAAACCCACCCCCAACCCCTTACAGCACTTACAGGGTTGGGAGGGGGTATGGGGGAGGGCAGGGAGCGGTGCTCCCTGGCCCTCCCCCATAATTCCTAAATCAATCCCAATTCCTCCTCCACCTCCCGCAGCATCGCCTCCACCCGGCTGGGGGCGGTGCCCATGGGGGCCTGGCGGCGGTGGACGGTGTCCGCGGTTCTGAGCCACTCAAAAATATCGGGTTCCGCCGGGGGGGCGAATCGTTGGATCTCCGCCAGGCTCAGTTCCTCCAGTTCTTTTCCCTGGTCCTCGGCGTAGCGCACCGTCTGCCCCACCATGGCGTGGGCGGAGCGGAAGGGCACCCCCTTGGTCACCAGGTAGTCGGCCATGTCGGTGGCGGACAGGAAGCCGCCCTTGAGGGCGCCCGCCATCTTCTCGGGGCGCACCTCCAGGTTGGCCAACACCCCGGCCATCAGGCGCACACTGGCCCGCACCGTGTCCACCGCATCGAACAGGGCCTCCTTGTCCTCCTGGAGGTCCCGGTTATAGGCCAGGGGCAGCCCCTTGAGCACGGTGAGCAGTCCCATCAGATGCCCGAAGATCCGGCCGGCCTTGCCCCGGATCAGCTCCGGCACGTCGGGGTTCTTCTTTTGGGGCATGATGGACGAACCGGTACAGAAGGCGTCGGCGATGTCGATGAAGGCGAACTCCGAGGTGGACCACAGGATCAATTCCTCGGACAACCGGCTCAGATGCACCATGATGAGGCTGCTCGCGGCCATGAACTCCACCATGAAGTCGCGGTCGCTCACCGCGTCCAGGCTGTTGCGGGCCACCTCCGGGAATTCCAATAACTCCGCGGTGTAGTGCGGGTCCACCGGGAAGGTGGTCCCGGCCAGGGCCGCCGCCCCCAAGGGCAGGACATTGATCCGCTTCAGGCAGTCCGCCAACCGCCCCAGGTCCCGCCGCCACATCTCGTCATAAGCCAACAGGTGGTGGCTGAAGAGAATGGGCTGGGCCCGCTGCAGATGCGTGTACCCCGGCATCACCACTTCCAGATGCCGCCGGGCCAGCCGGGCGCCGCTCACCCGCAACTCCTTAAGGGCGGCGAGCAGGTCCCGGACCTGGTCCCGCAGATACAACCGGGCGTCCAAGGCCACCTGATCGTTGCGGCTGCGGGCGGTGTGCAGCTTGCGGCCCACCTCGCCGACAAGAGCCGTTAGCCGCCGCTCGATGGCCATGTGGATGTCCTCGTCCGCGGGATCAAAGACGAACTCCCCGGTCCCGATCTCGGCCCGCACCGCCTCCAACCCCCGGACAATGGCCTCGACCTCTTCTGCGGTCAAGATCCCCTGCCGCCCCAACATCCGGGCATGCGCCACCGACCCGGCAATGTCATAGGCATACAACCGCCGGTCATAGTGCAGCGAAACGGTGAACTCCTCCACCAACTTCGCCGTCCCGGTGCTAAACCGCCCCTGCCAGGGCTTGTCCTTGCCGTGGTCCATATGGTGTTCCTTGCGTTGCTCCGGGGAGGGGGCCAGGGGCCGAAGGCCCCTGCCCCCTCCCCGGACCCCACCCC
>Ga0228536_1000205_pt1 | contig 145508 bp, 117 predicted proteins | sample SJ1Smetagenome_FD_168611 | JGI IMG/M metagenome (GOLD analysis project Ga0228536, IMG submission 168611) | Enriched culture of PCE-dechlorinating microbial communities from Ithaca, New York, USA - SJ1.S | ecosystem: Engineered > Modeled > Simulated communities (microbial... > Unclassified... | reverse complement strand
CAGTTGTTCTGCCAAATCCAGGACACTCAAACGCTGTTTGGCGATCTTCGCGGCTGCCTTCATCGGGGCCTCTCCTTTTGAGGTCGTTTTACCCCGAATTTTGTCCAAAGACTAGCCTAGTAGGACAGATTTGCTGTAAAGATATTGCCGCGCTATGGCATGGCTCAACAAACCCTGTATTTGTTGCTCCAGCCAGGATAACATTGCTATTTGACATCGTTGAGAAGCTAAATGTAATATTCTTTATGCTTGCATGTACCTTAAAACTAGCCAATCCATAGTTTCTTCTAAAATGCTCTAAGTCTACACTGTTTTCAATGTCTGAAAATTTAATTCTTTTTCCTATGAATGGCGCTGCCCAACCATATGGTTCGCCAAACTCAATCCCAAACTTTTCTTTTGCCCTATCCGCATGCTTCTTCAGGTTTTCTAGTTCACTTTCAGTTGGTCCATCGTACCCCATCTTATGCCGACACGAATTCTCTTTCTTTGCAATTTGATAACTTTCAACAATATCATATGCAATATACCTTCTAGCAGCTTCAATCCCATGCTTACCCAAAAACAATGAAACTACCGCTATCTCGTGCAAAGTCCTCCAACGCGCCAAAGCACCATCTGCAAAACCACTTCTCATAAGACTTAATATTTCCGATGCTACTTGGCAGCCTTTTGCCTGAAGTCTTATCAAGGTCATATTTAGATCATTACGAGAAAAATCTGAATCCTTCAGCAAGCCTGAGACAAGTTCTTGCGACACTGCAATAAATATTTCAAACAGATCGAAGCCTTCCCCCCAGTCAACATTTAACCTATCCAGAAATTCCGAATGGTCTTTTCGATACTCCGCCAGCTTTGATTGCTTATCTTTTGTCAACTCATTGTAAAGATCACTAGCAATCTTATTTATTGCTTCATGGCAATAACAACTTAAATCAGATTCAAATTTCTCAAAATCAAATTCGCAAGATGAAAATTTATTTTTTACAGCAGATAATATACGGCATTTTACAAGGTTCATAAAATCATTTGTATCCATACATACCTCGTCTGAAACGATATGATGACATGGATTTTATGTTTTGAATCAAGTGCCCCCCCATCCGCCGCATCTATGTATTTCACAAATGTACATACGCTACTTGCAGGTTACCGCCTCGCGCGGCACATAAAAACCATACGTACCGCCGGGTAGCCGAATGCGAACGGTGCTGATACCATTTTCGTCGAGAAAAACCGTTTTCCCGGCAGCCAGAGGAGCGACCAAGTCATGTGACATCATTTCCGCAATCGCCACATGGTCGCCCTGCCTGAAGTAGCGCGTCACCTTATCAAGTGCCGCCTCGGTTTTGGCCATAAAATAGCCACCATTGGTCAAGCACTGTCCGGGAGAAATGTGCGCCACTCGAGCTGCCTCGGCAGCTTGGCGCCGAGCTGCCCCCTCATTGAGTGTGGAGTGTCCGTAGTAAGACAAGGCAGCAATCACTATTACGATCACCCCGATCCCAATCTTGACAACGCGGTCGCGTGTCTGACCAGGAGGCTTCGGCAAATTGTCTGAAGTCTCTCTGGCGGCTCGGTCGGGATGGCTGAACAGGTGCGCACCGCACACCGGGCATAACAGGTCTTTGGGGATATCAGCGCGGTTGAACTCCACGCCGCAGCTTGGGCAGGGGAGAGACTCAATACGGTTCATGGCTAACTAACCGAAACACTTCCATAATAACATAATATGCATGGTTTATTCTCGCCTATCCACCCATCGTTCTCGTCACCCCCCCCGGAAATTCAAAAAATCACCCCACCCTTCTCATCGCCGCCGTCAACACCCCGGCTCCAACAAGCACCCCGCCGCCGGCCTTGCGGATGGCGGCGACAACGCCCGGCCGGGTCAGGCGGCTGCCCGCGCTGGCGGCAAGCGCCGCATACAGGTAGGCATTGACCGCCGCCAGCACGGTGAACGTCGCCCCCATGAGCAGCAGTTGCGGCGGCACGGGATGGTTCTGCGACACGAACTGCGGCAGGAACGCGATGAAAAACATGATGCTTTTCGGGTTTAAGACCGTGACGCAAAAGGCCTGGGCGAAGCGGGCCTTTTTGGCGGCCAGCGGATCGGCGGCGGCCACGCCGCCCTTTTCGCGGATCATCTTGACGCCGAGCCAGACCAGATAGACCGCGCCTATCCACTTCACGACGGTAAAAAGCGCCGCCGAGGCGGCCAAAAGCGCTCCCAGCCCGAACATGGACAGGGTGATGGCGGTCAGATCCCCCAGCGCCACGCCCGCCACCAGCGGCAGCACATTGCGTTTTCCGTCCGACAGGCCCCGGCTGATGAGCAGCATCACGGTCGGGCCGGGGATGATCAGGATGACGATAGTCGCGGCCACGAAGGCCAGATAGAGTTCCACGGGCATACTTCACCTCACGCATCCCGCATACGCCTTTCCCTATCCGGATTCAATATTCTTTTCTCCCGGACGACGAGAGACGGCCCCCGCCGAACCGGCCCCGGCACGCTCCCCCTTATGCGAAACTCCGCCGTCGCGGCATCATATTGACGCCCAAAGCTTGTACCTCGGTGGATCACACGTCGTCCCAACGTTAACTTCCATGCATACTAAACGGTTGCAATCGGCATTGACGGATGCTCCCCGCATGGAATATTTTCATCATCAAGCATGAGGACACTTACTCTTGGTTGAAAACCATAACGGATACGAAACAATATAAAAAATGCAAACCATCTGCGTTGTAAAACGAAATTTCCTGTATTGCAGTATCACAGCACGCCTTATTCGTCCCTTTCTCGCCGTCATCCTTGCCGCCGCCGTGGCCTCTGGGTGTGCAGGCATCACGGTCAAACGGGTGGACCCGGGAAAGAGGCTGGAGTCATTCGACCGCAGCGCGCTCAATTCCGACAGGCCGAGCGAACGCACCCTCGCCTTCCTCAAGCAGCGGGATCTCCTGGGTTATTGGAAAAGCGACCCCCTCGGGCTCATCACCATGCTCGACGCGCAATACCGTGACGATCCGTATGGGGACACGCTTTTTGCGCTCATGGAGATATGCCGCCTGGAGGCCGAGCAACGAAAGGCCGTCCCGGAAGACGCCGCTGCCAGCAATCTCTCCTGCGCCCTGTATGCCTACCTGTATCTCCTGAGCCTGAAAGACAACCCCCAAGGCAACCTCTACCACCCGTATTCCCGTCTGGCCGCCCAATTCTACAACGCCTCCCTGGCAAGGTATCTTCTGCATGTCAGGGAAAGCGGCTTTCGCTATGAACAGGGCCGCAAGCTCATGCTGCTGGTCGGGCATATCGAACTCGACCGGCGTTATTCCGAGTTATCCTGGAGCCCCGAGGAGTTTGACGGGTTCAAGCTCGCCTATGAATACGAGGTGGGGGGGCTTGAGACCTACAATGTGCATCCTGGCCTCGGGGTTCCCGTGGCCCTCATCCGAAAGCACCAGGAACGCGACGCGGCGCGTCCCGAGGAGAAATACCTTCCCAGCATCGAGCAGACCTATGCGGCCACCGCGTTTTTGCGCATCAGGCCGGAACCGGGGACCGGCAGCGCCTTCAAGGCCGATTTCGAGTTGTACGACCCCTTGCGGACGGACACGCTCCGCCTGGGCGACGTCTCCGTGCCCCTGGAGACCGACCTCACCACCCCCCTGGCCTACATGATCGCCAACGCCCCGCCACCCCGGGGGATCGCCGGATTGATGGATCCCGAGGCCTTGGCGTCGCAGCAGGGCCTGTACATGCTGCAGCCCTACCAGCCGGACAAGATTCCGGTGCTCTTCGTGCATGGGCTCATGTCCTCTCCCCGCACCTGGCTGAGCATGCTCAACGGCTTGATGGCCGACCCGGTCTTGCGGCGTCGATACCAGTTCTGGTTTTTCAAATATCCCACGGGGAACCCGGTCCTGTTTTCGGCCGCGACGTTGCGTGACTCCATCACCCAGGTGCGCCGGACCTTCGACCCGGAGGGGAAGGATGCCCAGTTCAACAAGATGGTGATCGTCTCCCACAGCATGGGCGGCCTGTTGTCCAAGACCATGGTCATGTCCAGCGGAGACGATCTGTGGGACGTCGTATCCGGCACTCCGTTTGACGACGTGTCACTGTCCCAGGATCAGAAGGTCTTGTTCCACAGGGTGTTATTCTTTGAACCCCAGCCGTCCGTGGCCCGTGTGGTCTTCATCGCCACGCCGCACCGGGGGGCAGGCATGGCCACCGGCATCATCGGCCGGATCGGGGTGGCCCTGGTGACCCTGCCGGGCAAGCTTCTCAGCGCCACCACCGGGCTCTTGGGAGCCGTGGCGAAGGGCAAACCGGCCCATGCCGCACACGCCGATTTCAAGCTCGATCATCTGCCGACGGGCATCGAGTCCCTGTCGCCCACAAATCCCGCGCTGCGGATCCTCGTCGAAAAAAAGCTCCAGGTTCCCTACCACTCCATCATCGGCAACGACCGCGAGGCCAAACCCGGCGGAACGGACGGCGTCGTGCCGTATGCGAGCTCCCACCTGGACGGGGCCGTGTCGGAGCTGGTGGTGCATTCCGGCCACAACGCCCAGGAGCATCCCCTGGCCATCCGCGAGGTGCGGCGCATCCTGCTGGAACACCTCGGGGAAGACCCCCGTGCCGGCGAAAAGGCCGGGGCGGAAAGCCAGTGAAGGCGTTACGGGTTGTGTCGCACATGGCGGTCGCCGCCGGGGCGGCGCTGGCGACCGTCTGGGCCAGCCTGGCCGCCTACTGGTCGGACATACCCGGTCAGACTGCGCGAACGGCCTTGGCGGTGGTCATCGTCCTGGCTGCGGCCCTGATTTTCGTGGTCATCCGGCGGCGGGCCGTGGCATATGCCGTCTTTTTGGGCGCTCTGGCGATTTTTTCCCTGTGGTGGGCGGCCATTCCCGCCTCGGGCGTCCGCGACTGGCAGCGCGACATGGCCGTGCTTCCCTTTGCCCAGGTGCACGGCGACATGGTCACGGTGCGAAACATCCGCAATTTCGTCTACACCACCGAGACCGACTACACGCCGGCCTACTATGACAAGACGTTCGATCTGAGGGCGCTTGCTTCCGTGGATCTCATAGCGGTCTACTGGATGGGCGACGCCATCGCCCATGTGATGGTGAGCTTCGGTTTCGGGGGAAAGGATCATCTGTGCCTGTCCATCGAGACGCGCAGGGAGGTTGGCGAGGACTATTCGTCGATCAAGGGGTTTTTCAAGCAGTACGAGCTGATGTATGTGGTCGCCGACGAACGGGATCTGATCCGCCTGCGCACCACGTACCGCAATCCCCCGGAAGACGTGTACATCTACAGGACGCGCATGGCTCCGGAGAAGGCCCGCCTGTTGTTCCTGGAATATATCAAAGAAATCAACAGACTTTATGAAAAGCCCGAGTTCTACAATACGCTGACGACAAACTGCACCACGAACGTGGTACGGCATCTTCAGGCCTTTGGCGGCAAGGCCCGGTACAACTGGAAGATTCTGCTGTCAGGCTATGCCCCGCTGTATGCCTACGAGCAGGGGGCCCTTGATGACACCGTGCCTTTCGAGGCCCTGCGGGCCGCAAGCCATGTGAACGGGAAGGCCGCCACGGCCGGGGATTCTGACGATTTTTCCATCCGGATCAGGGAGGGCCTGCCGGGCGCGACGCCTCCCGCATCACGGGCGGCACCGGGCAACTGATCGTGCCGGGGCGCCCGCCGGGGTGTGTTTGTTCGTGGGACAGGCACGGACGGCGGCGGCTACGGCCCGGCAGAAGTCCACGTCCATGCCGGTCCATACGCCGTTGTCGTCCCGCAAGGCGAATCCCGGCATCCAGTCGCTGACCCCGCATCGGACCCGGCCGAAGCGTTTGACCCGGTCCAGGGTCTCCCCCGCCAGGAGCGGCGAGGCCGTGCAGAGGATCACAAGCAACGCGACGAGGTGGCGCATGACGCCCTCCTTGGTGCGGGTCGGCCCGACGCCATGGCGTCCAAGGGGGCGGTCCCGCTGGCATGGACCGGCTTCACACTACCATGCTGCGGTCGCGCCCGACAACGGCAGATGAGACGCCACGAAGGACGAAACAACTCGGCAACGGGAGGTGGCGACGCAACGGAGGGCGGTTTGGACGGCTGCTCCCCGCGGCACGAGTTTCCGAGAGAGCCACCACCCTGGTTCGCTCTGTGTTGCTGTTCCCTGGACGGTCCCAAACATGAAAATTCCCCTTCATGAGCGTTTCATTCTTGCCTCCGCCTGGGAAAAGAATGATACTTTCATATTCAACAAAAGGAGCCTACACGATGCGGCAGCGTTCCCCGTTCCGTAACACGGCTATTATTTTCATGCTCATTTTCTCGGGTATGCTTGTCTCCTGCGGCAACGACGACAAGGGCCAGCAGGCCGCCGCTCCGGATAAGTCCCCGCCGCCGGTGGCCGTGGGGGTCATGACCCCGGTCCCGCGCGACGTGCCGGTCCATGGCGAGTTCGTGGGACGCACCGACGCCAAGGAGACCGTGGAGATCCGGGCCAGGGTGGAGGGTTTCCTGAAAGACCGGCTCTTCGAGGAAGGTTCCCTGGTCAAGGCCGGGGACGTGCTTTTCGAGATCGAGCCCCGGCAGTACGAGGAGGCCCTCAGGCGGGCCCAGGCCGACCTGGACCGGCAGCAGGCCCTGCTGGCCAAGGCCGCCACGGACCTGTCGCGCTTCGAGGCCCTCTACAACCAGCAGGCCATCAGTCGAGAGGAATACGACACCAAGGTCACCAGCCAGAAGGATCTGGCCGCCCAGACGGATCGGGCCAAGGCCGAGCTTGAGACCGCGCGGCGCGACCTGAGCTATACCAAGGTCGTGGCCCCCATCTCCGGCCGCATCGGCCGTTCCCTGGTCAAGCCCGGCACCCTGGTGGGCAAGGGAGAGAACACCCTTCTGGCCGAAATCTCCTCGGTGGATCCCATCTACGTGGATTTCAACATCAGCGAGCGCGAATACCTGATGCTGATCAAGGAGATGGTGGAGGCCCAAAAGCAGGGCCGACCCGGCGATCCCGCCCAGTTGACCCTGATCCTGGCCGACGATTCGGTCTATCCCCACCTCGGAAAGGTGGACATGGCCGACCGGGCCATCGACACCAAGACCGGCACCCTGCCGGTACGCGCCTTTTTCCCCAACCCCGACGGCATTTTGAAACCCGGCCAGTTCGCCAAGATCAAGGCCTTGGTCGACACCATCACGGGCGCCCTGTGCGTGCCCCGGCAGGCCGTGCAGGACATCCAGGGGGTCAAGACCCTGTATCTGGCCGGGCCGGACGGGACCGTCGAGGCCAGAAGCGTCACCCTGGGTCCGGTGGTGGACGATCTGGTGGCCGTGACCAAGGGGCTGGCCGCCACGGACGCGGTCATCGTGGAGGGCGGCCAGAAGGTCCGTCCCGGGTCCAAGGTCGCGGCCACACCCATGGGCCAGGGGGCCGCCCCGGCCGCCGCCCCGTCTCCTCAGACAGCCAAACCCGCCGGGAACTGATCCGGACGCCTGGAATCGCAACGTTCACCATGTGCGCGGAGGCGGGGGAATCCCCCCACGCCTCCCCGGCCGGGACGCATCGGGCCGCAACCCCTATCCCAGAAGGCGACCCCACACCATGGTCAATTTCTTCATCGATCGCCCGATATTCGCCTCGGTCCTGTCCATCATCATCACCCTGATCGGCGCCATCTCCATCTTCACCCTGCCCATCGCCCAGTACCCCGACCGCATGTCGCCGCCCATGGTCCAGGTCCAGGCCAACTATACCGGGGCCAGCGCCGCCGTGGTGGAAGAGACCGTGGCCGCGCCCATCGAGCAGGAGGTCAACGGCGCCCAGGACATGATCTACATGAACTCCGTCAGCTCCAACGACGGGCTCATGTCCCTGAACATCTCCTTCGACATCGGCCGCGACCTGGAACTGGCCACCGTGGACGTGCAAAACCGGGTGCAGTTGGCCCAGCCCAAGCTCCCCGACGACGTGCGCCGCTCGGGCATCACCGTGAAAAAGCAGACCCCGGACATGGTGGTGGCCGTGAACCTCCTCTCCCCGGACGGCAGCCGGGACTCGCTTTTTTTGGAAAACTACGCCCGCATCAACATCGTGGACGCCCTGGCCCGCATCCCGGGCACGGGCAACGTCTTTCTGGTGGCGGATTTGACCTACGGCATGCGCATCTGGCTCGATCCGGACAAGCTGGCCAAGCTTTCCCTGACGGCCTCGGACGTGGCCGCCGCCCTGCGCGAGCAGAACGTCCAGGCCCCGGCCGGGCAGCTCGGCCAGCCGCCGGTCCCGGAAAACACCCCCTTCCAAATGACCGTGCAGGTCAAGGGCCGCCTGACCGACCCCCGGGAATTCGCGGACATCATCCTGCGCGCCGAGGAAGGCGGCAACATCGTGCGCATCAAGGACGTGGGCCGGGTGGAACTGGGAGCCCAGAGCTACAAGGCCTTCACGAGGCTCAACGGCCAGCCCACCTCGACCATCATCATCTACCAGCTCCCCGGGGCCAACGCCATCGAGATGGTCGAGAAGGTGCGGGCCACCATGGCCGAGGTCTCGAAGATTTTTCCCACGGGCATGGAATACCGCATCCCCTACGATACCACCAAGTTCGTCACGGCCTCCATCGAGGAGGTCATTCACACCCTGTTCGAGGCCATCGTGCTGGTCTTGATCGTGGTCTTCGTGTTTTTGCAGAACTGGCGGGCCACGGTCATCCCCATGATCGCCGTGCCCGTGTCGCTGGTCGGCACCTTCGCCTTCTTCAACATCTTCGGGTTCTCCATCAACACCACCACCCTCTTCGCCCTGGTCCTGGCCATCGGCATCGTGGTGGACGACGCCATCGTGGTGGTGGAGGCGGTGCAGCACAAGATCGACCACGACAAGCTTTCCCCCAAGGCGGCGGCCAAGGCGGCCATGGCCGAGGTGGCCGGACCGGTGGCGGCCATTTCGCTCGTGCTCATGTCCGTGTTTCTGCCTGCGGCGTTCATGGGCGGCACCACGGGGCGGCTGTATCAGCAGTTCGCCCTGACCGTGGCCATCGCCGTGGCCCTGTCGGCCATAAACGCCCTGACGCTTTCCCCGGCGCTTTGCGCGGTGATGCTGCGTCCGGCCGGGACCGGGGGCGGCGGGCCCCTTGGCTGGTTCTTCCGGGGGTTCAACCGGACATTCGATGTCTTCACCCGGGGCTACGGCGGTCTTGTGCGCCGGGCCATCCGCCTGGCCCTTTTGACCCTGGGGGCCCTCGGGGCGGTTTACGCGGGCACGGCCGGGATCCTCAAAGTCCTGCCCACGGGGTTCGTGCCCGGGGAGGACATGGGGTACTTCTTCGTCAACGTGGGCCTGCCCGAGGCCGCTTCCTTAAGCCGCAACGACGCGGCCACGGCCAAGGCCGAGGCCGTGCTCATGCAGACCCCCGGCATCAAGGACGTTTTGACCCTTGGCGGTTTCAACGTGCTCACCGGCGGCTATTCGTCATATACCTCCATGATCATCCCCATCCTCGAACCCTGGGAGGAGCGTTCCGCGCCGGACATGGGCGTGGCGGGCATCATGGAACGCCTGAAAATCGAACTCGCCGCCATCCCCGAGGCCCGCATCAACGTCATCGACGCGCCCACCATCCCGGGCATGGGCACCACCGGCGGCTACACCTTCGAGCTCCAGAGCCGGGGCGGCGGCGACCTGGCCGAACTCGACCGGGCAGCCAAGAGCTTCCGGGAGACGGCCATGGGCAGCCCGGCCGTGGGGGGGCTTTTCACGGACTTCAGCATCAACGTGCCCCAGCTCTTCTTCGACCTGGACCGCTCCAAGGTCAAAACCCAGGGCGTGCCGCTGGAATCCGTCTTCGAATCCATGCAGACCTACCTGGGCGGGCTCTACGTCAACGACTTCAACAAGTTCGGGCGCACCTACCGGGTCATGCTCCAGGCCGAGCCGCGCTTCCGGGTCAATCCCGAGGACATCGGCCGGTTCTACGTGCGAAACGCCCACGGCGACATGCTGCCCCTGTCCACCCTGGGCGCGGTCTCGGAACTCAAAGGGCCGGAGTACATCCGGCGCTACAACCTCTATCGCACGGTGGAGTTCAGCGCGGCCACGGCCCCGGGCCAAAGCTCGGGCCAGCTCATGGCCGCCCTGGAGGACGCGGCCGGAAAACTGCCCCAGGGGTTCGGCTACGAATGGACGGGCATCGCCTTCCAGGAGAAGTCGTCCGGGGCCCAGTCGGCGGTGGTCTTCGGGCTGGCCCTGGTTCTGGTCTTCCTGGTCCTGGCCGCCCAGTACGAGTCCTGGTCCATCCCGTTTGCGGTCATCCTGTCCATCCCCTGCGCCGTGCTCGGGGCCATGGGATTTCAGATGCTGCGCGGCTTCGACAACAACGTCTACGCCCAGATCGGCCTTGTGGTGCTCATCGGCCTGGCGGCCAAAAACGCCATCTTGATCGTCGAATTCGCCAAGATGCGCCGGGAAGAGGGACGCCCCATCGCCGATGCGGCGGTTGAGGCCTCCACCCTGCGCCTTCGGCCCATCCTCATGACCTCGTTCGCGTTCATCCTGGGAGTCGTGCCCCTGGCCCTGGCGACGGGGGCCGGAGGCGCGGCGCGAAGCACCATGGGCACGGCGGTCATGGGCGGCATGATCGTGGCAACGGTGCTGGGCCTGGTCATCGTGCCGGTGCTGTACACGGTGATCCAGGGCATCAGCGATCGTCTCGGCGGCAAGGGCGAAAGGAAACCGTGATGCGTCCCTTAAAAATACGGGCGTATTTTGAAGAAAAAACCGCGGTTCAAACGGTTCGTTTCGAAACCCGCAGATGCGCATTTCGAGGACACGGCACGAGGCCTCGCTTCTGACGATACGGCAAGACGCGGGTGCGTCCGTATCGGCAGGGCCATGGCAGGCAGGATAAACGTCAACGAAAAGTCCGGACAGGGACTTTGTGGGGACCGGCATGACCATTTCGCGGCGGCATATAGTTCTTGTCGTATCGGTTCTGGCGCTTCTGGCGGCAACGGGCTGCAAATCCATGAAGGCCAAACCCTCGGAAGGAGCCGGGTTCGTGCCCATGAGCCAGATGTCGGCCCGCGAGGATCTGCCGTTCCAGAAGGTCTGGGTCAAATCCGGCGTTGACTGGAAGAAATACACGAAGCTGTACATCGCCAAGGTGAACACGGCCTATCTCATGAATGCCAACTGGTGGCAGCAGTCCGTACGCAGCGCCGACATGCAAAAGGACGTGGCGGAGGTCGCCGCCTATATGCACGACATGTTTCAGAAGGCTTTCCGGGAAGACGCGAACAATCGCTTCAAGATCGTGGACGCCCCGACGCCCGATTCCCTGACCCTGGAGCTGGCCCTGACGGAACTTATCCCGAGCCATGTGGTCATGGAGGCCCTCTCGCTTGTCGCGCCGTACGGGTCCGGTGTCGCGGTTCAGGCCGCGGCCAAGGGGTCGGAGTCCAAATGCACCGTGGCCTTCGAAGCCAAGATCATTGACAGCACGGGCAGGCAGGCGCTGGCCATGGCCGCCGACCGCGAGCAGGGAAAAATCGCGCCCATCAATCTCAACGCCCTGACCTGGTACGGCGAGGCCCATGTCATCATCGACGAATGGGCCGGGCAGTTCGTTAAGATCGCCAACCGGCGTCCCGGCGAGGTGGTCGAGGACTCAAGCCCCTTCACACTCTCTCCCTGGTAATCGGATGGCATTATGAAATCGTCGTGTGCGGCCGTCCTTGTCGTATGTGTCGTCTCTCTCTTCCTGGCTGGGGGCCAGGCGGCCTCCGAGGCCGCGATGACCGGTTTTGCGGCGAAGGCGTCCAAAAATGAAAACCCGTCCGAGGCCGCTCCTCTGGAGAACGCAGACCCGGATGCCCGCCTGGCGGCCATGACCGATGACCAAGCCCGGAGGCTTCTGCTGGAAAAGCTGACCGCCGAGGCCTCCGCACAGGCCGCGCACGCCCCCCACCTCCAGGAACCGGTGATCCTTTTCACCCTGTTCGGGAGCCTGGAGTCCGGGGTGCGGGGTTTCGGGTCGCGCCTGACCGGACTTTTTTCCGCGGCCGGGGACGAGTTGGCAATGGACGGCGGCATCACCGGCAGGCTGTCGGACGGGAAAGGCGTCTCGCATCTGGTCATTTTCGGACTTAAGCTGGCTGCGGTGCTCCTGGCCTGTCTGTGGGCGGCCGGCCTCTCGCAACGCATGGTCCGGCCGTGGCTTGGCAGAAACCGCACCGGGACCGGGCAGGGCCGGATATGGCGGCTGGCGGCCTTTGTGCTCCAGGCGGTGCTGCGTTCCCTGGCGGCGGCGGTGTTCTACGCCGCAGGATTCGTGCTGGTCATGGCCGTCTTTCCGGCCAGCGGCCCGGAACATGCCATGGCGGTCATCGCCATCGTCGCCGTGACCTACGTGCTTTTGATCCGGGTTCTGGCCCTGTGCGTGCTGTCCCCGGATGCGGCGGCGCAGCGGCCGGTGCCCTTGGCCGACCCCGACGCCCGCACCCTGTACCGCTGGCTCATGGCCATCGCCTACGGCGGACTGGTGTGCGCCGTGGGCAGCGCCGTATTGGAACAGGTGGCAGCCGCCCCGGCCCTGTCGCGCCTGGCCCACGCCTGTGCCGGGGTTCTGTCCGGCGGACTTTTGGCGGCCATGGTCCTTGTGAACCGCACGCGTGTGGCCCGGGCCATCCTCGAGGGCGGCCCCGGCGCGGATACAGAACAGGGCGGGCTGCGCATGGCCATGGCCAGGCTGTGGCATGTCCCGGCCCTGGTCTACGCCCTTTTCGTGGGTCTTTTCTGGACCGCCCAGGATCTGGCCTCGGAAATCTCCATCCTGCGTCTGGTCCTGAGCCTATTTCTCATCCCGGCCTGTATCGGGCTCGATTTGTGGGTGCGCCGGCTCATGTCCGTGGCAACTGGCGAGGACCGGCAGATCATCCCCCTGTCGCCGGAAGAGGCCGGAGAGGGCGGGACGGATGGCGCGGACGAGGAAGGGGAGTTCGCCGCCGACGGCGGCAAGGCCGTGCCCGGCGGTCCGGAGAAAAAGACCATCCGCCACTATCTGCCGCTGATCAGGAAGGTGCTGCGCACGGCGCTTGTCGTGCTGCCGCTTTTCGTGATGCTTCGCCTGTGGGGGGTGGAGATCCCGCTCGGCTGGCTGTTAGCCCGCAACGTGGCCAGCATCGTCCTCGTCGTGGTGGCCGGACTTCTGACCTGGGAGATCATCCGCATCCGCATCGACCGCAAGCTCAAAGAGGAAATGTCGCTTTCCGGCGACGAACTGGAAGAGGGCGGCGGCGCGGGCGGCTCGCGCAGCGCCACCCTGCTCATGCTTCTGCGCAAGTTCCTTCTGACGGTCATCGTGATCATGGGGGGGCTCGTGGTTCTGTCGTCGCTTGGTGTGAACATCGGTCCGCTCATCGCCGGCGCGGGCGTGGTGGGACTGGCCATCGGCTTCGGAGCCCAGACCCTGGTCAAGGACATCATCTCCGGGGTCTTTTTCCTCATCGACGACGCCTTCCGGGTGGGAGACTACGTGGAAGCAGGCACGGCCAAGGGAACCGTGGAGCAGATATCGCTTCGCTCCATGAAGCTTCGCCATCCGCGCGGCATGGTCTTCACTATCCCTTACGGGGGACTCAAGATCATCCAGAACTACAGCCGCGACTACATCATCTCCAAGCTGGATTTCCGGGTCAAATACGACGCGGACATCGAGAAGATCAGAAAGCTCATCAAGCGGATCAACAAGGAGATCATGGCCAACGAGGAACTCAGACCCGGGATGCTGAGCGACATCAAGTCCATGGGGGTGCGCAAGATGGAGGATTCGGCCATGATCCTGCGCATCAAGTTCAAGACCGTTCCCGGCCACCAGTTCATGGTGCAAAAGGAGCTGTACCGCAGGGTGCAGGAGGCCTTCCGGCAAAACAACATCGAATTCGCCCACCGCAACGTGACCGTCTACTTCCCACCCGAGGTGCAGTCCCTGGTGGGATCTCCCGGCACGCCCCAGGCCGAGGCCTTGACGGCGGCGGCCGGTGCTGCGGCGGCCGGGGTCATGGCCGCTGAACAGGAGCAGGCCGCCAAAGAGGCATCGTCCGGGGGGTGACGATCCGGGAACGGTTCGTCACACCAACCGGCGGCGGAACGGGATTGGACATGGGCGGCGCAGATGGCGGTGATCCAGGCGGCAACGATCGCCTCGGCGAGAAAAACCCATGTAGAACGGCCTGGAAGACCTCCCGCCCTTCCGACGGGAACGTGCGCCGCGTTACGGTGTTCGCTCCCGCCGGATTCCCCCCCATGCCTCCATGCCGCATCTCCCGCACGCCCCGCACCCGGCGGGCGGGCACTTGGCCGTGGGCGCGGCGTCCTTGTAGCGCAGCCATTCGCGCCACAGGTAGTCGCGCCGCACGCCGACATCGATGATCTCCCAGGGGAAGGGCTCATCCGGGTCGCGTTCGCGGTCGAGGTAGGGGGCGGGGTCGCCGTCCCAGGCAGAGAGCGCCTTCTTGAAATTGCCGCCGTTTTTGGCGGCGAGGAGGACCAGCTCGAAGAGCCGTTCGTCGCCCCGGGCCAAAAGCCCCTGCACCCGGGCGGCGAAGCCGCCGTCCAGGCTGTAGCGCATGCCCTTGTGGGGCGCCACGGCCTGCCGCAACCGCTCGGCGGCGGCCTTGATGGCCTCTTCCGAGGCCATGGCCGCCCACTGCATGGGCGTAAACGGCTTGGGCACCAGGCACGAGGCGGCCAGGGTGGCGTGCTGGATGCCGCGCCGTCCCCGGCCGATGCCCCCGGCGGCGTGGACGCGGCCCATGAAGGCGGCCAGCTCGTCGTAGTCGGCGGCGGTTTCGCCGGGCCAGCCCACGATCAGGTACATCTTGAGATGGTTGATGCCGAACTCCCCGGCCAGGGTGACGGCGTCAAGGAAGGCGTCTTCGGAGAGGTTTTTGTTGGCGGCGCAGCGGATGCGGGCGCTTGGCCCTTCCAGGGCCAGGGTCAGGGTGCGCGAACCCGCGGCGCGCAGGATGGAGAGCAGCTCGCGGCTGACGCCGTCGGCCCGCACCGAGGCCAGGGAGAACTTCACGTCGCGCTCGGCCAGGGCGGCCAGGAGCGGCAGCAGCTCGTCCCAGTCCGTGAGCGCCGTGCCCACGAGCCCCACCTTGCGCGGCCTGGTGCGGTCCACGATGTCCAGCACGCCGTCCATGCCCACGTGGCGCGGCGGCCGGTAGACGAACCCGGCGGCGCAGAACCGGCAGCCGTAGGGACAGCCCCGGTTGACCTCGATGAGCAGCATGTCTTTGAATTCCGCCTCGGGGGAGACGAAGACGGAATGGGCCGGACAGGCCAGGGCTGTAGGCTGGTCCGGGTCGCGGTGCACGGCCCGGCGCACGGGAAGCGGCGAGCGGCCCGGGACCAGCACGCCCGGCATGCCGGCCACGGCGGCCAGAAGCAAGGCCTTGTCCCGGCCCGAGGCGGCGTGTTCGCGGATGCGGTCGAGAAGGGCCGCGAAACCGGCCTCGGCCTCGCCCACGAAGGCCGCGTCCAGGGCGGGCAGGATGGGCGCGGGGTTCATGAAGATGGACGGCCCGCCCGCCAGGACCAGGGGATAGTCCGGCCTCTCGGCGGCCAGGGGGGGGATGCCGGCGGACAAAAGCGCGGCCACGGCGGCGGCGTAGTCCTCTTCGTAACCGAGGGAGAAGGCGGCGACGGGGAAATCCGAGAGGGGGCGGCCCGAGTCCTCGGACACGGCCTTGCCGGTTCCGGCATAGAATACGCGTTCCACGGCCAGGGCGGGATGTTGGGCCAGCAGGGCGTAGACCGCCTGCCATCCCAGGGCCGACAGGGCGGCCCGGGGGGGCCCCGGGAAGACCAGGGCCACGGGGAGCCGCCCGCCCCATTCGCGCAGGGGCGGGCGGTCACGACCGAAGAAGACCGGGGGGGGAGGATCGCGCCTCACGGCGGCGGCGACCGTCAATCCGCCTGCATGCGGATAAACGACGGAATCTCGAACTCCTCCTCATCGAAGATGAACTCCTCCTCGCCCGGGGCATGGGCCTTGACGGCAGGCTGCACCGCCACGGACTCGGGGGTCTTTTTCACGCCTTTGCGAATGTAGGCCGGGATGTTGTAGTCGTTGGCCGTGGCCGAGGTCAGGATCTTGGCCGCCCGGGGGCTTTGCACGACATTGCCGGGACCGGCCGGCTGGACCTGGACGCCGCCGCCGGTGCCGGGGCCGGGGGCGCCGGTCGTACGGGTGCGGCTTATGGGGGTGACGTTTTCCCCGTGGCGTTCCTCGCCCTGGCGCGCCGCAGCCGGGGAGGCGGCCAGGCGTTCGCTGTCGATGCCCGTGGCGATGACCGTGATGCGCATCTCGTCCCCGGCGTCCTGGTCGAAGACCGTGCCGAAAAACACCTTGGCGTCCTCGTGGACGGCCTCGGTGATGGTGGAGGCGGCTTCGTCCACCTCCTCGATGGTCAGGTCCGGGCCGCAGGTGATGTTCATGAGCACGCCGCGCGCGCCGTCGATGGTCACGTCTTCCAGAAGCGGGCTGGTGATGGCCTTGAGCGCCGCCTCGCGGGCCCGGGACTCGCCCCGGGACACGCCGAAGCCCATCATGGCCAGGCCCATCTCGGACATGACGGCCTTGACGTCGGCGAAGTCCAGGTTGATCAGGCCCGGGACCATGATCAGGTCGGAGATGCCCTTGACCGCAAAGTACAGCACCTCGTCGGCTTTTTTGAGCATTTCCAGGAACGTGGCCTTTTTGGAGGCCAACGACAGCAGGCGGTCGTTGGGGATGGTGATGATGGAATCCACCACCTCGCGCAGGGCATGCACGCCCTTTTCGGCCTGCAGCAGCCGTTTTTTGCCCTCGAAGTAGAAGGGCTTGGTGACCACGGCCACGGTCAGGGCCCCGATCTCCTTGGCCGCCTGGGCGATGACCGGGGCCGCGCCGGTCCCGGTGCCGCCGCCCATGCCGGCGGTGATAAACACCATGTCCGCGTCGCCCAGGGTCTCGCGGATGAGGTCGATGCTCTCCAGAGCGGCGTCGCGGCCGACCTCGGGATTGGCCCCCGCGCCAAGGCCCTTGGTCAGCTTCTCGCCGATCTGGAGGCGGAATTCGGCCTTGGACTTGCTTAAGGCCTGCATGTCCGTGTTGGCGGTGATAAACGTCACACCCTTGAGCGCCGAGCAGATCATGTTGTCCACGGCGTTGCTGCCGCCGCCCCCCGCGCCCACGACCTTGATGCGCGCGCTCGATTCGGTGTCCAGTTCGAAATATTCCATGTCCGTTCCCTCCCCCTCAATAGTCTCCTTGAATGCTCCCCGAAAACCCCAGCCGTCCTACTTCACGTCGACAAACCATTTGCGCATCCTCCCCAGGATGCGATTGAAAACATTCTCGTCGCGGATGCGGAACCGCTGCTCCACACCCTCTTTTTCCGCCCCGTACATGAGAAGCCCCACGGCCGTGGCGTATTTGGGACTGTGCACCACGTCTTTGAGACCGCCCACCTTGTCCGGGTAGGCCACCCGGGTGGGCAGGTTGAAAATCTGCTCGCCGAGCTCCTGGATGCCCTCGATGAGCGCCGTGCCGCCGGTCAGGACCACGCCCGCGCCGATGAGTCCCTTCATGCCGGAACGGATGAGCTCCTGGTCCACCAGGGCCAGCATCTCCTCCACCCGGGGCTCGCAGATCTCGGCCAACACCTGGCGCGAGAGGCGGCGCGGCTCCCGGCCGCCCACGCTGGTGACCTCGATGATCTCGTCTTTTTGCACCAGATCGGCCAGGGCGCAACCGTACCTGACCTTGATGGCCTCGGCGCTGGCCATGGGCGTACGCAGCCCGAAGGCGATGTCGTTGGTCAGGTTGGTGCCGCCCAGGGCCAAAACGGCCGTGTGCTTGATGGAGTCGTTGGCGAAAAGGGCCACGTCCGTGGTGCCGCCGCCCAGGTCCACCAGGGCCACGCCGATCTCGCGCTCCTCGTCAGTCAACACGGCCTTGGCCGAGGCCAGGGACTCGAGCACGATGTCCGAGACGTCCAGGCCCGCCCGGTGGCAGGAACGGATGATGTTCTGGGCGCTGGTCACCGCGCCGGTGACGATGTGGACCTTGACCTCCAGGCGCACCCCGGCCATGCCCAGGGGGTCGGCGATGCCCCGCTGGTCGTCCACGATGAATTCCTGGGGCAGGATGTGGATGACCTCGCGGTCCAGGGGGATGGCCACGGCCTTGGCCGCGTCGATGACCCGCTCCACGTCGCGTTGTCCCACCTCGCCGCCCTTGACGGCGATGACCCCGTGGCTGTTGAAGCCCTTGATGTGGCTCCCGGCGATGCCGGCATAGACCGAGCGGATCTCGCACCCGGCCATGAGCTCGGCCTCTTCCAGGGCCTTTTTGATGGACTGCACGGTCTGCTCGATGTTGACCACCACGCCCTTGCGCAATCCGTTGGACTGGGCGGTGCCGATGCCCACCACGTCCACGCCCTCGGGCGACAGTTCGCCCACCACCACGCAAATCTTGGTGGTTCCGATATCCAGACCGACAATGAGTTCCGACTTGGCCATGGCCTCCTCCCCTTCCTGTCTCCACGATGTTCGCCGCCCCGTCCCGAGCGCCCCCACGCCGAAAGACGGGACCGTTGCGACTTATGACTTTTTTTCCACCCAGACCTTGTCGTCCTGGGCGGTGATGACTCCCACCCTGTCCAGCTCCCCGCGCCGCTTGAGATCGGCCCACACGAGGTTTAAGCGATGCAGGTTCCGCATCCAGTTGTCCGAGCCGATGCACATGAGGATATCCGAATCCATGAGCTGGACCTCGAATCCGCGCCCCCAGCTCAGGCGTATCCAGCCCACCTGGTTGAAGCGGAACGGGGCCCGGTTTTCGCCCACGAGCTTTTTGAGTTCGGCCAAAAGGGGCAGCCGCTTCTCCATCCCGGCCTCCACCTCGATCTGGGGCAGGGACACGAAGGTTCCCGCCTCCACCCTTTCGATCAGGCGGCCGGATTCGTCGCAATAGTAAATGCCGCCCTCGTGATGCACAAGATAGGCGGGCACGCGTTCCACGACCTGGATGGACACGGAACCCGGCAAAATCCGCTTGACCGTGGCCGATTCGATCCAGGGGTCGCGGGTGAGCGCCAGGCGAATCTGCTCCATGTCCAGGGACAGCAGGTTGTCCCCCGGGGTGATGGCGGACAGGGTCCGCACGTGTTCGTCGGACAGGCGGGACAGCCCGGCGATTTCCACATGGGTCAGGTCGAAATAGTTCACCGTGGTCAGCCAGCGGTATCCGGCCAAAAGCCCCACGCTGACGGCCACGATGACCACGGCGGCAAAGCCCATGGTCATGATCCTGGCAAAAAAACCGCCCACGGAACCGAGGCTGATCCGGGATGCGCGCGGCGTGGCAAACCGAGGCGTCGCCAGGGGGCGGTTGCGGTTGCCGCCGAGACGCCAGCCCCGGGACGGGGCCGGTTTGACCGGCGCGGTCACGCTGTAGGCGTTTTTGCGCTTTTTTGCGATTGTCATGCCCCCGGAGATGCCGCCGACCCGCACGCTCATGACACCACCCTCACCTCAAGCTCCAGTTCATGGCCGAACCTGGACCGTACCGCCTCCCGCGCCGCATCGATCAGGGCAAAGGCCGCCTGGCTCGTGCCCCCGCCGCGATTGACCAGAAAATTGGCATGCATGGCCGAGAATTCCATGCCCCCCATCCCCTTGCCCCGGAACCCGGCCATGTCCAGGAGCCGCCCGGCGCTTTGGCCCTCGGGGTTTTTGAAGACGCATCCGGCCGTGGCCGCCGTGATGGGCTGGGTGGCCATTTTATGGGCCAGGGCCTCGGACGCCTCGCGGCGCACGTCCGCCTCGGACCCGGCCTCAAGTTCGAGAATCGCCCGGGCGATCACGAAAAAGCCCTCAAGGCCCGCGATCGCAAAATGCCGGTAGCCCGTGGACAGGCGCTCGGGACCGATTTCGGCCAGCCCGCCGCCCGGCGTCCAGACCGTGATCCCGCAAAGGGCCCCGGCCATGTCCCGGCCGTAGGAACCGGCGTTTCCGGCCACGGCCCCGCCCACGGTGCCGGGGATGCCGGACATGCCCGCAAGGCCGGAAAGCCCCCGCCTGCCGCACCAGGCCACCAGGGCCGCCAGGGGGAAGCCGCCCCAGACCGCGATCCTGACCTTTCCGGGCGAAACCTCGGGCAGCACCTCGGGTTCGCCGCCCCGGCCGAGGCGGACAAGGGCCACGGGCAGATCATGGTCGGCGGCCAGGATGTTGCTTCCGCCGCCCAGGGCCAGGGGACGGCCGCCGACGCGGGCCAGGGCGTCATCAAGTCCCTCCAGGCCGGCCGGGTCGGCCGCCCGAATCTCGGCCAGGGTCTTTCCCCCCAGGCCAAGGGTGGTGCGCCGGGCCAGAAGCGGCCCGTCATGGATCTCAAGCGACACCGGCCTGCTCCAGATAGTGTTGTCCCACCTGCCATACGTTGCCCGCGCCAAGGGTCAACAGAAGATCGCCCGAGGCCACCATGTCCGGCAGGGCCTCCTCCACGGCGGCGAAGTCCGGAAAAAAGGTCACCCGGGTCTTGCTCACCTGCCGGATGCCCTGGGCCAGGCTCTCGCCGGACACCCCGGGAATGGGCGATTCCGAGGCCGGGTAGATCTCGGTCAGGATGAGCTCGTCCACGCCCTCGAAGCAGCGGCAGAATTCGCCGAAAAGGGCCTTGGTGCGGGTGAAGCGGTGGGGCTGGAAGACCACCACCAGCCGCTTGTCCGGATAGCAGCTCTTGGCAGTGGCCAGGGTGGCCTTGATCTCGGCCGGATGGTGGCCGTAGTCGTCCACCACCATGACCCCGCCTGCTGCGCCCTTGAGCTCGAAGCGGCGCCCCACGCCGGCGAACTTGCTGAAGGCCTCGGCCACGATGCCCGCCGGGATGCCCGCCTCCAGGGCCACGCCAAGCGCCCCCAGGGCGTTTTGCACGTTGTGGCGGCCCGGGTGGTTGAGGCGCATCTCGGCCAGAAACGCGCCGTCGAGGAACACCTCGAAGCGGCTCGAGCCCCCCAGGCGCAGGATGTTGCCGCGCAGCCTGGCCTTCTCGGAAAAGCCGTAGGTCAGGACCGGCCGGTTCACCCGGGGCAGAAGCCTGACCACGCCCGGGTCGTCCAGGCAGACCACGTTGACGCCGTAGAAGGGGATGGCGTTTAAAAAGTGCACGAAGGCGTCGTCGATGGCCTGCTGGCCGGAATAGAAATCCAGGTGGTCGGCGTCCACGTTGGTGACCACGGTGGTGATGGGCGACAGGCACAAAAAGGAACCGTCGGACTCGTCGGCCTCGGCGATGAGGTATTCGCCCTCGCCCAGGCGCGCCCCGGCCCCGTAGGCGTTCAGGCGGCCGCCGATGATGACCGTGGGGTCCAGCCCGGCCTCGGTGAAGATGGTGGCCAGAAGCGAGGTGGTGGTGGTCTTGCCGTGGGTTCCGGCCACGGCGATGCCCGAGCGCAGGCGCATGAGCTCGGCCAGCATCTCGGCCCGGGGGATGATGGGGATGCCCCGGGACCTGGCCTCCACCAGCTCCGGGTTGTCGGCGGTCACGGCCGAGGAGCGCACCACCACGTCGGCGGCGCCCACGTTTTCCCGGCCGTGGCCGATGGCGATGTCCGCGCCGAGCTGCTTCAGGCGCTTGACCACCGGGCCGTAGGCCAGGTCCGAACCGCCCACGTCGTAGCCGAGGTTTAAGAGCACCTCGGCGATGCCGCTCATGCCCGAACCGCCGATGCCCACCATGTGGATGCGGCGCACCTTGGTGCGCATGCCGCCCTTGCCCGCCGCGTTTTGCCCGCTCATGTCCGGCCTCCGACGCGCGTCCGCGAGGCGGCCAGGGCCGACAACTCGCGGGCGATGGTCTCGGCCGCCGTGGGGGCGGCCAGTTTTCCCGAGGCCTCGGCCATGGCCGAGAGCCGCCCGGGATGCGCAAAAAGGTCCATCGCCAGGGAGGCCAGGGAGGCCGGGTCCAGGCGGTTCTGATCGATGACCACCGCCGCCCCGGCCCGGGCCATGAACGAGGCGTTCACCGTCTGGTGGTCGTGGGTGGCGTGGGGGAAAGGCACCAGAACGGCCGGTTTCCTGGCCGAGGTGATCTCGGCCAGGGTGCTGGCTCCCGAGCGGGCGATGATCAGGTCGGCCCAGGCGTAGGCCGCGGCCATGTCCTCGATGAAATTCTCGATGACCAGCTCCCCCGGCACGGCGCGTCCCGCCGCGCGACGGGCCTCGGCCGTCTCGCCCGCCGCCTCGGCCACCCGTTCGAAATCCGCCCGGCCGGTCTGGATGGTCACCTTCATGCCCGCGTCGAGCAGGGCGGGCAGGGCCGCCAGGACGGCGGTATTGACGGCCTGGGCCCCCTGGCTGCCGCCCAGGACCAGGATGTTGCGCGAGGTGGTATCGTTTTTGGCCGGGGCCCGCCACATGGCCGCGATGTCGTGGCGCACGGGGTTGCCGGTCAACACGGTTTTTTGGGCCGGGAAGACCCCGGCCTCGTCGGGATAGGTGACGAAGACCCGGGAGACGAGCTTGCCCAAAAGCTTGTTGGTGACCCCGGGGACGCTGTTTTGCTCGTGCAGGGCCGTGGGGATGCCCAAAAGCCGCGCCGCCAGGACCGGGAAGAAGCTGGCGTAGCCGCCGAAACCGGCCACCAGCTCGGGCTTAAACGACCGGTAAAAGCCCATGGCCAGGGCAACGGCCCGGGTGGACAGAAGGCCTTCCACAACGCCCCGCATCCCCCGTCCGAACACCCCCCTGGCCGGCAGGGACACGAACCGCAGCCCGGCCTTGCGGGCCAGCATGGCCTCCGGTCCCTGGCCGCCCACAAAGACCGCCTCAAGCTCCGGGTGCATGACCCGCAGGGACTGGGCCACGGCCAGGGCCGGGAAGATGTGCCCGCCGGTGCCGCCCGTGGTGATGACCAGCCGCTTCATGCCGTCTGCCTCCTGGAGAGGTTGAGCAGCACGCCGACGCACAAAAAGCAGGCCACCAGGGACGATCCGCCGTAGCTCAAAAAGGGCATGGCCACGCCCTTGGGCGGCACGCAGCCCAGGACCACGGCCAGATTGAGCAGAAATCCCAGGCCCAGCACCAGGGCCATGCCATAGGCCGTGAACCGGTCGCGCAGGTCGTCCTGGGAAAGTGCGATGCGAAAGGCCCGCCATAACAGGATCGCGATACACAAAAAGACCATGGACACGCCGATAAAGCCCATCTCCTCCCCGAGTACGGCCATGACGAAGTCCGTATGGGCCTCGGGTAGGTAAAAGAGCTTCTGCTTGCCGGAACCGAACCCGGCCCCGGTGATGCCGCCGGAGCCGAAAGCGTAGAAGGACTGCACCAGCTGGTAGCCCACGTTCTGGGGATCCTTGAAGGGATCGAGGAAGGCGAACCAGCGTTTGAAGCGGTAGGGAGACTGGACGATGAGCAGGCCGATGGCCGCCGCCCCGAAGATCACGGACACGAAGAGATAGGTCATCCGGGTGCCGCCCACCAGGCTCATGAGAAAAAAGAGCATGCCCAGGAACACCGCGCCGCCGAAATCGGGCTGCAAAAGGAGGATCAGCCCCAGGCCGCCGGTGACCACCACGGGGGGGATGAATCCCACGCTGAAGGAGCGCACCAGCTTCTGCTTCTGGCTGAAAAAGTAGGCCAGGTAGAAAACCAGGGCCACCTTGGCCAGTTCCATGGGCTGGATGGACACCCCGCCCAGGGACAGCCAGCGCCGCGCCCCGCCGGCCTTGACCGAAAAGGGCGGAATGAGCGTCAGGCACAACAGGCCGATAACCGCGAACAGCCACAGGTACACCGGGGCGTACATGAGCTTTTTGGGCATGTTGGCGAAAACGAACATGACCGCCAGGCCCACCAGGGCGAAGATGGCCTGCTTGCGGAAGTAGAAATATTTGCTCTCCATGGCCCGCTCGGCCATGACCCCGCTGGCCGACAGCACCATAATCAGCCCGAGCCCGGCCAGGACCAGGGTCGCGCCAAGGAGCCAGTAGTCCATGCCGTTTTGCCGGCCGGACAGGTCGGTTCCGGTCTGCATGCTCATGGCCTTTCCCCCGAAACGCTCTCGGGCCCGCCCGGAAGCGCGGCGAACACGGCCTGGAAATCCCGGCCCCGGGCCTTGTAGCCGCTATACAGGTCGAAGCTGGCGGTAGCCGGAGACAGAAGGATCACCTCGCCGGGCCGTGCCGCGGCGTAGCGCTTGCCCACGGCCTCGGCCAGGGTGGCCGACCACTCCAGGGGCACCGCGCCGCGCCAGGCGGCCTCGAAGATTTCCCGGCTGCCGCCGAAAAGCCCCACGCTTTTGACCCGCTGCCGCAGAAGCGGCACCATCCCGTCCAGATCCCCGCCCTTGAACACCCCGCCGGCCAGAAGGTGCACGGGCATGTCGAAGGTCTCGATGGCCGCGCGCATGGCCTCCACCGTGGTGGCCTTGGAATCGTCCACGAAGATCACGCCGCGCTTCTCGCCCACCACCTGGATGCGGTGGGGGGCCGGGGCGAAGTCGAAAAAGGCGGTTTTGGCCAGCTCCTCGGTGACCCCGAAGGGCCGCGCGGCGGCAAAGGCGGCCTCCATATCAGCCTGGTTGTGGCGGCCCAGGAGCCGCGGGCAGCGGAACCGATCCGCAGCGGCGAAGGTCTCGATGCGGGCCTTGGTGAAGGCCCGGCCCGAGAGCAGATAGTCCAGGTCGGCGGGGACGACGGCCAGATCCGACGGTCCCTGCATGGCGAAGAGCCTGAGCTTGGCGGCCAGGTATTCGTCCATGTCCGCGTGCCAGTCCAGGTGGTTGGCGGAAAAGTTGACCAGGACCGCCACCCGGGGGTGGAAGGTGAACACGTTTTGAAGCTGGAAGCTGCTGGCCTCGATGACGCAGACGTCGGCGGGCTCCCCGGCCAGGACGTATTCGGAAAGGGGCGTGCCGATGTTGCCGCCGGTAAAGACCGCGTGCCCGGCCCGGGAAAGCAGGTGGCTGATGAGCATGACCGTGGTGGTCTTGCCGTTGGTGCCGGTGACGGCCACCATGGGCGCCTCCACGAACCAGGAGGCCAATTCCAGTTCGGCCAGCACCTGGGCGTCCGGGCAGGCCGCCAGATACGGGGCCAGGGAGGCCCGCGAAATGCCCGGGCTTAAGACCACAAGGTCGGCCCCGGCGAAATGCCCGGGAGTGTGGTCGCCGGTGAGGATTTCGACGCCCTTGCAGGACTGGGCCTGGCAAAAATCGGCCGGGATGGCGGCGGGGTTTTTCTCCAAAAGGCGCACCCAGGCCCCGAGCCGGGACAAAAGCCGCACGGCGGCCCGCCCCGAGGCTCCGGCCCCCACGACCACGGCCGTATGCCCGGCCAGTTGTCCCGAATGCACCATGTCGCGCATGTCCCCTACCTCAGCTTGAGCGTGCTCAGGGCCAAAAAGGCCAGAAGGATGGAGAGAATCCAGGACCGGATGATGATTTTCGATTCCGGCACGCCCATGAGCTCGAAATGATGGTGCAGGGGGGCCATCTTGAAGATGCGCTTGCCCCCGCTCATCTTGAAATACCCCACCTGGATGATGACCGAGACCGTCTCGGCCACGAACAGCCCGCCCACCAGGACCAGGAGCAACTCCTGCTTGCAAAGGACGGCTAAAAATCCCAGCACCCCGCCGAGCGACAGCGACCCCACGTCGCCCATGAACACCTGGGCCGGGTAGGCGTTGAACCACAAAAACCCGAGCCCCGCCCCCATGAGCGCCCCGCAAAAGACCGTCACCTCACCCACCCCGGCCACGCTCATCACCTGGAGGTATTTGGCGATCTGGGCGTGCCCGGCCACATAGACGAACAGGGCGAACATGCCCCCGGCCACGATCATGGGGCCGATGGCCAGCCCGTCCAGGCCGTCGGTGATGTTCACCCCGTTGCTGGCCCCGATCATGACCAGCATGGCGAAAGCGATGTACCACAGCCCCAGGTCCGGGCTGACGGACTTGAAAAACGGCACGGCCAGGTTGGTGGAATAGTCCGGATGGGTCACCAAAAGGACCGCCGCCACCCCGGCCACGAGCAGCTGACCGAGGATCTTGGCCCGGACGGACAGGCCCTTGTTCTTTTTTTTGACCACCTTGAGGTAGTCGTCCACGAAGCCCACCACCCCGAATCCGGCGAAGACGAAAAGGGTCAGCCACACGAATTCGTTGGTCAAATCGCCCCACAAAAGCACCGCCGCCATCACCGAAAAGGCGATGAGCAGGCCCCCCATGGTGGGGGTTCCGGCCTTGCACTGGTGGGTTTTGACGTCCTCATGGATGTACTGGCCGCACTTGACGCTGGTCAGCCAGCGGATCATACGGGGGCCCAGAAGGATGGACAGGACCAGGGCGGTCATGAAGGCCGCCGCCGACCGGAAGGTGATGTACCGAAAGACGTTAAGGGCCGTGAACTGACCGGCCAGGGGCACCAGGAGATGGTAGATCATGATCTCCCCTCCCGTTTGCTTCCCTTGTCCGCGTCCTGGCACAGGACGGAGGCAAAGGCCTCCATGCGCATGGATCTCGATCCTTTAAAAAGCACGACGCCTCCCGTAAGTCCAAGGCCGGCAAAGGCCTTGAGGAATTCGGAAGGGGAGGAAACCGCGAAAAACGGCCCGGCATAGCCCGCCCCGGCCAGCCCCTCGGCCACGGCCCGGGCGCTTTGGCCGGAAAAGAACACCGCCGCCGGAGAAAGCCCGGCCACATCCTCGCCGAGACGGACATGGGCCTCCCGGGTGGCGGAACCAAGCTCCAGCATCTCCCCCAGGACCGGCACGAACGGCTCCCCCGCCGCCATCTCCGCCCCGGCCTCCAGGGCCCGGCGCATGGACAGGGGATTGGCGTTGTAGGTGTCGTCCACCATCGTGAAGCAGCCGTGGCGGCGGCAGCAAAAGCGCTGTTCGGGGATGGCTGCGGCGGCAAGACCCTTGCGGATGGCGTCTTCCCCCGCGCCCAGCACATGGGCGCAGGCTGCGGCGGCCAGGATGTTCTCGGCGAAGTGCCCGCCCCGGTAGGGCAGGGCCAGCTCCATGGCGAGTTCCCCCAGGCGGACGGAATAAAGGCCTCCCTCTTCCCGGGGCCCCAGATACGCTGCCTGGTAGGGCGCATCAAGCCCCCTTGTGGACAGGCCCAAAACCCGGGGAAACACCCGCCTGGCCTCGTCCCACAGCTCGGGGTAATCCATGCCGGCCAGGGCCGCGCCGCCCCGGGCCACGGCGCGCAGCAGTTCGCATTTCTCCCGGGCCACCCCGGCCACGTCGCCGAAGCCCTCCAGGTGCGCCGCGCCCACGTTGACCACCACGGCCACGTCGGGCGCGGCCATGGCCGCCAGGTCGCGCATCTCGCCTTGGATGCTGACGCCCAGTTCCATGACCCAGAAGGCGTCATCTGACCCGGCACCGAGGATGGACAGGGGCAGCCCGATCAGATTGTTGAAATTTTTGTAGTTTTTCGAAGTCGGCCCCACTTCGGACAGGATGGCCGCCAAAAGCTCCTTGACCGTGGTCTTGCCCGCCGAGCCGGTCACGGCCACCACCCTGGCCGCCGTCTGCCTGCGCCAGTGCCCGGCCAGCCGCCCAAGCGCGGCCACCGTGTCCTTGACCAGGAGCACCGGCACCCGGGAGGCCAGCTCCGGCAGGGGCCGGTCGGCCAGGATCGCGCCGGCGCCCTTGGCCACGGCCTCGGCCGCGAAATGGTGCCCGTCGAAGCGGGTTCCCGGGATGCAGACGAACAGGCGGCCCGGGGTCGCGGTCCGGCTGTCCGTGCAGACCCCGTCGAACACGGGGTTGCCCACATCGCCCAGGTCGCCCACGGCGCCCGTGGCGGTCAGTATCTCCGAGAGCATCATGCGCACCGGGCAAGCTCCTTCACGACCGTGGCGTCGTGAAACGGAAATTTCTCGTCCCCGATCTGCTGATAGGCCTCATGCCCCTTCCCGGCCACGACCAGCACGTCGTCAGGCGTCATCTCGGCCAGGGCCATAGCGATGGCCCGGCGGCGATCCGGGTCTTCCAGGACGCGCGCCGCTCCGGAAAGCCCCGGCCGGGCGTCGTCCATGATGGCCTCGGGGGCCTCGTGGCGGGGGTTGTCCGAGGTCAGGACCGCCACATCGGCCTTTGCGGCCACGGCCGCGGCCATGAGCGGACGCTTGGCCCGGTCGCGGTCGCCGCCGCAGCCGAAGACCACGAACAGGCGGCCGGCCGTCACCTCGCGCACGGCCCGCAGCACGTTTTCCAGGGCGTCGGGGGTGTGGGCGTAGTCCACGAACACGTTGAGCCCCCGGTCGTTGACCACCCGCTCCAGCCGTCCCGGCACCCCGCCAAACCCCGACAGGGCGGCCATGGCGGCCGGAGAAAGCCCAAGGACCAGCCCGATCCCCATGGCCGCCAGGAGATTCTGGGCATTGTAGCGGCCGATCAGCGGCGAGACGATCTCCCAGGCCTTGCCCTCGAACGAGACGCCCAGGGTCAGCCCCGAGCCGTCGTGGCCAAGGATTTCGCCTCGAAGCGGCCGCCAGTTTCCCGTGGCGGACGGACCCAGGCCGTAGCCCACGCTCCCGGGCAGCATGTCCAGAAGGCGCGGGCCGTGGGGATCGTCGAAATTGACCACGGCCCGCTCCGGCGCAGCCAGGTAGTGCGTGAAAAGCCGGGTCTTGGCCTGGAAATAAGTCTCCAGGTCGCCGTGGTAGTCCAGGTGGTCCTGGGTCAGGTTGGTGAAGGCGGCGGCGGCAAAGGACAGCCCGGCCACCCGGTCCTGATCCAGGGCGTGGGAGGAGACCTCCATGACCGCCGCCCGGGTCTTGGCCGCGATCATTTCCGCAAAAAGCCCGTGCAGGTCCAGGCACCCCGGGGTGGTCAGGGTGGCCGGACGCGACCCGCCGGGCCAGCGGTAGGCCACGGTGCCCAGAAGGCCCATGGGCCAGCCCGCACTGGCCAAAAGATGTTCCACCAGAAAGCAGACCGTGGTCTTGCCGTTGGTGCCCGTGACCCCGATCAGGGAAAATCCGGAATAGTCCATGCCGTGGGCGGCTTTGGCCAGTTCCCCCAGGGCCAGCCGGGGATTATGCGCCGTAAGCAGCCGGGCCGCGCCGCCCGGGGACAGGGTGACGCCGGGACCGGCCACCACGTAGGCCGCCCCCCGGGCCACGGCCTCGGCGGCATGAATCGCAGCGGCGGTGGCGTCGGGCGACACGGCCACAAAGACCGCCCCGGGCACGACCCGGCCCGAGTGGGCGCACAGGGGAGCTCCCCCGGATACGGCCGCCAGGGCCTTTGAAAGCCCTTGTGCGTCCGCCGCCTGACCTGCCGGTGCCTGATTCATGGTCTTCGCCCCTGCCGCGTTGGTTCCGGTTTCACACTGCGTCCGTTTTCCAGCCATACTGCCTGCCGCCACCGCCATCTAGGACGGACGGGACAGCCACAACACGAATTCCTGGCGCTTTTCCGTCCCCGGCCAGGGAGCTCCGGGCGCGGGGCTCTGCCTGGTCACCACCAGCCCCTGGCCCTCGATCTTGGGCACGATGCCCCGGGACACCAGAATCTCCACCACCCGGCGAAGCGGCATGCCGGAAAAATTGGGAATGGCCGGGGAATCGGTCAGCCCCGGCGGCACGGCCACCACCTCGGCCAGGGTGTCGTCGATGACCGGGGGCGGCAGATTCGCCGGCGTGTGCCCGGCGCCCGCGCCGCCTGCCGCCAGTTGGGGGGCGGCCGACCCCGAGGAGGCGGCTCCCGTCCCGGAGGCGCCGGCCAGAAGCACCGGGTCGGGCATCTGCCCGAGATAGGACAGGGTTTTTTGCATGACATCGCGCACGGCCGGGGCCGAGACCACGCCGCCGTAATGGCTGGGCTCGGGCTCGTCCACCAGGACCATGACCAGGTATTGCGGCGTTTCGGCGGGAACGAAGGCCACGAAGGAGGCCAGGTACTTGTCGCCGTAGCCGCCCGTGGGGCTGGCCTTCTGGGCCGTGCCGGTTTTGCCGCCCATCTCGACGCCCTCGATCCGGGCCACCCGGCCGGTGCCCTTTTCCTCGTGCACCACCTCGCGCATCATGCGTTGCATGGTTCTGGCCACCTCGACGTCGAAAACCCTGACCGGGGTTTCCTCGGATTGTTTCTGAGGCGGATCGAGCACCAGCCTGAGGGGTTTTTTCACGCCGTCGTTGGCCAGGATCAAAAAGGCCTGGGCCAGCTGGATGGGGGTGACGGCCACCCCCTGGCCGAAGGAGGCGGTGGCGGTGTCGATGGGCTGCCAGTCCTTCAGGGACCGGACCAGCCCCCGGCCCTCGCCGGACAGGGGCAGGCCCGTGGGAGAGCCGAACCCCAGCTTCTCGAAATAGGCGTGCAGCCGCTTGGGGCCGAGCAGCATGCCGATCTTGGCCGCTCCGATGTTGCTGGACCAGCGGATGATCTTGTTGACCGTGAGGTCGCCGTAAGAATGGGTGTCTTTTATGGTGCGCACCCCCACCTTGAACTTGCCGTTTTCGCAAAAAAACGTGGACTCGGGCTTGACCAGCCCCTCCTGGAGGGCGGCGGCGACGACCAGGGGTTTCATGGTGGAGCCCGGTTCCACCACATCCAGGGCGGAACGGTTGCGGCCCTCCCGGGGATTGACGTTTCGCGCAGCGTTGGGATTGAAGAAGGGATAGTTGGCCCAGGCCAGGATGTCCCCCGTCGGCACGTGGACCACCAGGCAGGTTCCGGCCTTGCCGTTGTGGGTGGTCACGGCCTTGGCCAATTCCTCCTCGGCGAAAAACTGGATCTGGGAATCGATGGTCAGGGTCAGGTCGCGGCCGCGCAGGTTCTGAAGCTCGCGGCCCTGGGCGTCGAAGTACAGCTTGCGGCCCGAGGCGTCCCGCTGCACGGCGTATTTGGCCTGGCTCCCAGCCAGCCAGTCGTCGAAGGACAGTTCCAGCCCCTCCAGGCCCTGGTCGTCCATGCCCACGAATCCCAGAACCTGTCCGGCCAGATGCCGGTTGGGGTAGGAACGGCCGTGCTCGGCCTCCAGATAGACCCCGGGGAGGTTCGCCTGCCGGATCTCGGCCGAGGCCTTGTCGTCCACGCGCCGGGAGATGTAGACGAAGGGTTTGGTGGATTCGAGCTTTTTTTTGATCCAGGCCGGTTTGATGCGCAGGATGCCCCCCAGCTGGTTGGCCGTGGCGTCCAGGTCGGCGAGTTCCTTGGGGCGTACGCTCACGGCGGAAAATTCCACGGTCTTGGCCAGAAGCCGGCCGCTGCGGTCGAAAATCTGCCCCCGCTCCCCGCGATCCGATTCCGAGGCCATGTGCTGCCGCAGGGCCAGCCTGGCCAGGTCCGGCCCCTGCACGATCTGGAGGTATCCGGCCCGGACCCAGAGTCCGGCAAGGACCAGCGCAAAGACCACGCCCACGAAGGTGAGCTTGGCCCGGCTCCAATCCCTGACGCGCTTCTGGTCGCGTTCGGATGCCACTTTTTTCGTGCCGTTTCTCATGCCGTTTCCCGCCGCCGGCCCCGTGTCACGGGCAGATGCGGCGATCAGTTTTCGTAGGCGTCCTGGGCATCCGGCCCGGGCCGCGACGGTTTTGCCGCCTTGTGCGCCTGTTGCCCAGCCTTGGCCTTGGCCGGGGCGGCCTTTTCCGTTTCCTGCGCCGTGCCGCGCGCCTGGGGAGTCTCCGCCGCCCGGGTCTCGCCCAGGGTCTCCCCGTTCTCGCCGATCCAGCGAATCTGCCCGGACTTGGCCGGACCCAGCCCGAACTGCACGGCAAGCTCCCGCAGGCGGCCCGGGGTGATCAGGGTGTCTCGCTCCACCTCGAGCTTGGCCGCAAGGGACGTGGCCTGGTCGATCTCGCCCTGCAGCCGGGTGATCTCGTAGGCCATGTCCACCCGCTCGATGTTGAGCCACACCAGCCCCATGCCGAAGACCAGCATGAGAAACAGACTGAAGGCCATGGAAAAGGCCCACTCCCTGGACATGGCGCTCATGATCCTTCTCCCTGCGTCCCGTCGGGATCGAGACGCATGGCGGCCCGCAGCTTGGCGCTGCGGGAACGCGGGTTTTCGGCCACCTCGGCCTCGCCCGGGACGACCGGTTTTTTGGTCAGGATGCGCAGACGGGGCCTGTGGCCGCACACGCACACCATCTGTTCCCTGGGGCAGACGCAGCCCGTGGCCTCGCGGCGAAAGGCCCGCTTGACCAGCCGGTCTTCCAGGGAATGGAAGGCGATGACCGCCACGCGCCCCCCGGGGCGCAGGTATTCGGGAATGCGTTCCAAAAACGCCTCCAACTCCACAAGCTCGGCATTGACGGCCATGCGGATCGCCTGGAACGTGCGCGTGGCCGGATGCTGCCTGGCCGTGGCCCGCCACCTGGCCGGATAGGCGGCCTCGACAATGGCCGCCAGCTCCAGGGTCCGGGTGATGGGCCGCTTCTCCCGCGCCGCAACGATGGCCCTGGCGATACGCCCGGCCTGCGGATCCTCCCCGTAGTCGCGGATGATCTCCCGCAGGCGCTCGAACGAGGCCTTGTTCAAAAGCGTCGCGGCCGGGGCCTCCCCCTCGGTCGCGCCGCCCATGCGCATGTCCAAGTCCCCGTCGGCCAGAAAACTGAAACCCCGGGCCGGATCGTCCAACTGCAGGGACGACACCCCGGCATCCAGAACCGCCGCATCCACAGCCTCGACGCCCAGCTCCTCGAAGACCTCGGCAAAACGGCTGTAGCGGCTTTGCACCAATCGCACCCGGCCGCCGAACCGGGCCAGACGCCTTCCCGCCAGCTCCAGGGCGTCCCGGTCCCGATCCAGTCCGATCAGGTCCGCCTCGCCCCCCACGGACTCCAAAATGGCCTCGCTGTGTCCGCCAAGCCCCACCGTGGCATCCAGAACCCGGTCACCCGGGGCCACGCGCAACAACTCCAGGGTTTCCTTGAGCAGCACGGGCACATGTCGGGCATCCATGTCCACGCGGCCTTACAGGCGCAACTCGAAACCGGCGGCGGCCAATTCGGCCATGCCCGCGTCGAGATTCTCGTCCGTGGCCTGAAGCCGCGCCTCGAACCGCCCCTGGTCCCAGATTTCAAATTTGGTCACCATGCCCGCTAAAACCACATCCTTGTCCAACGCCCCGTAGGACCGCAGGTGCGGCGGCACCAGGATGCGGCCCTGCTTGTCCAGCGTCACCTCCATGGCCCCGGCGATGATCCGGCGCTGCAGGTTGCGCAGGGTGGCGTTTAAGACGTTGACGGCCATGAAGCTTTTTTCGATTTTTTCCCATTCGGGAATGGGATAGCCGCACACGCATTCGTCGAAGCTGGTGAGCATGAGGCGTCCTTCGGGGTCGTGACGCAAGACCTCCTCCCGGAATTCCGGAGGAAGCATGAGCCGCCCCTTGGGATCGAGGCTCCGATAGGAATGCCCTCGAAACATCGCGCCTCCCCGCTCCGATGATCCACATCGGCCCACCACGGGCCACATCTCACCACTTCTTACCACTCTTTCCCACAGTTTCTCTTCCAATCCCTGTTCACTGTCAAGCGAATTTCCGCCGCTAGACGTGCAAAACGGGGATTCCAGCCGTCGTTTTTGGCCTCAAGTGGGAACGGCATGGAGAACGGCGGGGAATGGCGGAAAAAAAGTGGCGGGAAATCAGGGCCGATGGGCATGGCGGCCGGGAGGGGTTTTTCCGGAGGGCAGGCCGGGACGGGCTGCCGTCAGGCAGGATTGCCCGCCGCGCCGGGAAAACGCCCCGGCGGGGTTGCCATATTCATGGAAAACTCGTTACATGCGCACAAAATCGTTCACCAAAGAACCCGGCTGGCCGTTTTCACCGAAGGAACGCCATGTTGCGTTCCGCAGACCGACGCCGCAAGGACGGGCGAACGCACCATGAGCGACGATCTGCCGCAGGAATTCGAGGAAGAATATTACCAGATCAATCGGGATATTCTACAGAGTTTCAACAAGTTCCGTCCTCCGCTGAACATCTACCGGTTCCGGGAGGATGTGGCCCGCATCGTCACCTATTTCAAAGTCGGGGAGCGGCTGGCCAAGGAACAGACCGAGGAGTTGGCCGACCTGGTGGACGCCGGGGTGATCTTCGTCTCCCGGGCCGACCACTCCGTCTACGTCAAGCACATCAGCCATCAGCTCGACCTGGTGCTCCTGGACAAGCACCTTTTGGAACGCGAGATCGCGGACATCTTCCAGATGGCGCTCACCCGGCGCATGCAGGCCTTTTTCGAGCAGCCCGTCAAGGTGGTCTACGACAAGGTGCAGGAGGACGTGTTCACCCTCACCGAATACCTGTGGCAGGATTTCTCGCGCATAAAGGCCCTGGCCAGGCGGCGGCACCAGGAACACACCCTTCCCAACCATTCGGTCAACAGCGGGTTCATGGGCCTTTTGCTGCACATCCTGCGTCTGGCCGACGACTACAACAAGGAGCCCAAAAACCGGCAGGCCTTCGACCGGGCCGCCCTGGGCTTTTTTTTGCACGACATGGGCATGAGCAAGGTGCCGCCCTTTATCCGCGACAAGACCAAGCCCCTGACCCCGGACGAGCGCCAGAAGATCCAGACCCACACCCTAAGCGGCTACGAGATGATCGCCCGGCTGGACATCAAATACGCCGAGGTGGAAAACTGCGTGAACCATCACCACGAGCGCCTGGACGGCAACGGCTATCCCCAGCATATCAGCGGTTCGGGCATCTCCGACCTGGGCCTGACCTGCGCCGTGGCCGATTCCTTTTGCGCCATGTGTAGCGACCGCCCCTACGCCAAGGCCATGGATCCCATGGCCGCGGCCAAGGCCCTATGCGACGACGTGAAGCGCTATCCGTCCGAAATCACCAAGCTTCTGCTCAACCATCTGGTGAACGAGCGGCGCTGACGCCGCACGGCCCCGGCCCTACACCCCGCGCGAGGACTCGGCCAGCCGGGCCAGCTCGGCCAGGATGTCCCTGGCGGACACCAGCCCCAGCACCCTCCCCCCGTCCACCACGGCCGCGAACCGCGCCCCGGCCTGACGCATGGCGTCCAGGACCAGCACCAGGGCGTCCCGGGGGCCCGCCACCGGGGTCTCGCCGTCGCGCTTGGCCAGCATCTCCAGGGCCGGACGCTCCAGGCAGGCGCGACACTGGGCCGCGAACACCAGCTCGAAATCCGAGGCCCCCAGGCTCATGCGCAGCCCGTCGTCCACGGCGCAGTCGCCGAGCACCGCCAGCATGTCGCTGCTGTCGGCCACGCCCGCGAAGCCGTCCGGACCCACCAGCGCCGCCGCATCCATGTCCGGGGTGTGGGCCAGATGCCCGAAAAGCCTCCTGACGGCATCCCCGAACGTGTCCTTCGGGCCGATGACCACATAGTCCTTGCGCAGGATGTCGAACGCCCTTTTTCGCAGCATGAACGTCTCCTTGTTAGCGGGTGGTTCCCGGCCCGTTGCCTGCCGTTCCCCTGGAAACCGGATCTGCGGAATCTGGAAAACGCCTTTCAGTCGAAATCGGCCAGAAGCGCCCCCACATGCACCTTCCCGGCCACCACGGCCTGGGCGTAGTCCGTGCGGATGCGCCAGATGGCCCGCAGAAGCTGGTCCGAGGTGATGCCGTTGCGCATGGCCGTATAGGCCTCAATAAACGCCGCCAGGCTGTCGCAGACCTTGAGCAGGTAGCCGTCCTTGGGGTCGAAGGCGTCGTCGTTGTAGTCCCCGCACAGGGAGACCTCGTCCAGGGCCGCCACCTTCCCGTCCACCACGGCCGAGGCCTGGAACTCCGAGCCCACCTCCATGCCCAGGAAATAGGCCAGCCGTTCGGCCAAAACGGAACAGCCGCCCTGGGTCAGGGGCGTGAAAATCCGCTGGTCGAGCTCCTGGTTCTCGTATTCCTTGATCATCTCCCCGATGTGGCGCACGGACTTCTTCACCGGCGAGATGATGTCCCTGGTCAAAAGCTCGGGCAGGTCGTGGAAGAGTCCGGCGAAAAAATCGTTGTGCCGCCGGGCCGGGCAGGCGTCCACGGCCAGGCTGAAAAAATAGGCGTAGCAGGCCACGATGAACATGTGCCCAAGGACCGAGGTCTCGGGGATGCGCGGGGTCTGGGACCAGCGGGTCTGGAACCGCAGCTGGCCAAGGATGCGGGCGAAGCGGCCGATGGCGTTGCGCTCGCCAGCGAACATGGCCCCGGCCAGCTCCGGCACCCCGGCCAGGTCGCTGTAGGCCAAAAGCCCCTCGCGAAACGAGGATTCGATGTCCATGAGCTCCTCGTCCCAGGGGTTTTCGGCCTTGATCAGGCTGTATTCCCAGCTGCTGGCGTAGAGGTGGGCGGCGCTTAAGATGCGCCGGGCCGGGGTGTCGGCCTCGGGCACGGACAGGTATTCCCGAAGCCGGGCCCAGAAGGGCTCGCCCAGGGAACGCACCCGGGGTTCGAGCTGTTCCAGAACCCAGGCCGTGAGCTTTTCGTAGTGGGCCGGATTGGCCTTGATGCGGTAGAACACCGGCGGCTTGATGTCGGTGATCACCAGCCGGTAGAAATAGTCGAAGATGCCGCCTTCGATGACCTCCCCGGCCAGGGCCGTGCGCTGGGCGGGGGGCAGATGCCGTGAATTGAGGGAAAAAAGCATCCAGGCCACCATCATCTTGTGGGCCTGCTTGTCCACCTCCACCAGATCCATGGACCGGTGCTTGTCGTTCCAGCGCTTCATGAACGACCCGGCGAAGACCAGTTGCAACAGGCTTTTGCGCACGCTGACCATGGCGGCTCCTTGGGAGGGTTGACCTCGGGGGCCACCCTAGCCCAGGCGGGCGGCATACCGCAACGCCCGGCCGCCCCAGCCCCGCCGCAAGGGGTTGCATCCGGACCCAAAAGGCCTACTATCGGCGCTCCGCAACATATTTATCAGCATATTCATCCTTGGAGCACCTTTCATGCCGCAGCCTTCTTCCGCCGCCCCGGCGGCGGACGCCGGATCGCCCCTGGCGATCCTTTTCACGGTGTGCATCGTCCAGTTCATGGCCCCGTTCATGCTCACGGCCGTGGGCGTGGCCCTGCCGTCGCTGGGCCGGGAGCTGTCGGCCACGGCCATGCAGTTGTCCCTGGTGGAGCAGCTCTACGTCCTGGCCCTGGCCATGACCATGCTCACCTTCGGCCGCCTGGGCGACATCAAGGGCCAGCGCGCCGTGCTTTTGGCCGGGCTTTTGGCCTTCACCGCCCTGACCCTGTCCCTGGGCTTCGCCCCGAGCGTGGAGATGGTCATGGCCCAGCGGTTTTTCCAGGGCATCGGCGCGGCCATGATGCTCTCGGGCAGCCTGGCCCTGGTGGCGGCGGCCTATCCGCCGCACATGCGGGCCAGGAAGATCGGACTGGTCTCGGCCTGCACCTACGCCGGGCTGTCGCTTGGGCCTGTAGCCGGGGGATTCGTCACCGGGCACTTCGGCTGGCGCGGGGTGTTTCTCATGTCCGCCCCCCTGGGCCTGGCCGCCAGCATCATGTGCCTTTTTTTCATGCGCCCGGGAAAGGTCAACGCCGCCGCCGACCGCCTGGACTGGCGCGGCAGCCTGGCCTACGCCTTAAGCGTCGGGCTTTTCATGGCCGGTGCGGCCCATGCCGGGCAAAGCCCCCTGGGCTACGCCATGCTCGCGGCGGGCGTCGCCGGGCTCATCGTCTTCATGCGCCTGGAGTCGCGCCTGAGAAGCCCGCTTCTGGACGTGACGCTTCTCACCAAAAACCGCTTTTTCGCCCTGAGCTGCCTGGCGGCGCTGGGGAACTACGCCGCCACCTTCGGCGTCACCTTCCTCATGAGCCTGTACCTGCAATACGTCAAAGGCCTGCCGCCGCGTCAGGCCGGGTTGATCCTGCTCACCCAGCCCGTGTGCCAGATCGCGGCGTCGCTTCTCTCCGGCCGGCTGGCCGAACGGTTCGAGACCTCGAAACTGGCCACGACGGGCATCCTGGCCAGCGCCGCCGGACTGGCCCTGGGCGCGGCCACCATCGGCCCGGACACGCCCCTGTGGCTCCTGTACGCCGAACTGGCCCTCATCGGCACGGGGTTCGGCATCTTCATCACCCCCAACTCCACGGCCATCATGGGAAGCGTCCCAAAACGCCAGTTCGGCGTGGCCTCGGGCATGGTGGGCACCATGCGCACCCTGGGCATGGCCGTGAGCATGACGGCGGTGACGCTCATCTTCTCCCTGTATCTGGGCGGCCGGGCCGTCTCGGCGGCGACCCTCCCCGGGTTCGTCGACAGCATGCGCATGGGCCTGTGGGCCTTCGCCGCCTTCGCCGGGCTGGGGGTGCTGGTCTCCTTCGGGCGCGGCCGCAAGGGCGCCTAACCGCTCCGGACCCTCGCCCTAGGCTGGCCCAGGGCCCAGCCCCCGCCGCACTGCGGCCCCTTGCGAAACCGCCCGCGCCGCCGCCGGGGAAGAACCCGGGCGGCCCCACATATACCATACCCCGGTTCCATTAAGTCGCACACCGCAGTCTCGTACGTGGCCTTCATCCGCCCCAGGAGGGATGAAGACAGCCCTTCTTTCTATCGTATCTATATATTGTAAAAGAATTTTTCCAGGAATCGCCGTGCGCTTTTCCCTCCATCCCGGCCGCCACGCCGCCCGGCCGCCCCGCCCTCATTTCATAGTGTTTTCCTTCAATAACCAGCTAAAATACTTGCTTCAAAAACCCCACGGGGGTATTGCCAACGGCCTTGAAAATCCTGTATCGTCCGTCCCGGGTTTGTTCAGAGGCGTGAAGACGGACAAAAACCCCTGGCGAGGGTTTGTTGTGTCGCACATTGCGGCGCGCCGGTTTGCCGGAACCGCAAAAAGGGATATGCTGGGAAAAGGTGTGTGGGGTGTCCGCCAGGCGCGGGCATGACCGCGAGGCGGGCGCTCCGTGGAAATCGGGCACGGAACAGGAAAGGAGGGCTTATGCGGCAAGGGACACGATCATGGTTTCTTGTGGCGGCGCTTGTCGGCACGGCCGCCCTGCTGGCATTCGGGCCGGCCGGGGCCTCGGGCCTGGGCGGGGACGACCGGGCCCCGGGACGCAAGCTGGCCCAGAACGCAGTCATGGCCCCGGGCGGACGCTGGACCACGGTGGACCACTCCAAACTCGAGGCCCTGCAAAAGGAGTTCGCCTCGCCCGAGGAGGTCACGGCGGCCTGCCTCTCCTGCCACACCCAGGCCGCCGATCAGATCCACCATTCCATCCACTGGACCTGGATCTGCGACAACTGCGGCGACGGCAAAAACATGGGCAAGTACGGAAAAACCATCAACAACTTCTGTATCGCCGTGCCTTCCAACGAGCCGCGCTGCACCTCCTGCCACATCGGCTACGGCTGGAAGGACAAGAACTTCGATTTTACGTCCAACACCAAGATCGACTGCCTGGTGTGCCACGACACCACCCACACCTATGAAAAATATCCGGCCGGGGCAGGCAATCCGGTCAAGGAACCCACGGTCTTCCCCGAGTCCGGCAAGACCTACCTGCCTCCGGACTACAAAAAAATCGTGGCCAAGGTGGGCAAGCCCGACCGTGTGAACTGCGGCACCTGCCATTTCTACGGCGGCGGCGGCGACGCGGTCAAACACGGCGACCTGGACAGCTCCATGGCCATGCCCAAAAAGAGCCTGGACGTGCACATGGACGCCGAGGGCCTGAACTTCACCTGCCAGCGCTGCCACACCACCAAGGACCACCAGATCGCGGGCCGTCTCTACACCACCCCGGCCGCGCCCGACCGCATCAGCCTCACCGAGGCCGACCTGGCCTCCAAGATCGCCTGCGAGTCCTGCCACAGCGCCACGCCGCACAAAAACGACGCCAAGTCCAACGACCATACGGACAAGGTGGCCTGCCAGGCCTGCCACATCCCGCACTTCGCCCGGATCATCCCCACCAAGATGGTCTGGGACTGGTCCACGGCGGGCCAGAAAAACGCCGAGGGCAAGCCCTTCAAGAAGGACGGCCCCCTGGGCAAGCCCATCTACGACTCCAAGAAGGGCGACTTCATATGGGAGAAAAACGTGGAGCCGGAATACCGCTGGTTTAACGGAGCCATGAGCCACAAGCTGGTCACGGACATCATCGACCCCTCGGCCGTGGTGCCCCTCAACCAGCCCGTGGGCTCGCCCGACGACCCCAGGTCGCGGATCATGCCGTTCAAGGTCCACCGGGGCAAGCAGCCCTATGACTCCGCCACCAACACCATGGTCATCCCCAACCTCTTCGGCGGCAAGGATTCCGACGCCTACTGGGTGAAGTACGACTGGAAAAAGGCCATCACCGCCGGCATGGCCTACATGGAGCTGCCGTTTTCCGGGGACTTCGGTTTCGTGTCCACGGAATTCTACTACCCCACGACCCACATGGTGGCCCCCCGCGAACAGGCCGTCCGCTGCGCGGAATGCCACTCCCGGGACGGCCGCATGAAGGGCGTGCCGGGCGTGTACATCCCCGGCCGCGACACCTCCGCCGCCGTGACCGACCTGGGCTTCGGGGCCTCGGCCGCCGCGCTCCTGGGCGTCGCCGGACATGGGTTCATCCGCTTTTTGTCCAGAAAAAAGAGGGAGAAGAAGTGATGTCCGACAACCACTCGCGCCCCATGCGCACCATCTACCTGTATACCCGGTACGAACGGTTCTGGCACTGGTTCCAGGCCCTGCTGATCCTGCTCTTGCTGGTCACCGGGTTCGAGGTCCACGGCTCGATGACCCTCTTCGGATTCGAGCAGGCCGTTACGATCCACAACTTCCTGGGACTCACCTGGCTGGTGGCCTTCGCCTTCTTCGTCTTCTGGGTCTTCACCACCGGGGAATGGAAGCAGTACGTGCCCACCAGCAAGAAGATGCTCGAGGTCATGATCTATTACGGCTACGGCATCTTCTCCGGGCAGCCCCATCCCTGCCCCAAACGGCACGACGCCAAGCACAATCCGTTGCAGCGCATGACCTACCTGTCGCTGGCGGCCGTGCTTCTGCCCTTCCAGATGGTCACCGGGCTTTTGTACTACCTCTACAACTCCTGGACGGACATGGGCATAACCGGCCTGTCGCTTGGCGTTGTGGCCGTGGCCCATCTCCTCGGGGCCTTCGCCATCCTCATCTTCCTCATCGTGCATGTCTACATGACCACCACCGGGCACACCATCTTCGCCCATGTCAAGGCCATGTTCACGGGCCGTGAAGAGGTCGAGGACATCGACGAAGTGGCCGAATGGGAGAAGAAAAACCCGGCCTAGGCCCAGGGCACATCCTCCCGGGCCGTTTGAAACCGCCACCGCGGCATCACTCCTCGCGGCGTATTCCTCCGGGGGCATCGCATCGCCGGCGATGCCCCCGACGCCGCTTCGGGAACCGTCCGGCGCACCGGAACTGCGCGGCGGCGGACATGTCCCCGGCCCAAACCATCGCCATGTTCCCGTCCCCGGGCCGATCCGGAAAAAGCGGTGCCGAGGGTTGACAAGGCGTCCCGATGGGGATAGACAATCCGCCTTTCGAGCACATTTAAGGAGCGGTCATGAAAACGTTCACCCCATCCAAAAAAGATATCCAGCGCGACTGGCTGATCGTGGACGCCTCGGACAAGATCCTGGGCCGTCTGGCCAGCGCCCTGGCCGGCCGCCTGCGCGGCAAGCACAAGGCCGAATTCGTCCCGCACATGGACATCGGCGACTTCGTGGTCGTGGTCAACGCCGACAAGATCCGGTTCACCGGCCGCAAGCTTGACCAGAAGAAATACTACCGCCATTCGGGCTACATCGGCGGCCTCAAGGAAACGACCCTGCGGACCATGATGCAGACCAAGCCCGAGCAGGTGATCATGAAGGCCGTGCGCGGCATGCTCCCCAAAAACCGCCTCGGCCGGGCCATGCTCAAAAAGCTCAAGGTCTATGCCGGCACCGAGCATCCCCATACGGCCCAGCAGCCCAAACCCATCGACCTCTAAATCCCACGGCATCGGGAGACACGCATGAGCGACGATTTCTTCTACGGCACCGGACGGCGCAAGACCGCCGTGGCCCGCACCCGCCTCTACAAAGGCAACGGCCGCATCCTCGTCAACAACCGGCCTTACGAGGAATATTTCCCCCGGCCCACCCTGCACCTCATCGTGCGCCAGGCCCTGGCCGTGGTGCGCGGCGAAGGCAAGTACGACATCAAGGTCAACGTCTGCGGCGGCGGTCTCACCGGCCAGGCCGAGGCCGTGCGGCACGGCATCGCCCGGGCCCTGTTGCAGGTCGATCCCGAACTGCGCGCCCCCCTGAAGAAGGCGGGCCTTTTGACCCGCGACTCCCGCGAGAAAGAGCGCAAAAAGTACGGCCAGCGCGGCGCCCGCGCCAGGTTCCAGTACTCCAAGCGGTAATCCGGAGTCTCCTTACGCCTGTTCGGCGGGACCGCGCCTGGCGCGGTCCCGCCTTTTTTTGCGGCCGCCCGGCGCTCTCCGCCATCCCGGGCCGGTCCGCCATTCCCATCCGGGCCCAAAACGGCTATCCTGCGGCCGCCGTGCCGCCACACCCCGGCATGGTCCCGGCACGGCCCCGCACGACCCCCGCGCGACCCCTGACACGGCCGCTAGCCATATCCGCCCCAAGGCCGGACAACGCCCATGCCAAGTCCCCTAGCCGCCATCGCTTCCCTGTGCCGCCGCCTGTCCCGGGGCCGGGGCCTCATTTTCCTCGTCGGCGTGGCCGTGACCCTGGGCATGGTCAGTCTGTACGCCCTGCGCCCCTCCTGGCTCCAGTTCCAGGAACTCAAGCTCTACGACGTGGCCATGCGCCGGGAACTTAAAAGCTCTCCCAGCGGCCTGCCTGTGGTGGTGGACCTGGACGAAAAAAGCCTGGCCGCCTACGGCCAGTGGCCCTGGCCGCGTTTCCGGGTGGCCCTGCTCCTGGCCAGGCTCAAAGCCGCCGGGGTGCTGGCCGTGGGCCTGGACATGGTTTTCGCCGAGACCGACCGCACCTCGCCCGAGACCATGCGCCGCATGTTTCGCGAGGAACTCAAGCTCGACGTGGCCTTCGACGGCCTGCCGCCCGCCCTGGGCGACTACGATTCGGTCCTGGCCGGGGTGCTTCGGGACGGCCCCTACGTCCTGGGCTATTACCTCGATTTCGAGGCCGGCCGGGAGCATCCGCCGGGAGAAGCCTGCACCCTGCCGGCGCTTCGGGCCTCGACCATCCTGGCCCCCGGGGTTTTGCCCCTGCCCGACCATCTGCCCAACGCCCCGGGCGTGGTCTGCCCCCTGCCCGCCCTTCTGGCCGCCGCGCCCGGGGCCGGATTTTTCAACACCATCCCCGATCCGGACAATATCGTGCGCCGCTCCCCCATGCTCCTGGCCCATGGGGAAACCGTCGTGCCCAGCCTGTCCCTGGCCACCACCATGCTGGCCCTGGGAATCAAAAACGCCGTGGTGCGCGTGGACGAGGGTGGGGTTTCCTCCCTGACACTGCCCATGCCCGGCGGCGAAAAGCGGATCATCCCCATGGACGGGCACGGCCGGGTGCTCATCAACTACCGGGGCCCCGGCGGCACCTTTGCGCGCCTAAGCAGCGCCGACGTGCTGTCGGGCTCGGCCGATCCCGAGGCCCTGCGCGGCAAGATCGCCTTCATCGGGGCCTCGGCCGCAGGCCTTCGCGACCTGCGGGCCACCCCCCTGGACAGGACCATGCCCGGGGTGGAGGTCCATGCCACCCTGGCGGACATGATCGTCACCGGGGATTTCCTGCTGCGCCCGGACTGGGCCCCGGGGGTCGAGGTCTGCGCCACCCTGGCCGTGGGGCTTGTGTCCGCCGCCCTTTTGGCCTGGACCAGGGCCGTGTTCCTGCTCGTCCCCTTCGCGGCCCTGGCCCTGGCCATGTGGTTCGGGTCCGCCCAGGCCCTGGCCGCCCACCGTTTCGTCGTCTCCCCCATCTCGCCCCTTCTGGCCCTTTTGGCCAATTTCATGGTCCTGACCTTTCTCAAGTTCTGGCGCGAGGAACGCCAGAAACGCTTCATCCACGCGGCCTTCTCCCACTATCTGCCGCCGGCCGTGGTCAACGACCTGGTGGCCTCGCCGGACCGCCTGACCCTGACCGGCGAGGAACGCGAGGTCACGGTGCTTTTCTCCGACGTGCGCGGCTTCACCACCATGTCCGAAAAGCTCACTCCCACCCAGGTGGTGGATCTGCTGCACCGCTACCTGACCCCCATGACCGGCATCATCACCGGACACATGGGCACCCTGGACAAGTTCATCGGCGACGCCATCATGGCCTTCTGGAACGCCCCCCTGCCCGTGCCCGGGCACCAGGGCCGGGCCCTGGCCGCGGCCATGGCCATGCACGAGGAACTGGCCCGCCTCAACGTGGTCTTCGAAGAGACCTACGGCCTGCGCATCGACATCGGCGTGGGCCTGCACTGCGGCATGGCCCGGGTGGGCAACTTCGGCTCCGAAGACCTCTTCGACTACACGGTCATCGGGGATACCGTGAACCTGTGCTCCCGCCTGGAAGGGCTGACCAAGTTCTACAAAAAACGCATCCTGGTCACGGACGCCATCGTGGCCGCCGCGCCGGACGGCGTGTTCTTCCAGGAGGTGGACCGGGTGCGGGTCAAGGGCAAGGCCGAACCCGTGACCATCCATTGCCCCCTGACCCGCGAGGAATACGAGGCCCGGACAGGCGAACTGGCCGCCGCGGCCGCCGCCCTGGACCTGTACCGGGCCGGCCGCTTCGCCCAGGCCCTGGCCGCTTACGAAACCCTGGCCGCCGCATACCCCGACGCGATCCACGCCATCCAGGCCGACCGCTGCCGGGCCCTGGCCGCCGCGCCTCCCGACGGACCGTGGGACGGCGTCTTCAAACACACCGCAAAATGACCAACGAAACACCCCCCACAGGCCCCGGCCGGGACATGATCGTGGCCCGGGCCACCCCGCCGGGCGCGGGCGGCGTGGCCGTCATCCGGCTCTCCGGACAGGGCTGCCGCCAGACCGCCCTGGCCCTTTTCCGCTCCTCCCGGCCCGGTTTCACGACACTTCTCCCCTACCGCCTGCACCACGGCCATCTGCACGCCCCGGACGGACGGCGCATCGACGAGGTGCTGGCCGCCTTCATGCCCGGCCCGGGCTCGTATACCGGCGAGGACACGGTGGAAATCTCCTGCCACGGCGGCCCGGCCACCACCGGCGCCATCCTGGCCGCCTGCCTGGCCATGGGGGCGCGCCCGGCCGGTCCCGGGGAGTTCACCCTGCGGGCCTTTTTAAACGGCCGCATGGACCTGTCCCAGGCCCAGGCCGTGGCCGAACTCGTGGCCGCCGCCACCCCGGTCCAGGCCGACATGGCCCTGGCCCGCCTGGACGGGGCCATGGGCCGTCTGGTCCGGGAGTTGCGGCAGGCCTTGGAGGCGCTCCGGGCCGGGGTCTGCCTGGCCGTGGATTTCCCCGAAGAGGACGTGGAATGCCTGTCCCGGGAGGAGTTCGCCGCCGGGGTGGCCGACGTGTCGGAACGGATCCGCACGCTGCTTGCGGCCAACCGCCGGGCCAGGCCCTTCCGCGAGGGCGCCTCCGTGGTCCTTTTCGGACGGGTCAACGCCGGAAAATCGCGCCTGTTCAACGCCCTTCTGGGCCGCGAACGGGCCATCGTCACCGGCGTCCCCGGCACCACCCGGGACTACCTGGAGGAGACCCTGGACCTGGGCGGGATGCCCGTGCGCCTGACGGACACGGCGGGCCTGCGCGAAACCGGGGACGAGGCCGAGGCCATCGGCCGGGACCGGGGGGAAAAACGGGTCCGGGCGGCCACCCTGGCCCTTTTCGTGGCGGACGGCTCACAACCCCTCGACGACGGCGGCGACGCCCGGGAACTGGTCCTGGCCGGGGAGCTCGGCCCGGCCCGGGTCATGGCCGTGGTCAACAAGGCCGACCTGTCGCCCGGCAACCCCGATCCCGCCGCCACCCTGGCGGACATGGGCTTCGAGACCCTGCGGGTCTCGGCCAGGACCGGCCTTGGCCTCGACGCCCTGACGGCCGCCATGACGCGCCGCCTGGGCGCGGGAAACGCGCCGCCCGTGGGCGAGGTGGCCCCCGACCGGCGCGAGGCCGCCGCCCTGTCCCGGGCCCTGGACGAGCTCACGGACCTGGCCCGGGACATCGCCCGGGAGGTACCCTACGACCTTTTGGGCGTGCGCCTGGAGACGGCCTGCGCGGAGCTTGCCGACATCACCGGCGAGATGACCCCGGACGCGGTGCTGGCGTCGATTTTCGAAACCTTTTGCATCGGGAAATGATCCCCGCCCACCGCCGTGGGGACCGCCGTGCGGGATACAGCCCGGCGGCGAGGAGACACCATGCTTGAGCAGACGTTTTGCCACCTGTCCGGCGTCGGCGAGGTCACGGAGCGCCGCCTGTGGGAACACGGCGTGACCTCGTGGGACGGCCTTTTGGCGCAAACCGCGACGGGCAAGGCGGGCCGCGGCGCCGCCCTGTGGCGCGACGAGCTGGCCGCCTCGCGGGAGCGGCTTGCCGCCGGGGATGCCGGGTATTTCGGGGACAGGCTGCGCCCGGCCGAGGCCTGGCGGCTCTATCCGGCGTTTCAGGACCGGGTGGCCTATGTGGACATCGAGACCGACGGCGGCCCGGAGCAGATCGTCACCGCCGTGGCCCTCTACGACGGCCACAGCGCCCGGACCTACGCCCGGGGGCGCAACCTGGAGGATTTCGCGGCCGACGTGGCCGGGTTTCCGGTGATCGTGACCTACAACGGCCGCTGCTTCGACGTGCCGGTGTTGCGGCGCAACCTCGGCCTCAGCCTGCCCCAGGCCCACATCGACCTGCGTTGCGTCCTGGGCGCGCTAGGCATCAAGGGGGGGCTCAAAGCCTGCGAAAAGCGCCTCGGCATCGACCGGGGCGAGCTCGACGGGGTGGACGGCTACTTCGCGGTCGTCTTGTGGCGGGAATACGAGCGCACGGGCCACGAAGCCGTGCTGGAGACGCTTTTGGCCTACAACGCCGCCGACGTCATCGGCCTTGAGACCCTGCTCATCCACGCCCTCAACGAATGCCTGCTCTCGACGCCCTTCGCCCATCTCCACAGCCTGCCCGTGCCCCGGCCCGGCCATAACCCCCACCGGCCGGACACGGCCGTCCTGCGCAGGCTGGCCGGACGGTATCTCGGCGGCCGGAGCGGCGGCTGGAGGTAGCGCGGCGGGGGCAGGCCCGGCCGCGCTACCGGCGCACGATGCCGGGATCGACCCGGGCCGCGTCGGCCGTGCCGGTCAGGATCATGGCTGCGGCCAGCTCGGCCCGCATGGCGTCGAGCACAAGCCGCACGCCCTCGGCCCCGCCGCCCACGGCCCCGACGATGAGCGGGCGGCCCACCAAGACGGCGTCCGCGCCAAGGGCCAGGAGCTTGAGCGCGTCGCCGCCGGTGCGCACCCCGCCGTCGGCCAGGATCGCCGTCCGGCCGCCCACGGCGGCGGCGATTTCGGGCAGGACCTCGGCCGCGCCCGGGGTATGGTCCAGGATGCGGCCGCCGTGGTTGGAGACCACGATGCCCGCCGCCCCGGCCTCGACCGCCGCCAGGGCGTCCTCCACGGTCATGACGCCCTTGACGATGAAGGGAAGTGTCGTTGCGGCGATGACGGCGGCCAGCTCGTCGCGGGTCTTGGGGCCCACCGGCTGTCCCCGAAGGGCCATGGTCACCAGGCCCGCGCCGTCGATGTCCATGCCCGCCAGGGCCGCCCCGGCCGCCTCGGCCCGGGCCAGGCGGGCCAGCGCCTCGTCCTGGGCCCGGGGCTTGATAATGGCCCCGCCCCGGCCGCCGTGGCGGGAGAGGGCGGCAAGCCCGCTGTCGAACATGGTGGGATCGGCCCCGTCGCCGGTCAACCCCACGGTCCCGGCCCGCAGGCAGCCGTCCACGACGGCCTCGATGAAATCGGCCTCGGTTAGGGGCGCGCCGAAATTGTAGGTGGAGCCGGTCATGGGCGCGGCCAGGATCGGCATGGACAGGTCCAGGCCGAACAGGCGCACGGCGGTTTTGGGCTGCGTCACGGCGTGGACGGTGCGCATGTTGAAGCGCCAGGCGGCCAGGGCCTCGATGTTGGCCATAAAGCCGCGCCCCGTGCCCGCGCCGCCCATGCCCGGCACCTCCCCGGCGCAGGCCCGGCCGTCACACCGGCGGCACACCCGGCAATATCCCTTGAGCCGCTCCCGGGCGGCCGCGCGCAGTTCCTTTTTATCCATGGCTTGCTCCTTGGTGTTTCCCGGTACGCGCCGCCGGTTGCGGCGCGGAAAGCGGTTGTAGCCGCCTTGACCGCGCCCGGCAAGTCGCCGCCGGCCGTGCCGGGACGCGATTCCGGGGTGATGCGGGGGTGAACCGGGGACGAGGCGGGGCCACCTTGACCTTTGCCGCCGCATTGCCCACAATCCGGCGATTTCGCGCCGCCTGGAGATGCACATGCCCCCTGCCGCCCCGGCCCCTGAAACCCCTGCCACCCCGGCCCAGCCCCCTCGCGACTGGTCCCCTCGCGCCTGGCCCTTTCGCGCCTGGGGCCTGTTTTTGCCTGCGGCCGCCCTGGCCGTGGGCCTTTTGTGCCTGACGGCCCTGGATTGCGGCGCGGCCCCACGCGACGAGGCTGCTTCCGCCCCGCCAGCCACGGAGTCCGGGACAGGGGGGCCGTCCGGGACAGGGGGGCCGTCCGGGACGGGGGAGCCGCAGACGCCCCGGGCCGCGAAAAAAAACGTCCTCTACCTCAATTCCTACCAGCCCGGGTATAAATGGTCCGACGAGATCTTCGAGGGCATCCGCGAGGTTCTGGCCAACCAGGCCGACCCCCTGGTGGACCTGCAGGTGGAATACATGGACTCCAAGAAGTATTCCGGCCCCATCCTGCGCCAGGGGCTTTTTGACCTCTACAAGTACAAGTTCCGGGACACCTCCTTTTCCGTGGTCATGGTCTCGGACAACTACGCCTTCGACTTCGCCCGGCAGTACGCGGCCGACCTGTTCCCGGGCGCGCCCATCGTGTTCTGCGGGGTCAACGACCTGCGGCCGGACATGCTGGCCGGGCGCACGGACGTGACCGGCGTGGAGGAACGCTTCGACCTCAAAGGCACCCTGGACCTGGCCCTGGCCCAGAATCCCGGCAAAAAACGGCTCATCGTCATCGGCGACCGCTCGGTGACCGGCATCGCCATCGCCAACCAGGTGCGCGACCAGTTGCCGCCCTACCGGGACCGCCTGGAGTGGGAATTCTGGGACTCCTACCAGCTGGAGGAGATCCTGGGGCTGGTGGAGCGGGTGCCGGCCGACGCCATGATCTTTTTCATCCCGTTCTACCAGGCCATCGGCGACCGCTTCTATTCCGCCGAGGAGGTGGTGGCCGAGATCGGCGGGCATTCCGACGCGCCCATCTACACCTGCTGGGACTTTCTCGTCGGCTCGGGCACCGTGGGCGGCCGGGTGCTCCAGGGCCGGGAGCACGGACGGCTGGCCGCGTCCATGGCCCTGCGCATCCTGGAGGGCACCCCCGTGGCGGACATCCCCGTGTCGGCCCAGGTGGGCGAGCTGTATCTCTTCGATTACAACGGCCTGCGGCGCTTCCGCATCCCTGAAAGCGAACTGCCGCCGGGCAGCGAGATCCTGAACAAGCCCTATTATTTCTTCCGCATAAACCCCCAGATCTTTTGGATCATCGTGGTGGCCATGGCCATCCTGGCGGCCACCCTGGTCTTTCTGGCCATCAACATCGTCCGCCGCCGCAGGGTGGAGGAGAAAATCCGCGCCCAGCTCACCTTTTTGACCCTGCTTCTGGACAACATCCCCCAGCTCGTCTTCTGGAAGGACCGCGACCAGCGCTACCAGGGGGCCAACAAGGCCTTTGCGGCCTTTTTCGGCCTGCCGGACCCGGCCGTGGTGGTGGGCAAGACCAATCCCGAGGTGCTGCCGGGCTGGTGGGACCATGCCGGACTGGCCGAGGAGGCCGACCGGGAGGTCATGCGTAGCGAGGCCCCCAGGCGGCGCATGCGGCTGGCCTTCCCCCGGGACGACGGGGAACAGGCCTGGCTGGAACTGAGCAAGGTGCCGCTTCGCGACCGCAAGGGGCAGGTGGTGGGCACCCTGAGCACGGCCGAGGACGTGACGGACAAGGAACGCCTGGAGGCCCGGCTGCGCCAGTCCCAGAAGATGGAGGCCGTGGGCACCCTGGCCGGGGGGCTGGCCCACGACTTCAACAACATCCTGACCACCATCATCAATTCCACGGAGATGGCCCTTTTGGACATCCCCGAAGACTCCCGGGCCGCCGCCGACCTGCGCCGGGTGCTCACGGCCTCCCGGCGCGGCGGGGGCATCGTGCGCCAGATCCTGACCTTTAGCCGGCCCTCGCGGCAAAACTTCCGCGACGCGGACATCGCCGGGGCGGTCATGGAGGCCACGGGGCTTATGGCCGCCAGCCTGCCGGGCCACATCCGCCTGGAAACGGACATCCGGGTGGTCCGGGCCGTGTGCCGGGCCGACCCCAACCAGATCCACCAGGTGGTCATGAACCTGTGCACCAACGCCTACCAGGCCCTGCGCGGCCACCTGGGCACGGGCGGCCGGGGCGGGGTGATCCGGGTGGTCCTGTGCGCCACGCGGCTGCCGGCCGAGGAGGCCCTGCTCCTGGACCTGCCCGAGGGCCGGTATCTGCGCCTGACCGTGGCCGACGACGGCCCGGGCATTGCGCCCGAGATCATCGACAACATCTTCGATCCCTTTTTCACCACCCGCAAGGACGACGGCGGCACGGGCCTGGGGCTGGCCGTGGTCCAGGGCATCGTGCGCAACCACAACGGCCGGGTGGCCGTGCTCTCGGCCCCGGGCCGGGGGGCGTCGTTTTCGGTCTACCTGCCCTGCGGCGCATGCGGCGACGCGGCCTGGGAGGCCGACGGCCCGGCGGCCCCGCGCGGCACCGAGCGGGTGCTTTTCGTGGAGGACGACGCCTCGCTCCTGGAGACCGTGCCCCGGGTGCTGACCACCCTGGGCTACCGGGTCACGGCCGCTTCCGGCGCCCTGGAGGCCCTGGCGGCCCTGACGGCCCAGGCAGCCCCGCAGGAGGAGACAGGCATGGCCACAGAGACCTCCGGCAAAGGCGGCAATGGCGGCGATGGCGGGACCGCCCCGGGATTCGACGTGGTGGTGACGGATTTCGACATGCCCGGCACAAGCGGCTTCGAGCTGGCCCAGGCCCTTTTGCGCCAGGCCCCGGGGCTGCCGGTGGTGGTGGTGTCGGGCCGGTTCCGCGACGTGCGCGGGGCCGACCGGCCGGAAAACGTGCGCGAGATCGTGCTCAAGCCCTACGACGGGGCCGCCCTGCACGCGGCCATCCGCCGGGCCCTGGGCGAAGGAGGGGGGACGGCGTGCCGGACATCCTGATCATCGACGACGATCCCGAGATCCGCCAGACCATGGCCGCCCTGGCGGGGCGCATGGACCTGACCTGCGACGCGGCCGCGACCCTGGCCCAGGGGCTGGCCACACTGTCCGGGGCCCGCTTCGGGGTGGTGCTCTTGGACGTGGGCCTGCCCGACGGCAACGGCCTGACCGCCCTGCCGCGCATCAAGGCCCTGGACGACGCCCCGGAGGTCATCATCCTGACCGGGCTGGGCGACCCCGACGGCGCGGAACTGGCCATCCAGGCCGGGGTCTGGGACTATCTGGTCAAGCCCGCCTCGATCAAGGAAATCATGCTGCGCCTGTCCCGGGCCCTGGCCTACCGGGAACAGAAACGCCAGGGACAGGCCCCCCTTGCCCTGGACCTGACCGGGGTGGTGGCCGAAAGCCCGGCCATGCGGCCCTGCCTGGATCAGGCCGCGGCTGCGGCGGCGTCCCAGGCGGCGGTGCTCATCACCGGCGAGACCGGCACGGGCAAGGAGCTTTTCGCCCGGCTCATCCACCACAACAGCGCCCGGGCCAAGGGCCCCTTCGTGGTGGTGGACTGCGCCGCCCTGACCGAGACCCTGGTGGAGAGCACCCTTTTCGGCCACAAAAAAGGGGCCTTCACCGGCGCCGACGCCGACCGCACGGGTCTTGTGGCCGCCGCCAACGGGGGGACGCTTTTTCTGGACGAGGTGGGGGAGATGCCCCTGTCCCTGCAAAAGTCCTTTTTGCGCGTCCTGCACGAGCGGCGGTTCCGGCCTGTGGGGTCGCTTGCCGAAACGGCCAGCGATTTCCGGTTGGTGGCCGCCACCAACCGCGACCTGGCAGGCATGATCGAGGCCGGAACCTTCCGGAACGACCTTTATTTTCGCTTGAAAACCATCTCCCTGGAACTGCCGCCCCTGCGCCAGCGGCCCGAGGACGTGGCCCCCCTGACCCTTTTTTGCCTGGGCCGCCTGGGTGAGCGTTACGGGATGCCGCACAAGGGCTTCGACGCCGATTTCCTGGCCATCCTTCAGGAATACGACTGGCCGGGCAACGTCCGGGAGCTGGAAAACGTGTTGGAACGGGCCTTTGTGGCCGCCGGGCGGGAAAAGACCCTCTACCCCATGCACCTGCCCCAGGACGTGCGAATCCGGGTCACCCGGAGAAGCCTTGTCCGTTCCCGGACCCAGGCCGCCCCGGCGCCCGGCGCAACGCCTCGCGGCGCTTCGGGGACGCCGCCGGGGGATGTGGGAGAGGCGGCCCGGGATCGCGAGACCCGAGAGTGCGCGGGCCAGGACCGCGAGGCCCCCTTGGCCGGGCTTTTCTCCAGGCCCCTGCCGCCCCTGCGCGACTTCCGCGAGGACATGGAGCGCATCTATCTGCGCCGCCTGCTGGCGGAATGCGGCGGCGACCTCAAAAAGGCCATGGAGGCGTCGGGGCTGTCGCGCTCCCACTTCTACGCCCTGCTCAAAAAGATCGAAGAGGGGGAGGCGCCAGCCTGACCCCTGTCCGAAATTCCGGACAACCCGGCCCCTGTCCGAAATTCCGGACAGACTTTCCCTTTACCTCGCCTGCCTTTGATTCTATCCTCCCACGGTCGAAAAACGCGCTCCAGGGGCGGCTTCCGCCCCACCCCGAGGCCGGCCGGCCTCGGGACGGGCCCCTGTCCGAAAATTCGGACAGCCCCTGGCCCGATGCTGCCGTCTTCCTGTAAAAGGCTCTCATTCCACGGCTTTTCAACATTGCGCCCGACGGCACGCAAGTTGCCTATGGCCCGCAAGCGCGCACACGCTTGGCGCGTTCCGGCCCGCCCGGCGCGAAACACCACCCCAAACGGAGTCCGTATGTCTGCAAACGCCCTCATCAAGGATTTCCAGGATATCCTGGGAAAGGACAACGTGCTTGCCGCCGAGGCCGACCGCTACGCCTATTCCTACGATTCCGCCGTGCTGGAACCGGCCGTGCCCGGGGTCGTGGTCCGGCCCACGGACACCGGGACCATGGGCAAGGTGGTGAAGATCTGTAACGACGCCGGCGTCCCGCTCACCGTGCGCGGCTCCGGCACCAACCTCTCCGGCGGCACCATCCCCAAGCCCGGCGGCGTGGTCATGGTCACGGGAGCGCTCAACAACATCCTGGAAATCAACACCGAAGACCTCTACGCCCGGGTCGAACCGGGCGTCATCACCGCCAAGTTCGCGGCCGCCGTCCAGGCCAAGGGGCTTTTCTATCCGCCCGACCCCGGCAGCCAGGCCGTGTCCACCCTCGGCGGCAACGTGGCCGAAAACGCCGGAGGGCTTCGCGGCCTGAAATACGGCGTGACCAAGGACTACGTCATGGGGGTCCATTTTTTCGATACCGACGGCGAACTCATCAAGGCCGGGGGGCGCACGGTCAAGTGCGTCACAGGCTTAAATCTCACGGGGCTCATGGTCGGCTCGGAAGGAACGCTTGGGGTCCTAAGCGAAATTTTTCTGAAGCTCGTGCCGCCGCCCGCCGCCGCCAAGTCCATGATGGCCATTTTCGACGACGTGGAGGCCGCCTCCCAGACCGTGGCGGCCATCATCGCCGCCAAGATCGTGCCCGCGACGCTTGAATTCATGGACAACTTCACCATCCGGGCCGTGGAGGAATTCAGCCATGCCGGGCTACCCGTGGACGCCAAGGCGCTTTTGCTCATCGAGGTGGACGGCCACCCGGGCATGGTGGCCGAGGACGCGGCCAAGGTGGAGGAGCTGTGCCGGGCCCACGGGGCCTCGCGCATCCAGGTGGCCAAGGACGCGGCCGAGCGCAACAAGGTCTGGGAGGCCCGCCGCGCGGCCCTGTCGGCCCTGGCCCGGGTGTCGCCCACGACCGTCCTCGAGGACGCCACCGTGCCTCGCAGCCGGATCCCGGACATGATCAAGGCCCTGGACGGCATCGCCGCCACCTACAAACTGACCATCGGCACCTTCGGCCACGCCGGGGACGGCAACCTGCACCCCACCATCCTCACGGACAAGCGCAACGCCGAGGAGTGGCACCGGGTGGAGGCCGCCGTGGACGAGATCTTCGATGTGGCCCTGGCGCTCGGCGGCACGCTCTCGGGCGAGCACGGCATCGGCCTGGCCAAGGCCAAGTACCTGGAGAAGGAGACCACCCGGGGCACCATCCTGTATTCGCGCCGCCTGAAAAAGGCCCTCGATCCCAAGGGCATTCTCAATCCCGGCAAGATCATGGGGGAATGAGCCATGGGCGACGTGAAAGAACTTGTGCGCCTTTTGGGCGAAATCGACGATTCCCTGGTGTCGTGCATGCGCTGCGGCATGTGCCAGGCCGTGTGCCCGGTCTATGCCGAGACCGGCCTTGAGGCCCACGTGGCCCGGGGCAAGATCGCCCTTCTGGAGGGCCTGTCCCATGAGGCCTTACACGATCCCCGGGCGGTCATGGACCGGCTGGACATGTGTCTTTTGTGCGGTTCCTGCGCCGCAGGGTGTCCAAGCGGCGTCAAGATCCTGGACATCTTCCTCAAGGCCAAGGCCTTTTTGGCCGGATACCTGGGACTGCCCCCGGCCCAGAAGGCCCTCCTTCGCGGCATGCTGGCCAACCGCAAGGTCTTCGATTCCGTCTTGACCGTGGCCGCCAGGCTCCAGGGGCTGGTGACCAAACCGGCCAACGAGGTCATCGGATCGTCCTGCGCGATCTTCGGCGGCATCCTGGGCGGGCGGCACTTCATGCCCCTGGCCGGGACAGCCTTCCACAAGACTGCCGCCGCCAAAAGCCGGGCCGCCGCGCCGGGCAAACCCACCGTGGCCTTTTTCTACGGCTGCATGGTGGACCGCATGTTCCCGCGCATCGGCCAGGCGGTCATGAAGGTACTGGCCCATCACGGGGCCGGGGCCTTTGTCCCGGACACCCAGGTCTGCTGCGGCATCCCGGCCCTGTCCTCGGGCGACCGGCCGACCTTCGAGAAGCTGGTGCGGGAAAATATCGCGGTTTTCGCCGGCCAGCCCTTCGACGTGCTCGTCACCCCCTGCGCCACCTGCACCTCGACCATCAAAAAGATATGGCCCGAGATGTGCGACGGCCTGCCCGGTTCGATCCGGGCACAGGTCAAGGAGCTGGCGGCCAGGACCATGGATATCAGCGAATTTTTGGTCAAAAAGCTGGGCGTGGCCGCCTGCGCCGACCCGGCCCCAGGCATAAGGACCAGGGTCACGGTGCACGACCCCTGCCACCTCAGGAAGTCCCTGGGGGTCTTTGCCGAACCCCGGGCCGTGATCGCCGCCAACCCGGGAATGGAGATCGCGGAGATGGCCGCCCCGGACGCCTGCTGCGGGTGCGGCGGTAGCTTTACACTCAAACACTATGATATCGCCCGGCGTATCGGGAAGCGCAAGCGCGACGACGTGGCCGCCACCCATGCCTCGGTGGTGGCCGCCGGATGCCCGGCCTGTCTGCTGCAGATCAGCGACATGCTGTCCAAGTCCGGCGACGCCGTGGCCGTCATGCATCCCGTGGAAATCTACGCGCAGGCCCTGGACGAAGGCCGTCCGGGGGCGGGAGGGAAAACGCCGTGAGCCAAGAGGTACGTTTGGACGCCCTGTTTCATCCACAGGCCGTGGCCGTGATCGGGGCCTCGGAGAAACCCGGCAAGATCGGCCACACCGTGGTGGCCAACATGATCGAGGCCGGATTCCCCGGGCGCATCTACCCGGTCAACCCCAAGGCCGAGGAGATCCTGGGGCTGCCCGTGGTCAAGGACGTGGCCGATCTGCCCGACGGGGTGGATCTGGCCGTGATCACCATCCCCGTGGCCGCAGTCATGCCCGCCATGGAGATACTGGCCAAAAAACAACTCAAATCGGCCATCGTCATCACCGCCGGATTCAAGGAGGTGGGCGGCGAGGGCTACTACCTGGAAAAGAAGCTGGCCGAGTTGTGCCGGGAAAGCGGCATCGCGCTCATCGGCCCCAACTGCCTGGGCATGATCAGCACCCCGAGCCAGGTCAACGCCTCCTTCGCCGCCGGGCAGCCCGGGCCGGGCAAGATCGCCTTCTTCTCCCAGTCCGGGGCCCTGTGCGTGGCCATCCTGGACTGGGCCCTGCGGGAGAACATCGGGTTTTCGCGGTTCGTCAGCCTCGGCAACAAGGCCCTTTTGAGCGAGGCCCACATGCTCGACTACCTGCGCGACGACCCGCACACCAACGTCATCCTGGGCTACATCGAAAACGTGGAGCACGGGGCCGACTTCCTGCGCGCGGCGGCAGCCGTCACCCGGCAAAAGCCGGTGATCATGATCAAGTCCGGCACCACGGCCGCCGGGGCCAAGGCCGCCTCGTCCCACACCGGGGCCATCGCCGGTTCGGACCAGGCCTATGCCGCCGCCTTCAAAAAGACCGGCATCATCCGCGCCGGCGACGTGGGGACGCTTTTCAACCTGGCCCAGGCCTTTTCCACCCAACCCCTGCCCGAGGGGCCGGGGCTGGTCCTGGTCACCAATTCCGGCGGCCCCGGAATCCTGGCCGCCGACGCCTGCGAAAAATCCACCCTGTCCATGGCCCGCTTAAGCCTGACCACGGTGGAACGCCTCAAGTCGTTTCTCCCGGCCTATGCCTCGCTCTACAACCCCGTGGACATCATCGGCGACGCCGACGCCGAACGCTACCGCAAGACCCTGGCGGCGGTCATCGACGACCCCAACGTCCACGCCGTGCTGGTTCTTCTGTGCCCCACCTCCTCGGCCCAGATCGTGGAGACGGCCCAGGCCGTCATCGACAACGCCGCCACGTCCTCCAAGCCCGTCTTCGCCTGCTTCATGGGCGGGGTGCGCGTGGAGCCCGGCCGCCGCATGCTGCTTGACGCCGGCATCCCCTGCTACGCCTTCCCGGAACCGGCCATCGCAAGCATCGAGGCCATGTACGGCTACAACCAGTGGCGAAAAACCCCCGATCCGCACTTTCCGGCCATCTTCGGCGACACCGAGAAGGCCGCCACGGTCTTCGCCGCCGTGCGCGACCGGGGCGATGTGGAGGTGGTGGAGTTCCAGGCCCAGGAAGTCCTTCGGGCCTACAACCTGCCCACCCCCAGGACCATCCTGGCCCGCTCCAGCGCCGAGGCCGTGACTGCGGCCGAGAAGATCGGCTATCCCGTGGTCCTTAAAATCGCCTCGCCCCAGATCTCCCACAAGTCCGACGTGGGCGGGGTCAGGGTCAACCTGGACGATGAGACCGCCGTCAAAAACGCCTTCCTGGACATCACCGCCCGCACCCAGCGCCTGCGCCCCGACGCCTACATCGCCGGCTGCCTGGTGCAGGAGATGGCCCCCAAGGGGGCCCGCGAGGTGATCATCGGGTTCAAGCGCGACGACCAGTTCGGGCCGCTTCTGATGTTCGGCCTGGGCGGCATCTATGTGGAGATCTTAAAGGACATCTCCTTCCGTCTGGCCCCCCTGAGCGTGGAGGACGCCCGCAACATCATCCGGGAAATCAAGTCCTACATGCTGCTCAAGGGGGTGCGTGGCGAGCCCCCGGTCAATTTCGCGGCCATCGAGGGCATCCTTTTGAGCATGTCCCGCATCGCCACGGATTTCCCGGAGGTCTACGAAGCGGAATTCAATCCCGTTCTGGTCAACCACGAAAAGGCCCTGGTGGCGGACGTGCGCCTCACCCTGAAGGCCTAGACGACGGAGGATACGCCATGACTGGTCTCTATATCGGTTCCACTTCCGGCTACTCCGGCAAAAACCTGCTGGCCCTGGCCCTTTGCCTGCGCTTTCGCGAGGAAGGCTACCGCGTGGGCTACATGAAGCCCGTGGGGGCCATGCCCCGGCTGGTGGATGGCGAACTGGGCGACGACGACGCGCTTTTCATCAACGGCGTGCTCGGGCTTGGGGCCTCACCCTCGGACATGACCCCGGTGCCCGTGACCAAGGACTTCCTCATGAAGGCCTTTGCCGGGGAATGCGGCGTGCTCATGCCCTCCATCACCGCCGCCTACCACAAGCTTGCCGCCGACAAGGACGTGATGGTCGTGGGGGGTTCGGGCAGCTACCTCTATTCCGGCACCTACTGCGGCGTGGATGGGGTGTCCGTGGCCCGCTCCCTTGGGGCCAAGACCATCATCGTGGACCGCTTCCGCACCGAACTCAACTACGACTACCTGGCCGCGGCCAAGCACGCCGCGGGCGACGACCTGGCGGGCGTGATCTTAAACGACGTGCCCGAGCATTTCCGGGCCGAGGTGGACGAACTGATCAAGCCCTTTTTGGCCCGCCGGGGCATCGACGTCCTGGGCGTCATCCCCCACGACCCGGTCATGAGCGGCATGCGGGCCGGGGATCTGGCCGAACGCCTGGGCGGGCGGCTGGTGACCATGTCCGCCGGGGTGCACAACTTGGTGGTCAATTTCCTCATCGGGGCCATGAACGTGGAAAACTTCCTGGCCTTTTTCCGCAAGCGCAAAGACGTGGCCGTGATCTGCGGCGGCGACCGCTCCGATCTCCAGCTCGTGGCCCTGGAAGGGGGCGCGGCGGCCCTGGTCCTGACCGGCAACCTCTACCCCAACGACATCATCCTGACCAAGGCCGAGGCCGTGGGCGTGCCCGTGATCCTGGCCCGGGACGACACCTTCACCGTGGCCAAAAAGATGGAAACGCTCCTTTTCAGTGAAAAACTGCGCGACCCCACCCGGGTGGCCCACGGGGCCAGGCTCATCGGCCAGGCCCTGGACTATGCGGCGCTTACGGCCAAGCTCGGTTTGACCTAGGCCCCATACGGGCGAACGGCAGGGGCACCGAGCGTCGCACCCTTCTTCTTGAAGAGGCAAAGGCTTGATATGATATAAGTTTTATCCGTGCGCGATGGTCTATTGAAAGCGCAACATGGTTTCCACCGTTTTTCAAGGGACCGGCCGGCCCGAGCAAAACGGATCGCCTTGGCTTCGCGGCAAGGACGCCCCCTTCCATGGGGAGGGGGCGCGGGACGCACAACCTTCAAGGAGGATCATGCTCATGACCTGGGTGCAGCAATACCAACCCCTGGGGAGCTACCTGCTTTCGGCCCTCGCGGCAGGCATTCCCCTGTACATCCTGTTCTACATGCTGGCCGTGAAACGCGCCGCCGGACACAAGGCCGCCTTCCTGGGCACCATGGCCGCCGTCATCCTGGCCATCGCCGCCTGGGGCATGCCCGTGGGGCTGGCCGTCAACGCCACCCTGTACGGCGCGGCCTTCGGCCTGTTTCCCATCGTGTGGATCGTGGTCACGGCCATCTGGATCTACAACATGACCGTGGAGTCCGGGGAGTTCGACATCATCAAGAACTCCCTGGCCCGCATCACCGACGACCGCAGGCTCCAGGCCATCTTCATCGCCTTCGCCTTCGGCTCGTTCATCGAGGGCACGGCCGGGTTCGGCACCCCCGTGGCCATCACCGCCGCCATGCTGGTGGGCCTGGGCTTCAACCCCCTGTACGCCGCCGGCATCTGCCTCATCGCCAACACCGCTCCCGTGGCCTTCGGGGCCATCGGCATCCCCATCGTGGTCGCGGCCCAGGTCACGGACCTGGACCTCATGCGCATCAGCCAGATCGTGGGCCGCCAGCTGCCCCTTTTGTCGGTCATCGTGCCCCTGTGGCTGTCCGTGACCATGTGCGGCTTCAAACGCTCCATGGAGGTCATGCCGGCCATCATCGTCTCGGGCGTATGCTTCGCCGGTTCCCAGTTCATCGTCTCCAACTACGTCGGCCCCTACCTGCCGGACATCATCTCGGCCATCGTGACCATCCTCGGCCTGGGCCTGTTCCTGCGGGTATGGAAGCCCAAAAACGTCTGGCACTTCCCGGACGAGCCGCCGCCCGACGCCAAGCTCATGGCCACCAAGTTCACGGCGGGCGAGGTCCTGCGCGCCTGGACGCCGTACATCATCCTGGCCGTCATGGTCTTTTTGTGGGGCCTGGATTCGGTCAAGGCCATCCTCAACCCCATAAGCATCAAGTTCCAGTGGCCGGGGCTGCACAACCTGGTGATCAAGACCGCCCCCATCGTGGCCAAGGACGCGCCCTACGCCGCCGTCTACACCTTCAATTTCCTGTCCGCCGCCGGGACCGCCATCCTCATCTCCGGGCTCATCTCGGTGCTTTTCATCCCGAACTACGGCTACGGCAAGGCCGTGGCCTGCTTCAAGCGCACCGTCTTCCAGTTGCGCTACCCCATCCTGACCATCTCCATGATCCTGGGCCTGGCCTACATCATGAACTTCTCGGGCATGAGCTCCTCCATGGGCCTGGCGTTCACCGCCACGGGCGCGCTGTTCCCGTTCTTCGCGCCCATCCTGGGCTGGCTCGGCGTGTTTTTGACCGGCTCCGACACCTCGTCCAACGCGCTCTTCGGATCGCTGCAAAAGACCACCGCCCAGCAGATCGGCGTGGACCCGGCCCTGACCGTGGCCGCCAACTCCTCGGGCGGCGTCACCGGCAAGATGATCTCGCCCCAGTCCATCTCCGTGGCCACGGCGGCCTCGAACATGGTGGGCCGCGAGGGCGACATCTTCCGCTTCACCCTCAAGCACTCCATCGCCATGCTCCTGGTGATCTCGGTCCTGACCCTGCTCCAGGCCTATGCCCTCAAGTGGATGCTGCCCTAGCCCCTCCTGATCCATCCAACCCGGCCCGGACGCGGACTGCCGCGTCCGGGCCGGTTTCCCCCCGCAAGGACCGCCCATGGACGCCCCCGCCGATCTGACCGGACTGTTTAGGACCAAGGCCGAACTCGTCTCGGCCGTGACCACAACGGCCGCAACCATGGCCCAGGCCCTGGCCTACGTGGTTGAGGCCTGCGAGAAAAAAGACGCCTGCAAGCTCCTTTTGTCGGGTTGCGAGGCGGGCCTGTCCGCCCCGGCCGCCGACCTGTGCGAGACCGTCGCCGAAAAAACCATCGCCGCCCCGGACCTGCCGGACGCGGACTACGCCGCCCTGGCCGACCTGTGCCGGGAAAAGGGCTTCCGGCTCATCCGGGACGGCCTGCGCAACCACCTGGGCGGCTTCGACGTGGCCGTGACCATGGCCGACGCCGGGATCGCCGAGACCGGCACCCTGGTCCTGCGTTCCCGGGACGAGGAACTGCGCATCGCCACCATGGTGGCCGAGGTGCATGTGGCCATCCTGCCCGTGTCCGCCATCCGGGCCACCTCCCAGGACATGGAGCCGGTCCTTCGCCAGTGGATGCAAGAACCGCCGGACTACACGGCGTTTATCACCGGGGCCTCCCGCACCGCCGACATCGAACGCGTCCTGGCCCTGGGCGTGCACGGTCCCCTGGAACTGCACATCGTCTTTCTTACGGAGGCCTAAGCCATGCAGACCGCCAAGGACATCAAGGGCTACCGCCAGGAACTGCGCGAGGCGCTTTCCAACGACTTTCAGCGCACGGCCATGGACAACTTCGCCGTGTTCTACCGGGGCGCCCGGGCCCGGGCCTTTGCCGGGATGGACCTGCCGGCCATGATCGCCGACGTGGCCGCCGCCAAGGACGCGGCCATGGCCCGCCTGGACGAGCTTCTCGCCGAGTTCACGGCCAATGCCCAAAAAGCGGGCATCACCGTGCACGTGGCGGCCACGGCCGACGAGGCCAACGCCGTCATCGCCGATATCGCCCGGGCCGAGGGCGTCAAAAAGATCGTCAAATCCAAGTCCATGACCGCCGAGGAGACGCTTTTAAACCACCGCCTGGAGGCCGACGGATACGAGGTCACCGAGACGGACCTGGGCGAGTGGATCATTCAGCTTCGCCACGAAGGGCCCACCCACATGGTCATGCCCGCCATCCACCTCTCCCGGGCCCAGGTGGCGGACCTCTTCAGCACCGTCACCGGCCAGACCCAGGAGGTGGACATCCCCACCCTGGTCAAGGTCGCCCGGCGCGAGCTGCGCCGCAAATTCGTCGAGGCCGACATGGGCATCTCCGGGGCCAACTTCGCCCTGGCCGACACGGGCACCCTGGGCATGATCACCAACGAGGGCAACGGCCGCCTGGTCACCACCCTGCCCCGGGTCCACGTGGCCCTCCTGGGCCTGGACAAGCTCGTGCCGTCCCTGGCCGACGCCCTGAAAATCATCAAAGTCCTGCCCAGAAACGCCACGGCCCAGGCCATCTCCTCCTACGTCACCTGGATCACCGGCCCAAACGCCTGCGCCGCCGCGACAGGCGGCAAAAAGTCCATGCACATCGTCTTTCTGGACAACGGCCGCCGCAAACTCGCCGCCGACCCGGTCTTCTCCCAGGCCCTTCGCTGCGTGCGCTGCGGGGCATGCGCCAACGTCTGTCCCATCTACCGCCAGGTGGGAGGACACACCTACGGCCACATCTACATCGGGGCCGTGGGGCTGGTATTGACCTATTTCTACCACGGCCGGGACAAGGCCAAGAACCTGGTCCAGAACTGTCTTAACTGCGGGGCCTGCAAGGCCGCCTGCGTGGCCGGGATCGACCTGCCCTACCTCATCAAGGAGGTCCACGCCCGCATCCTGGCCGAGGAGGGCCGCCCGTTCCAGAATACCGCCCTGTCCCTGGCCATGCGCAACCGCACCCTGTTCCACGGCGCGCTTCGGGCCGCCAGCCTCCTGCAAAAGCCCGTCACCGGCGGCACGCAGTACCTGCGGCACCTGCCCATGTTTTTCGCCAAGGACCAGGAATTCCGGGCCCTGCCGGCCATCGCCGCCAAACCGTTGCGCGACCGCTGGTCCGACATCAAGCCCCGGCCCGCAACCTCCACCGTCAAGGCGGCGCTTTTCTCCGGCTGCGTCCAGGATTTCGTCTATCCCGAACAGGCCGAGGCCGCCGTGTCGCTCTTCCACGGCCGCGACGCGGACCTGGCCTATCCCATGGACCAGACCTGCTGCGGCCTGCCCGCGCTCATGATGGGCGAGAAAAAGACCGCCCGCGACGTGGCCCTGCAAAACATCGCGGCCTTCGACGACTGCAACTGCGACTACATCCTGACGCTCTGCGCCTCCTGCGCCTCGCATCTCAAAAAAGGCTACCCGCGCCTGGTGGCCGACAATCCGGAACACGCCCGGGCCGCCGAACGCTTCGCGGCCAAGGTCATGGATTTCTCCACCTTCGCCCGCGACATCTTGAAGCTCACCCCAGACGACTTCACCGGCCCGGCCACGAAGACCGCCCTGCACGCCCCCTGCCACCTGTGCCGGGGCCTGGGGGTCACCGACGCGCCGCGCGACATGCTCAAGACCGCCGGGCTCGACTACGCCCCCTACGACGAAGAGGACGTGTGCTGCGGTTTCGGCGGGACGTTCTCGCTGAAATTCCCCGAGCTGTCGGCCGAGATCCTCAAGAAAAAACTCCAGAATGTGGCCGCCACCGGCGCGACCCTGCTTGTCACCGACTGCCCCGGCTGCGTCATGCAGCTGCGCGGCGGCGCGGACAACCTGAAGATGAACCTGACGGTCAAACATAGCGCCGAGGTGCTCGCCGAGCGGCTGAAGAAGTAAGGGAGAAGCAAGGGAGAAGAGAAATCGGGGCTGCCGCCCCGCGCCCCGCCCGGGGGGACCATCGTCCCCCCGGCCCCCCCGTCACCCCGGGCCGCAGAGGCTGCTTTGCAGCCGGAGGCGGCCCGGGGAACGGCGTTTTCGGGGATGGCGGCCGCATGCCCGTCTGTGGAGAAGCTCGACGGCCTGCTTGACATGGCGCGAAAATCCGCCAAATCTGACGCCGCCGCACCCCGGGCGGCGAAACCGTCTCACGGCAGGACAAAAGGCTGACTCATGGACAACCGGCTTCCCTGGCCCGACTACTTCATGCGCATCGCCCACCTGGTGGCCGAGCGCAGCACCTGCCTGCGCCGCAAGGTCGGGGCCGTGGCCGTGCGCGACAAGCGCATCCTGGCCACGGGCTACAACGGCGTGCCGTCGGGCATCGCCCACTGCCTGGACGTGGGCTGCCTGCGCGAACAGCTCGGCATCCCCTCGGGACAGCGCCACGAACTGTGCCGGGGCCTGCACGCCGAACAAAACGTCATCATCCAGGCGGCGGTGCACGGCATCAGCATCGAGGGCGCGGACATCTACTGCACCACCCAGCCCTGCCTCATCTGCGCCAAGATGCTCATCAACTGCAAGGTCAAGCACATCTACTTCGCCCAGGCCTATCCGGACGAGCTCTCCGAGGCCATGGTGGCGGAAGCGGGGATCGGCTTTGAACTCCTCTCCGGTTCGTTCGGATCGTGACGCGCGCTTCATGCGCGAGGCCCTGGCCCTGGCCTGGAAATCACGCGGCCTGACGGCCCCCAATCCTGCCGTGGGCGCGGTCCTGGTCCAGGGCGACCAGATCGTGGCCGCCGGGTGGCATGAGCGGTGCGGCGGGCCCCACGCCGAGGTGGCCTGCCTGGAGGACGCCCGGCGAAAGGGCGTCGATCCGGCCGCCTGCGCCATGTACGTGACCCTTGAGCCCTGCAACCATCACGGCAAGACCCCGCCCTGCACCCAGGCCCTCCTGGACGCCGGGATCACGCGCCTCTACGTGGGTTGCCCCGACCCCAACCCCGGCGTGGCCGGGAACGGCGCGGCGTTTTTGCGCGAGCGCGGCGTGGCCGTGGCCATGGGGGTGCTCGAGCGCGAATGCCGGGACATGATCGCGGATTTTCTGGTCTGGAAGACCACCGGCCGGCCCTATGTGCAACTCAAGCTGGCCGCCACCCTGGACGGCCGCATCGCCTGCCGCACCGGGCATTCCCAGTGGATCACCGGCCAGGCCGCCAGACGCCGGGTGCATGAGCTTCGCGCCCGGTGCGACGCGGTGCTGGTGGGCGGTGAGACCTTCCGGGCCGACAACCCGGGCCTGGACCCGCGCCTGACCCCGGCCCCGGACTGGGCCAAAACCCCCCTGGCCGTGGTGCTGACCAGCCAGCTCCCGGAACCCGGCACGGACGCGGCCCTTGTGCGCCGGCGTGCGGCCCAGACGATTTTTCTCACGGACACCGCCGCCGCCGCTTCCGGAAACGCCGCCGGGCTTCGCGCCTCGGGCGTGCGCGTCATGGCCGTGGGCGAACCCGGCAAGCTGTCGCTCCCGGCCGCCCTGACGATTCTTCGCGCCGAGGCCGGGTGCCATACCGTGCTGTGCGAGGGCGGCGGGCGGCTGGGGCTGTCCCTGCTGGCGGCGGGGCTGGCCGACGAATTCCTGCTCTTCTACGCCCCCAAGATCCTGGGCGACGAGCTGGCCGTGCCGCTTTTCTCCGGCCGCCGGACCGAGTCCATGGACCAGGCCCTGAGCCTGCGCCTGGCCGCCACGGAACGCCTGGGCGAGGATCTGCTGGTCACCTTCCGGCCCGGTGACTGAGTCCGCCAAAGGGCCGGTTTCAAAAAAACAACGCCCCCTGCCCGGTTTTGTGCCGGACAGGGGGCGTTTCGCGTCGCGCGGCCGCAAACGCGGGGCCGGCGGCAGGGGCTACCAGGCCAGGATGGTGAAGGACGGGGCGGGCTTGATCACCTCGCCGGGTTGGCGCTCCAGAACCTGCACGAACTGGGTGGACCATTCGCCGATGATCACGTGGGCCTCGCTGTACCAGGTCAGGGCGTTGAGATCGATGTAGGAGGCCTTGGCCTGCTCCCGGTCAGCGAACATGGCCACGGTGTCGCCCGTGGCGCCGTCGATCAGGCGGGCCTCGAAGGCCACGGTGGCCACGTCGCCGGTCTTGCGCGCCGCCGCCTCCACCGCCAGGCCCGATCCGTAGGGCGCGGCCATGGTCAGGGCCGCGACGACCGGGTCGCTGGGCACCAGTTCCGTCAGGGCCACGTCCAGGACCAGGACGCCGGGACCGGCGGCGTCGGCCACCTGGAAGCGTTTTTTCGGATCGTTCCGGATGGCGTCGATCAGGTGCTGGCGCATATAGGCGGCCACGGTCTGGACGTCCTGCTGCATCTGGTCGCCCCGGATCTTGGATTGCCACCAGGAGGCATTCTGCAGCATGTAGCGGGTGTTGACCCCGGGGACGTAGACGCTGTGAAAGGAGGAAAAATCCACCCCGGCCTTGAACCAAGCCTTGTTGAAGGGCAGATCGGGGTTGGGGGCAAGTTCGGACATGGGCACGAATCCCGTTCCGGCGGCCGGCGCGGCGCGCATGGACGAGTTCTGGCATCCGGCGGCCGCGACGAGCAGAAGCACAAGGGCAAGACAGGCGAGACGGGACGTGCGGAAAAGGTTCATGGTCATCCTCTGGGCGGGGTTGGAGGCCAGGGCGGACGTCGGCCGCTTCCTGGCCCGGTTATGGGGAGACGATCATCAGGGGCCTGTGGCGCAGGAGAAGAATCATCTCCACGACTTCGTACCCCATGACGACAATCCACAGGAAAATGGCGATTCCGGCCGCAGCGGCGGCCATATCTTTGATGGCCCCGATCTTGCGGTCCTCGGCGGCCTGGAGATAGTCGCAGACGGCCTCAATGCTGCTGTTGAAAATTTCGGCAATGAGCATGAGCCCGGTGGTCACGAAAATAAGCAAAAAATCCACCCAATCCCGCAACAGGAACGAGGCGGTCAGGGCCCCAAGGGACAGGACCACCTTGTAGGCCACGGACAGGTCGTAGACGATGGCGAAACGCAACCCCGAGAAAATGACCGCGAGTTTCCGCAGAGGATTGTAGCCGGGAACCCCGGTACCGAGAAATTTGTTGCGCACGGCCGGTCTCCCTTGCGGGAAAATTCGCTGTGGAGCGGCGTCCTCGTGGACATGACGCAGGCGCTACAGGCGGTGCAAATCCGCAAGGGCAAAATCGTACCGTTTACGGGGGCGAAGGGGAAGCCTCAATCAGCGTCACAGGATTTCGTAGGTGATGCGCACCGACCGGATGGCCATTTTGCGGTCGCAGCGGAATCCATACGCCTGGATCACGTAGGAATAGTCGGCGTTATCCACCACAGGGGCGGTAATGTCCGTGGTGGTCACACGGCCGGAGCCGGAATCGTTGCATGTCAGCGTGGCCATGGTGGTGTGCTGAGAGGTGTTGCTCACCCGGAACAGGTACAAGTTCCCCTCATCGCCGGCATAGTATTGATAATATTCGACCCGCACTTCCTTGATGACGGCCCCGTGGGGGAGCATGACCGGGGCGCCCAGGTAGAGGAGGAAGGAATTGTTTTCGTTCCAGCAGGCGCCGGTCATGAGAAGCGCACCCGTGGCGTCCAGGGGGCCGACAAAGGCCGTGTAGGGGATGCTGAGATACGAGGTTTTCGGTACGGCCGCTTTCTCGACCACGATGGGAAACAGTATGGCGTCGTTGCCCGGCGCCGTGGCGGGAAAAACGGCGAGGCCGGCAAAGACGGACACCACGAAAAACATGCCCCGGATGATCCTGGCCGCGCTGTGCATGGCGGCTTCCTCCGTCGTGTTCCGAGTTCACCCCCAAACGTCCCATGCCGTGCCGCACAAGCGCCGAGTGCGCCGTCATTCAAATAAAAGCAGGGAGGCGTTCACCGGGACGCTCCCGACGGGGTTCCATCCGGCCAACCGGGCCAGCAGGTACCAGGCGGCCTGTCCCTTGCGGTAGCAGTTGAAACAGTGGGAATGGGCACAGTCGCCGTACCAGGTGGTGCAGTTGGCCGGGCAGGCATGGCCTTCGCACCACGTCTCGCACCATTCGCAGGCGTCCGATCCGTCCGGGAAATACGCGCCGTCCGGATTGTAGCTCTCGATGTCGGCAAAATCGAAGAGCACCTTGGCGTTCGTGCGGCAAAAGGCCCGAATGCGGTCGTTGTTCCGGTACAGGGTTCCGGATGGCCCGGACCCGTCCAGGTGCCCGGTCATGTACACGAAGACCACCCCGGGATATTCGGCCTCCAGGGCCTGCATCTTGGCCAGGTAGCCGTCCACCTCGGCCTCCGACATCCCGGACAGCTGGCCGCACCAGGACCACATGACCAGGGTGGCCGCCGGGTGGGCGTCAAGCCAGGTGCGGGTGAGGGTGTCCCACTCGGCATTGCCCAGGTCCGTGTCGTAGTTGTCCGTGAATCCCGGCGGCAGGTCGTATCCCTCGTCCGCCAGCATGACCATGCCCTGGTAGAGCTGGCTGCCGTGGGAGGTATGGGTGTACCAGGCCACGGTTTTTTGCCGGGCTGCGGCCAGGGCGCTCTGGGGGATGGTTGCGAATGTGCCGGCGGAGGCGTGGTCCACGACGAGACCGGCGGCCTGGGCCGATGCCGCCGCCACACCAAGGACCATGGCCAGGACCGCGGCCAGGGCCATGCGCCGGGCCCAGGCGCCCGGGGGCGCCGTCTTTTCCGAAGCCTGGCCGTGGCGCGGGAGGAAAAGTTCCTTCATCCGGCGACGTTGTGTCCTGTACATCCCTGGCTGTACGGTCATGGTCCATCCTCCACACAGGTGGTCCGGGTGCGGCAGGACGCCCCCGGAGTCTCGCAATGCACGGTTCATTCTCCTGCCTGTAGAAGGGATGGCTCCATGTGTAAAGAAGAAACTGCGCCGCTGAAAAATCCTTGTGCCGCCAGCGTTGCGCATTTCCCGGAATTCCGGAAATGCAGGGCCGTTATGGAGGCATTTCCGGCCACCCCGGCACATTTTCAAACGACTTCATTGCCGAAGACATGCTCTGGCTGTGGACGCTGTTTCACCGATACAATCCGCAGGCATGGGGGACGGCATCCTGTGCATGAAAAACCGGGGAGTGCGTTTCACGGAATGCGGCACGAGCCCGAAGCGCCCTGCGCCGGGAGGCCTTTTGCGCGGAGACGGCGCATGGGAGCGTTCCCCACGCGTCCCAGGAGCACCCCGGCGGCGATGGCCGCGCAGGCCAGCATCTGCCCCGGGGTGAGGGTGTCGCCCCGGAAGAGCACCCCGGCGGCCAGGGCCGCCGGAGGCACCAGGTTGATGGCCATGGAGGCGCGTGCGGCGGGCATGCGGGCCATGGCCATGTTGTAGAGCCCGAAGGCCCCGATGGTCACCCCAAGACCCAGAAAGGCCGTCGAGGCCCAGGCCGTGGCCCCGGCCGCCCGCCACATGCCGGCCGGTGCGGTCAGGGCCGCCGGGAGAAAAAAGATCGCACCGGCGTAGCATTGCAGGGCCGTGAGCCGCCAACTGTCGTGCCGGGGGCTTAAGTGCTTGACCACCAGCATGTATCCGGCGGCGCAGGCCATGGCCGCTAGTTCCAGGAGGTTGCCCAGGACGGGGTTTGCGGACTCGGCCTCCTGGCCGGCCCCCAGGGACAGCCCGGCCACCCCGGCCAGGCACAGGGCGAGCCCGGCCATGGTGCGCGGCGAAAGCGGTTCGGCAAAAAACACCCGGGCCCCGGCCGTGACCAGAAGCGGCACCAGGGACGAGATGACCCCGGCCTGGGAGGCCGTGGTCAGGGTCAGGGCGTGGCTTTCGAAGATGAAATACAGGCAGGGCTGAAAAAGGCACAACAGGACCAGCCATTTCCAATCCCCCGGGGCCGGGCGGCTGGGCCGCAGAAGCGGCCCGGCGCAGGCGAAGACGGCCGCGGCCAGGGCCATGCGCACAAACACCAGGGACAGGGGCGTAAACGTGCTCAAAGCCTCCTTGGCGGCCACGAAGCTCGATCCCCACAGGATCACGGCCCCGGCCAGGCACAGTGTGGGCACGGCGGATGCTCTCGGGTTCGGCACGACTTCCTCCTTCCTGCGATATGGGGCGATATGGCCGACACGGGCCGATATGGGACGCGACGCCGCCGGTCCCGGCGCTCCCCAGAGCGAATGGGCCTGTGGGGATGATGCCGGGGTGGCGGCAATACCACGTCGCGTCCCGGTCTAGCCCGGGGCGGGGGAGGCGTATGGCAGGATATTGCGGTGTCTGCGCAGTGGGGAGGGCGTGGGGTGCGTCCCTTCAAAAAAATACGCCCGGATTTTTTAAGAAAAAAGAAGTGTTCCAGATCGTTATGCTCGAAATCCGCACCGACGCATTTCGAACATACGACCTAGCCGACCTGGTATTGATTGGGCGTGGCCCCGGTGTGTTCCCGGAAGACCCGGGTGAAGTGGCTTTGGTCGACGAAGCCCGTCTCCAGGGCCGTGTCGGCGATGGAGACGCCCCGGGCGAGGAGGGTCTTGGCCAGTTCCACCCGGAGCTGGGTGCGGTAGGCATGGGGCGGCAGGCCGTAGGCCTCGCGGAAGAGCCGCAGGGTGTGGAACCGGCCGCGACCGGCGGCCCGGGACAGGTCGTCCAGGCTATGCCGGCCGCCCGGATCGGCATCCAGGAGTTCGCGAACGGCCCGGGCCGCGCGGTGTTCGCCGCCGTCCTGCGGCTGGGCGACGTCCGAAAACCGGCCCATGAGCGCCCCGAGGGCCGACACCAGGAGGCTTTCCTTCTCCAGGGCGTCGGCCGCAGCCGGTTCCTGCCGGGCGGCGGCGGCAAACAAGGTTTCGAAGGCTGCGGCGATGTCCCGGTCCTCAAGCACCGGTCGGGCGAAACGGAACATTCCGGCCCCGGGGCCGAAGAGATCCTCCCCCACCCGGATGATCCACGGGGGAGAGATGTAGGCCATGCGATAGATCATGGCCGAGCCGGGGTCGGGGTTGCAGGCGTGGACCTCGCCGGGATTGATGCACACAACGTCCCCGGGTTTGGTGCGCAGGACATCCCCGTCCAGGTAGAACGCGCTGTGCCCGGACTCCACCACGCCCACGCAGTAGGCGGCATGGGTGTGCTTGCGGAAGGCGTAGCCCCCGTAGCGGGAATAGCGGACCTCGAAGCCGGGAAGGTCCGGGTCGCGACGGAACACGACGTGGGAATGCAGGGGGTTTCTGGCCATGGCGTGTGTTTGCCCATTCCCCGCGTGCGGGAAGGGATCCCGTCCTTGGGCGTATGCCACGGGCGGCATCCGGAAGACAATGTGGCGGAGGGAGAGGACTCCACATTGTGAAGATAACAAGCTGTGCCAATTGAATATAATTGTTACCCGCCTTACGTGTTACCCGCAAAGTTACCCGTTTTCTGAGGCCCTGTCTAAAAAATATACTCCCTCCCCCGCAAACCGAAGCAATCTACACCACCACGGGAAGCGGGCCGCTCTATCATCTCCCTTTCGTGCCCGCGCCGTGGCGTCCAGGGCGGTCCTTCCCGGGCGTTCGGCCCTGGTGATGAACCGGGACCAGCCGCGCCGCCGTCGAGGCCCTGGGGTTCGTCTGGTCGGCCGTGGGCATGGTGCGGCTTCGGCCGGGAGCGCACCTTGGCAAAGGGCACGATCCTGGCCGCCGGGTCCAGCCAGGTCCGCCGGACCTCGGCCGCGTGCTGGCCCTCATCCCTTGCCCGGATGCCCCTGGCCGTCCGCGTGGCCGCGCCCGCGCCGTGGCGTCCAGGGGCATCCCGGGCGCTCGGCCCTGGTGATGAACCGGGACCAACCGCGCCGCCGTCGAGGCCCTGGGGCACGTCTGGCCCTGGCCGTGGGCAATGTGAGGCATCGGCCGGATGCACACCTTGGGCAGGGAGATTCTTCCCCCGGCTGGCCGAAGCGCCGTTGTAACGTACGCTACAAACCTTTCGCCCTTGGCCTTGGGCACACGATCCAGCCGCCGGGGGCCATTCACATCCGCCCCACGCCCGGGCTTCGGGTAGCAATTTGCGAAATTTTGCAAACTGGCGTCCCAGGTTCCGGCCGCGCCGGACCTCGGCCGCGTGCTGGCCCTCATCCCGTGCTCGGATGCCCCTGGCCGTCCGCGTGGCCGTGCCCGCGCCCTGGCGTCCAAGGCGGTCCCTCCCGGACGCTCGGCCCTGGTGATGAACACGAGGCCAACCGCGCCGCCGTCGAGGCCCTGGGGTTCGTCTGGTCGGCCGTGGGCAATGTGCGGCCTCGGCCGGGAGCGCACCTTGGGCAGGGAGATTCTTCCCCCGGCTGGCCGAAGCGCCGTTGTAACGTACGCTACAAACCTTTCGCCCTTGGCCTTGGGCACACGATCCAGCCGCCGGGGGCCATTCACATCCGCCCCACGCCCGGGCTTCGGGTAGCAATTTGCGAAATTTTGCAAACTGGCGTCCCAGGTTCCGGCCGCGCCGGACCTCGGCCGCGTGCTGGCCCTCATCCCGTGCTCGGATGCCCCTGGCCGTCCGCGTGGCCGTGCCCGCGCCCTGGCGTCCAAGGCGGTCCCTCCCGGACGCTCGGCCCTGGTGATGAACACGAGGCCAACCGCGCCGCCGTCGAGGCCCTGTGATTCGTCCGGCCCTGGCCGTGGGCATGGTGCGGCCTCGGCCGGGAGCGCACCTTGGCAAAGGGCATGATCCTGGCCGCCGGGTCCAGCCAGGTCCGTCGAACCTCGGCCGTGTGCTGGTCCTCATCCCTTGCCCGGGATGCCCCTGGCCGTCCGCGTGATCGTGCCCGCGCCCTGGCGTCCAGGGCGGTCCCTCCCGGGCGCTTGGCCCTGGTGATGAACACGGGACCAGCCGCGCCACCGTCGAGGCCCTGGGGTTCGTCTGGTCGGCCGTGGGCATGGTGCGGCTTCGGCCGGGAGCGCACCTTGGCAAAGGGCATGATCCTGGCCGCCGGGTCCAGCCAGGTCCGCCGGACCTCGTCCGCGTGCTGGCCCTCATCCCGTGCCCGGATGCCCCTGGCCGTCCGCGTGATCGTGCCCGCGCCGTGGAGTCCAGGGCGGTCCCTCCCGGGCGCTTGGCCCTGGTGATGAACACGGGACCAGCCGCGCCGCCGTCAAGGCCCTGGGGTTCGTCTGGTCGGCCGTGGGCAATGTGCGGCCTCGGCCGGGAGCGCGCCTTGGCAAAGGGCATGATCCTGGCCGCCGGGTCCAGCCAGGTCCGTCGAACCTCGGCCGTGTGCTGGTCCTCATCCCTTGCCCGGGATGCCCCTGGCCGTCCGCGTGACCGTGCCCGCGCCCTGGCGTCCAGGGCGGTCCCTCCCGGGCGCTTGGCCCTGGTGATGAACCGGGACCAGCCGCGCCACCGTCGAGGCCCTGGGGTTCGTCTGGTCGGCCGTGGGCATGGTGCGGCTTCGGCCGGGAGCGCACCTTGGCAAAGGGCACGATCCTGGCCGCCGGGTCCAGCCAGGTCCGCCGGACCTCGGCCGCGTGCTGGCCCTCATCCCTTGCCCGGATGCCCCTGGCCGTCCGCGTGGCCGCGCCCGCGCCGTGGCGTCCAGGGGCATCCCGGGCGCTCGGCCCTGGTGATGAACACGGGACCAGCCGCGCCGCCGTCAAGGCCCTGGGGTTCGTCTGGTCGGCCGTGGGCAATGTGCGGCCTCGGCCGGGAGCGCACCTTGGCAAAGGGCATGATCCTGGCCGCCGGGTCCAGCCAGGTCCGCCGGACCTCGTCCGCGTGCTGGCCCTCATCCCTTGCCCGGATGCCCCTGGCCGTCCGCGTGGCCGCGCCCGCGCCGTAGCGTCCAGGGCGGTCCCTCCCGGGCGTTTGGCCTTCGCAACGGACACGAACCTTTCTTTCCGACTTCAAAGCCCTGGGGGCATTCTGGCGCGTTTTAGTCGTAAAAAGAGATAAAAAACCATAAAAAAGCCCGCCAAGGTGACGGGCTTTGAAGTCTCTTCGTGGTGGGGATTACTGCTTGAAGTTTGTTGTAAACTCGATTCGTGGTGGAGAATGCACTTTATATTCGTTGAAGAAAAGCAAGTTTTCTTTGACAAACGAAAAATACCTTTCTTCATTGAATATTATATAGTCAAACAGAATTGCCTCAAAAGTCCCAAAGCTTCGGCAGGCATCTCCCAAAAATCTTGCAAACTCCATGTCGCATAAATCCGGAGTCAGGTCTTCTGATGTCTTTCTTCTGGCAAAAATCAAATCTCGCGAACCTTCTTTCATGGCGTGAAACATGTAATGCTGTGCATCAAGATAGTGAGGAAATGAACACCCTATATTCACTACCGATAGACGTTTTAGAGTGTATTTGTCCCCGACTGTCAAAATAATTTCAGCATTGTCCTTAATCCCTCGCGCTACATATCGAAGGTGCGGATACACAAGCTCAGGGTTGCTTATACGGAACATCCCTTCTTTGTAGGTTGTAGAGTACATGTTTATTAAGGCCTCAACCGATGGCGGCGCGGGCTTTCGTTCTTTCTTGATCTTTTCGCATTGCGGGGCGGTTTTGCGTTCCGTGACCGCGCCCTTTCTTTGCTTCCGAGGCTTTTCACTTTGCTGGGCGGTATTGTGTTCCATGGCTACGCCCCTTCCTTCCGGGCGTAGGCCCTGGGCAAGGTGTCGTAATGGGCGGGAGTTTGCCGGATCGCGCCACGGGCAGGGTCAAAAAGCGCGTCCTCGGGCGGGATGGTTCCCTGGGGTTGTGGGCGGGACAGTTCCGGGGCGGTTTGTTGGCCGGGCTTGTGGAAGCCGCAACCATGCGGTAGGCGATTCTGAGCCATGATCGTACCTCCTGTGAAGGTCGGTTGTGGTCAGGCCCGGCTTGATGTTGGTAGCATCTCGCCGGGCCACTTCGTTGCCGGGGTCAACTTTGCGATTGCGGGTTGCCTCCTTCGGGATTGTCACGGCCGGACAAAAATTCTTCGAGCGCCGCCACGGGAACCTTCCACGTTCGCCCGACTTTGACCGCCCTGATAGAGCCGTCATGAAGCATGGCGGAAATCGTGTTGCGGTGTACGCCTAAGGCTTCGGCCACCTCCTCGACGGAAAGAGCCTTTAGGGGGTTATCTCTTCCGGCAAGGAACTCCTCCAGCGAGGACAAGGGGATTTTCCAAGCGCGTCCGACAAGTCGAGCACGAAATGCCCCAGCATGGATCATGTCGAGGATCGTATCCCTATGCGCCCCCAGCCGCCCGGCCATTTCATCCACTGTCAGGACCAGCTTTTTGCCACTCTCCATGCCTTCCCCGCTTGGTTGATATTCGTCTACAAAGACAAAAAGAAATAGTCAATACCTTTCAAGTCAGTGCAAAGTGGTAAATAATAAAAAAGTGTCACGTAACGGGTAATATGTAAACTTCGGACATGGCAACCCGTCCCTAAAATACCCCCATTTCTCACCCCAAAGTGGGAATATCGCGAGGACAAAACAGGCCTTTAAGGCATAACATCTCGTAAAACATGGCGTTATTTCCTCCCACCTTTTGGCCCCATTCCGCCCTTGCCCAAGGCCGCTTTCCTGCTATCCTGCCCGGTCCACCTCAGGCAACCCGCTCCCTCGACTCCCACAACACAGGACGATCCCCCGCCCCGGATCGCGCCCGCCTCCCACTCGACACCATAAGCCCCGCGCCCACACCCACGCCCATGACCGGCGTCTTGCCAAACACCCCGGCAAACGCCCGCACCCGCTCCCGGGCCTGCCGGTACACGTCCGGATACGACAACCCCCGGGACATGCCGTCCCGCAACTCCCGGCCCAAGGTATCCTCCACGGCCGCCAACACGGCAAGCTGGGAAGCGTTCAAGAAATCTCGCACGCCCTGGGAAAGCTGGCCACCATCCCCCCCGGCGCAATCAAAAAGCTCCCGGCACGTCATGCGCGTGATGTTGAGATAGTACCGATCCGCGTTCAAGCTCCCCTGGCCCTTGGCATACGCCACAAATTCCGCGATAGCCTCCACCACCGCCCGGCGCATCTCCTTCCCGTCCTGCCGGGCCTGCTGCCAATCGCGCCGCGCCCTGCGCTCCGCCTGCCGCGATAGCTGCATGACCCGGATTTCCATGGCGCTAAACGCCGCAAGAAACCGCTCCTTCCAGGCAACCGCCTCCCGGCCGGTAAACCCCATGGCAATCATGGAGAACCCCTCACGCGAAAGTGCCACCATCGGCCGGGGCTTCCCCTGTTCGTCGAGGTATTCCGCCGACACAAAATTGTGTCGGCTAAACCCCTCCGAACAATCCCGCATGGTCCTGCGAATCGCGTCCAACACACGCTCATGCCGCTTCCCGAACCTCTCAGCCACGATCAGGCTTGTGGTCCAAAGCTGGCCTCCCTTTTCGTAAACCTCAACCGCGTTCGTCATGGCGTCACCTTCCCGTGTTCGCGCCCGTTTTTCCGTTTCCAGGCCGTGGCCGTATGCTGGCCTCGATCCCTTGCCCGGTCATGGTCGGCCGTGGCTTCCCCTGTTCGTCGAGGTATTCCGCCTCCCCAAAATTGAGGCGGCTTAGCAACTGCCCCGCGTCACCGCCCGGCGGGTTGCGTGTTCCCATCAGGCCGCCCACGTCCAGGCCGTGGCCGTATGCTGGCCTCGATCCCTTGCCCGGTCATGGTCGGCCGGGCCTCGCGTCCTGGCCGCGTCCCCGTCACGACGTGCCCAACCGCAGCGGGCCGGGCTTGAACCCGTCGCACCGCCTCAGTTCCTCCATGAACGCCAGGGCCTCTTTGTGCTCATCGGGGGTTTCGAAACGGCCGACAGCATGAAGGGGCTTGACCGGGGGCTTTGTGCGGCCTTGGCCGTGGTAAGCAAAGCGCCCGTCATCCGTCCGGAATAGGCTCATGCTCACGATCCAGACGTGTTTCCTGCCCCGCACCTTGCCTTCCGCGTCAAGGTAGAACTCCCCATTCACGGCGAAATCCTGGGACACGATCAGTTCCCCGCGAAATGTAAGCGGCTCATCCCCGGACCTGGGCAAGCTGAAATCCTTCATGGCTCTGTCCCCGTGCGCCGCCTGCGCGTCACCGCCCGGCGGGTTGTGTGTTCGCGTCTGGCCTGCCCACGTCCAGGCCGTGGCCGCGTGCTGGCCTCCATCCCTTGCCCGGCCATGGTCGGCCGTGACCGTGCGTCCTGCCCACGTCACCGTCACGCCGTGCCCAACCGCAGCGGGCCGGGCTTGAAGCAGCCGCACCGCCTCAAGTCCTCCATGGACGCCAGGGACCGCTTGTGTTCCTCTTGCGTCTCAAACCTGGCGATTGCATGAGGTGGTTTGACCGGGGGCTTTGCGCGGTCAAGGTTGTGGTAGACAAAGCGTCCGTCATCCGTCCGGTATAGACTCACGTTCATGATGCAAGCGTGCTTCCTGGCCTGCACCGTACCTTCCGCGTCAAGGTACAACTCTTCATCTTCGGTGAAGTCCTGAGACACGATCAGTTCCCCGCGAAACGTAAGCGGCTCAGCGCCGCACCTGGGCAAGCTGAACTCCTTCATGGCTCTGTCCCCATGCGCCGCCCGCGCGTCACCGCCCGGCGGGTTGTCTGTTCACGTCTGGCCTGCCCACATCCAGGCCGTGGCCGCGTGCTGGCCTCGATCCCTTGCCCGGTCATGGTCGGCAAGTCCTGGCGTCCTGGCCCTCGCCCTGACGGCCAGGACGCCACGGCATGGAAGGCATCGCCCTTCGGCCCATCGTTGTTCACCTGGCCCCGGCATGAAAGATCGTGGTGCGTGCTGGTGCGTTCAAACATCGGCCCGGGCCTGTGCGCCGCCTGTCTGGTCCCGACAGGTCCGGACGGCCTTCGCCCCGCCGCGCCTCCTTTCCCCCAGGAATCCCCGGACAAAACGTCAACGGTCAGGAGTCGGCCCGGGGCGTTCACGGGTCCTTCCTGGGCTCATTCCGGTAGGGGTCAAAAACACCCCGGGCGGTCGCGCTATGAGGCGGAAAAACCCATGCGGAAAAACGGAAACCCCCAGCCGTTCCCCTCGCGCGCAACCCGCCCCGGGCCAGTCGCGCCTTGACTGCGGGCGTGGCCTCGCGCATGTGGGCCTCTTCGGCTTGCCCGGCGGCCTCGGGCGTCCCCCTGGTCATATCCCCGCGCCGTGCTGGTTGAGGACATGCCGCCACCGGTTGACCGTGGACTTGTTGAGGTCCAGCACCTCGCCTATCTCCGGGTCACGCTGGCCCAGCTTGAAAAGCAAAAGCATCAACGTGATGTCCTCAGGCGGCAGTTGCGAACCGCTGAAAATCGTTCCGGTCAGGGCCGTGAACCGGGACCGGCAGACCTCGCATTGCATCATCCGCAGCGAGTAAAAGCGCCGCACGGCCCGTGGATCATCCAGCCGCAAGCCGCAGGCCGGGCAGGCCGGGCCGTCCGGATGCAGCCGCCCAAGCAACCAATCCCGGCAGGCCAGGGGATTGAGCAGCTTCGGGATGTCGTTCAAATCCTGCGGCAGGGCCGCCTTGAGGGTAGCTGGCATAGCCGTCTCCTTGCTCAGTTGAAAACCGGGACGCCGCGAGAAGCCGCCGCCGTCGCCGCCTGGAACGTGTGGGCCACAAGCAACGCCCGGCGGAACGCCTCGCTGTAGACCTCGGCCGATTCTTGCCACCACACGTCGGCGTGTTCATGAACCGGGGACTTCTCCCGGACATGCAGCACGTACCCGGCCCGTGGCGCCGTCACCCGAAAGCCCGTGATCGTAAAAAGCAGCGGGCCGATTCGGCAGGCTTCGAAGTCGATCCGCTCCCCGGTGAAGGCCACCGCCGGTTGCTCTGTCCGATCCAGCACGAATCTTTGCATGTGCTCCCCCTCCTGGCGGCCTGACTACCGTGGCCGCACGGTCTGCCGGACCACACGGCCCGGTTCGTGAAGTTCAAAAACAACGGTCCCATCCGGGGCGATGGCCACCCCGCCAAGGTCGGAATTTCCCCAACACCCGCACCACGCCAGCCCCCAGCTACCGCATGGGAAGCGATATCGCCCGGCGCGAAACAGGCCCGCCCGGGTCCAGCCACGCGCCAGAAGCTCGGCCGTGTGCCCATGGATCCATGCCCGTCCCAGCTTGTAGGCCCGGACCATCTCCGGCGTGGGCTTCGACTTTCGCGGCATGGAAAGACGGGTGTGGCCACCTACGCCGTCCGCCGCACCGTGGCCCGGGCCTGCGGCCATGGCCGTCCCTGCCGCCGGATCGCGCTCACGGTCCAGGGCATCCCCTGAGCCGATGGCCGGACCATCGGCCGCCCCATAGGCCGGGGCATCGGCTGGTGCATGGCCACCCTGCGTATCGACTTGCCGGGCGGGGTCTGGATCGTCAGGGGGGGTGTTCACGGCGTGGTGGATTTGCGGGGCGCGCCTGGGCAGGAGCGCCGGAGGTAGTCCGCCCTCGATCCAGGCCGACAAATCCCAGCCCGCCTTCCATGAGTCCGTGGGGTCTTTCCCCTCGGGCACGGGCCAGACGCGGACTTTCTCCGCCGGGAAGTGCTCGGGCCACCACTGCCACGCGCTTTTGTTGCCCGCGTCGTCGAAATCCAGGGCCACGAGAATAAACGGCGCGGCGGTCAACGCGGCGTGGGCCTCGGCATCCGGCCGCAGCGAGGCAGACCCCAGGGCCAGGACGTTGACCAGTTCCCCGGCTTCCTGCGCCAGAAGCATCCCATCCAATTCGCTTTCCACCACAACCCAGGGCCGGGCCTGTCCGACAGCCACCAGGGGGGCGGTATTCTTGGGCTCTGACGCGAGGAAGATATATTTCGGCTGGTCCTTGCGTGGTTTGGCGAGACGGAACTTGATACGCGCCACCTGGCCGGATGCGTCCAGGACAGGCAGGACAAGGCCATGGGGAATCCAGAGCATGCGCCGCTTGCCGTCGGGCTTAAGCTCTTGGGCGAGGCCCCAGGCCTCGCGGTCACGAAAAAGGTCTTTCGGGTTCCATCCGACGTGGAACCGGGCGGCCGTCTCCGGGGTCAAGCCGCGTTCCTCGGCCAGCCAGGCCAAGGCCCGCGCGTCATCCTGAAGCTGCCGGGCCGCCCAGCGGACCAGCTTCCCGGCTTTCTCCCGCCATTTCGGATTGGGCGACTCGGAAAACTTGGGGGACCACGTCGGCGCGGCCTGGGCGCTCGGTACGTGTGTGCGGTGTCCATGCTCGGGCACCGGGGCGGGCGTCATCCCCAGGGCGCGGCAGGCGTCCCGGTATCCGAGGCCGCGAAACTCCCGCAAAAACTGGATGGCGTCCCCGTGCAACCCGCAGCCTCGGCACATGTAGCGGCCCGATCCTTCTTTGCCCTGGCCAACGAACATGCAGAACCGATCCCGGCCGCCGCAGCCCGGGCAGGGTCCGGCGTATTCCGTCGCGGTCTTCATTTTCGGGGTCAAGCCCATGTCCTGGTAGATTGACAGAATATCCTGTGACATTGGGATGTTACCCCTTCACCCTGCCGAAAGCGGAAAAGAAGTGAACGCCGCACCAGCAAAGCATGTGCCAACAACTTCTTATCCTGTGAAATCGGACGGATAGACCTCTATTGTCGGTTTCCATGAGGCTGTTTTCCCCGCGTTTGCCCGCTTTGCCCGCATATTCAAAAATCATAATCATTCCAAAGTGTTGCATGATATTTTTGCCCGATCCCCTTGCGGGCTAAAAAATTTACCCCGCAAGCAAAATAATGCTTAAATATTATATGTTTATACTATAAACCTTCTTCTCCTTGCGGGTAAACGGGGAAGAAAAGGATTATTATACAGAGACGAAATAGGGGGTTCCTATAGGAGACTTTCCAAAAAGTGCCCCGTTTGCCCGCTTTGCCCGCAAAACGATTTTTTCCATAACAAATTCAGAATGATAAGCCTTGCGGGCAAAATCGGGATTCAGCGGGCAAAAAGCCCTTGTGACCCTTGTGAGGCTGGGAAAAGGATGCTGTTTATTATTCATTCAAGAGCCTCAGGCCTTCATAGTACGTGAGGCGGCCAGGGGTTCTTTTGACCTTTCGTTGCATCTCAGCGGAAAATGTTTTCAGCCCAGGAACCTTAATCCTCTCTCCATAAACAAGCTTGTGCCAGCTTTGAAAACGCTCATACACTTTTCCGGCCTGTTCACTGGAGTCCTGATCGAAAGCACAACACGCATTTAAGAAATCTTGAATCATGTCTTGTGATGATCGATATTCTTCTGTTGCGGCTATGACTTGTCGTGGTGGCGCAAGTCCATCACGTTGATAGTCCAGGCATCCACGAACGAACCAGGCTAAAATTCCTGGACGTTCCACTGTAAGTTTCTCGATAAGGTCAGGGTCTTTTTGACGCTCGTTTTCCTGCTTTGGAAAATCGACGAATGACAAATTAAAAGGAATTAAACGCAATCGTTGCCACAACGCGTATTCGTTGCTCTTCGCTCGTGGCCTGTGGTTTGTCAAAAGAAGCAGCGTATGAGATGGCTTAAATGCAATCATGTCATTTGAATAATTGTATCGTCCTTTAAGCGTATCAGAACCAGTGAACAACTTTACCTTCTCGATATTTAATGACTGCCCTTCTTTCGTTTCAGATGCCCACACTATGCGTAGGCCTTGCAAGTCGAGAACTTCAGGGTTTGCACCACTGCCTTGTTGATAGCGCGCCTCCATGACCATCTCTGATCTAATTGGATCGACAAGAGGGCCGAATACATCTTTTGTCGTTTCAATCAGCGTTCCTTTTCCGTTTCGTCCCTCGCCATATAGGATGTAAAATTCCTGTTGCTTTGCAAGTCCTACTATTGCGGAACCTAAGACCTTTTGAACGTATGAAACCAAGTCCGCATCACCATCAAACGTGGACAATAAAAAAGCCTCCCACGCCGGGGCCTCTGCATAGAGGCCTTCCCAGGATGTTGGCGCGGCCTTGTTGACGTAATCTTCTGGCCTGCCGGGGCGATGCTCGCCCGTCTTCAGGTTGACAATCCCATTTGCGACTGGCAACGCCCACGGGTCGGCATTCCATCCGTCGCCCGATATTGCTAAGGTGTCGCGCCCGGCCGCACATAGCGCCATGATGTTTTCGAGGCGATGCCTCGTGTTGATTGCGCGGATTCGCTTATTGATGCTGTCACGTCGTATTTCTGCGGTCTTTCGCTCTTCTTCCGATGAAGATGAATCCATGCATATCTGATTTAGTCGATTTGATTCACCCTGATAAACTCTGTTTAAAAGCTCACATGCTTCCTTTGATGCATGGTCGAGAATGTCACGATCCCAATAATGGCCGTTGAAACGAAACATCATCTTTCGCGATTTGTCGTAAGCGTAGCGCCCTTGAAGCTCCTTGAGGACAAGCCCCGCATCGCCTCGTTCATTCGACAGCGCCACGGCTTCCCATAGCTCCGATGGCGCGAAGTCGATCCGCCTTTCTTTTGCCGGGGGTTTGAATTGCTTTTCCGCTTCTCGCGCCCGGGCCTCGGCACGGCGGGCCGCTTCGCGGGGGTCAGTCTTCCGCGAAGCCATAGTCAAAATCCCGGCAAGTCCCCGGCAAGGGAGGCGTCCGCTACTTCATGCAGAATGAACGAAAGAGGGCGGTCCTTCGTTTCGGGCGGGCAGTGTGCCGATCTCTCGCCGTTGCCCTGGCCGAAACCAGTCTTAACCGCCCCGTGGACGTGTTTTTTGCCGCAAACTGGGCACCGGAAAACTAAATCACCTGGACGCGGCTTTCGTTCGAAGGGAAGGCTCTGCCCTTCTCGGAAGCATGCGATGACAGGTACGCCGTCACGACATCCAAGAATTTTGGCGGGCTTTTTCATTTCGGCATCTCCTGTCCGGAGGCGATGCGCTCAACCAATGCGTCAATGACGGACTCGGGCCAGACCACGGCCCGGCCACCCGGCAAGCGGACAGGCGAAGGCAGGCGGCCTTCACGGACCAGTTCAAAAAACCGTGTCCGTTTGTATCCGACACGGGAAAGGACTTCAGGGAGGCGTAAGAGTCTGGTGGGCTTCGTTTCGGCTTGCATGGTCGTTCTCCGTTGTCGGAGTGACCCGCTCATGGGCGGGAACGGCCATCACAAACCAAAAAGGTTCGAAAAAGGAAAAGAATCAAAAAGAAAATAATGGTTCCGGGAACCGGTTATAGCTTTATAGCCCCGGGAACCGGTTGTGGCTTTATAGCTCCGGGAACCGATTAAGTTTTTTTGGTTCCCTTTTTGCGCTTGGTAAACGGAAGAACTTCCCATTCAGCTATGCATTCTTTTGTTCTGCGGAGATAAAATCTAAAATCGGCTTCCTCTGTATTTTCCAATCCAAGTTTAGTCATATCAAATTGGTGACACAACTCTTTAATGGCTGTTTTTATGTGTACCCTGCCACCTATATCATGCCCATACGTTTTATCCCAAAGCCATAATCCAACGATTCTCGGCACATTTACCGAACATGACATAAGCCCACTGCACAAAAAATGTTCAGCAGCGTTAAAGTATTCACCGCCTATCCCAACCTCGGAGTAAAGTCTTTCTTCCCTTATTTTCAATAGCTTTATTTCTTTGAATATAACAGATAAATCACATTTTAAATCAATAACACACGCTTCATATCCTGGAGTTCTTTTGTTTAACTCATCCTCATGCAGTTGAACCCATTCAAAAGTATGTTCGTACTTGCGATGTTCTCCAATTGGAAACACAGATATTGCCGCCCTGTGCGACATTGCCATACAATTGTACTCAAATACTCCATTTGACATTTGCGTAAGTATCTCATGCGGCGACCTGTTGTCTTCATCCTTCGCATCAATGTCAAATACCGACCAAATAAAATGAGAGGATTCCGGATATATTCTTTTAGAATACTGATAAAATAGGAATGAGTATGCTTTTACATATTCTTGATTCATTGAATTTACTCCCCGCCAGCCCTGCGCAAGGGCGTTACTTTCCCGCCAGCTTTCAACGCATCGCAGAAGTCCGCCCACGCCGCAAGCATCTTCCGCCGCACGTCAAGATGCTGAGCATGGTTGTAGGCCGCCCGGACTTTGTTGCGCGGACGGTGGGCCAGTTGTCTTTCAATGGCGTCGGAAGGCCAGCCCTGCTCATTCAGGATAGTCGAGGCCATGCTACGGAATCCATGCCCCGTCATCTCATCCTTGGCGTATCCAAGGCGTCTCAGTGCGGCATTGACGGTGTTTTCGCTCATGCACCGGGATGCGCTCCGCAAGCTCGGAAAGACATACTTTCCGTGGCCTGTAAGTGGCCGGAGGTCTTCCAGGATCGCTTTCGCCTGCCTGGCCAGGGGCACAACGTGCGCCTCCCGCATCTTCATGCGCTCGGCACCTATGCGGATTTCCTCGGCGTCCAGGCCGATTTCCTCCCACATGAGGCCGCGAAGCTCGCCAGGGCGCAGGAACAGCAATGGCGCAAGCCGCAGAGCGGCCAGAGTGACAGGGCTTCCCTGGTAGCCGTCTATCGCCCGTAGCAAGCCTGTGATGCCCTTCGCGTCCACGATTGCGGCATGGTGTTTCGGCTTGGCCGCTCCCAAGGCCCCGCGCAGGTCGGCGCTCACGTCCCGGGTCAGGTAGCCGGATGCCACGCCATACCGGAGAACCTGCCCCACGATCTGGAGAACGCGCTTGGCCGTCTCCTGTGTGCCCCTGGCCTCCACCCGGCGGATGGCGGCAAGCAGTTCAGGGGCGGCAAGGTCTTTGGCGGACGTCTGGCCGATGTGCGGGAAGATGTGGATTTGCAGACGCCGAAGGATGTCCTGGGCATGGCCCGGCGTCCACTTCGGCAAAAACCGCTCGTGCCACTCCATCGCCAGCCGTTCCAGGGTCAGGATGTCTGGGGCGGCGCGTTCGGTTTTTCGCTCCACGGCAGGGTCAACCCCCTCGGCAACAAAGCGGCGGGCCTCGTCCCTCTTCTGCCGGGCGGCCTTCAAGGACACGTCCGGGTAGACGCCAAAGGACAGCAACCCCTCCTTGCCGTTCGGCTTGTAGTAGCGGAAGCGCCACCACTTCGCGCCGTTTGGCCGGAGTTCAAGGAAAAGGCCGTCGCCGTCCTTGATGCGTTGCGGCTTTGGGCCGGGCTTCAGGTTCCGTATGGTCACGTCGGTCAGGGCCACAGGAAAACCTCCTGGCAGGTTGAAGGGATGCGAGTTACCCGTGTTACCCAAATGTTACCCGCAAAGTTACCCGCCAGTTACCCGCATGTCAACGTACTAAAGCGGACAAAGCCGAATCATCGTGACCCGGCTTTCCCTTGAATTTCTTGGCTTTCTGGATTTTATCGGACGGTGCTGAATCGTGATGTGGCGGAGGGAGAGGGATTCGAACCCCCGGACGCTTGCGCGCCTGCGGTTTTCAAGACCGCCGCCTTCGGCCGCTCGGCCATCCCTCCGCACCCGGACCCGGCCGCGCGTGACGCGGCGCATCCGTTCCCTAATCGCAAATCCGCCACGGGGCAAGCCTCGCCCCGGCTGTCCGCCCGGATCGGAACCCATCGATATTCCCCCCGCGCCGCTCGACTTTACAGAGGCGCGGGCATTGGACTACACTTGCCCCGTCACGCCAGACGTGATCCTGCAACGCGCTCCCACGGGAAAACCTCTTGAAGCATCGCAACATCGCCTACGTTCTTTTATGGTTCCCCCTCCCCTCGGAGATGTTCATCTTCCGGGAGATCAAGAACCTGCAGGGCATGGGCCTTCCCATTTCCGTCTATTCCCTCTATGGCCCGGCCAAAAACGGCCTGTCCGCGGAGATGCGCGCCGCCGCCTGTGACGTGACCCGGCTGGGGGCGGCCTCCCTGTTTCAGGTGTTCCGCGACGTGTGGGCCTGGCGCAAGCGCCGCCCAGGCGTGTCCCGGCGGCTGTGGGCCACCATCCCCTGGCGCAAATGGAGCTGCGCCGAGGTCGCCGCGGAAAACTTCTGGGCCTTTTTGGCCGGGTTCCGGCTGGCCACGCTTTTCGAAAAAGACGGCGCCGCCCACGTCCACGCCGCCTGGGCCAACGGCCCGGCCACGGCGGCCTGGGTGGCCGCGACACTCCTGGACCTGCCCTTTTCCTTCTCCGGACGGGCCGGGGACATCCATCCCCAGGACGGGGCCCTGGCCGAAAAAATCCGCGCCGCAACCTTCGTGCACACCAACAACCAGGCCAACGTCGAGTACCTGGCCGGGTTCGCGGGGGAGCAGGACGCCCAGAAAATCCGCATGGTCTACAACAGCCTGACCCTGGCCAGCCGGGTCAAGGCCCGGGTACGCATGGAGCCGCCCTACCGCCTGCTGGCTGTCGGCCGCTTCTGCCGCACCAAGGGGTTCGACGTACTTTTGCAGGCCTGCCGCCTGCTCGACCGCGAGGGCTTCCCCTTCCAGCTCACCCTGGTGGGAGCGGGCTTCCAGGGGGCCTACATCCGCTTCCTGCGCCACCAGCTCGGCCTGCGCGCCCGGGTGTTTTTGCCCGGCTTCGTCTCCCACGACCGCATCACGGAACTCTACGCCTCAAGCGACATCTTCGTCATGCCAAGCGTCATCCACAAAACCGGCGACCGCGACGGCATCCCCAACGTCATCATGGAGGCCCTGTCCCACTGCCTGCCCGTGGTGGCCACGAACATCAGCGGCATCCCCGAGGTGATCGAGGACGGCGTCACCGGCCGCCTGGCCCCCCAGCGCGACCCCGCCGCCCTGGCCGCCGCCATCAAGGCCATGGCCGCCGACCGGAAAAAGGCCTTGGCCATGGCCGCCGCCGGGCGCAAGCGGGTGCTGGCCATGTTCGACCCGGACAAAAACAGCCGGACGCTTTTCGAGCTGTACCGCGACGACGCCCTGCCCCCGGCCGCACCCCCCGGCCCGGTGAAGGCCTGACCCATGTGCGGCATCGCCGGTTTCGTCCACCTGGACCCGTCGGCCCTCCCCCCGGCCGAAACCCGCCTGTCCTGGCTCAGAGCCATGACCGGGGCCTTGCGCCATCGCGGCCCCGACGGCGGCGGCCACATCCTGGAAGGCCCGGCCGCCCTGGGGCATCGCCGCCTGTCCATCATCGACCTGTCCACGGGCGGCCAGCCCATGGCCGACGCCAATGACCTGGCCGTGGTCAGCTTCAACGGCGAAATCTACAATTTCCGGGAGATCCGGCGCGACCTGACGGCCAAGGGCTACGTCTTCCGAACCAACTCCGACACCGAGGTTCTCGTCAACGCCTGGCTGGACAAGGGCCCGGACTGTCTGGACCTTTTCGAGGGCATGTTCGCCTTCGCCCTGTGGGACAAACGCTCCCGCACCCTGTTCGCGGCCCGGGACCGCTTCGGCAAAAAACCCTTCGTCTACACTCTGCAAAAGGGGGTGTTCGCCTTCGCCTCGGAGATCACCGCCCTGCGGACCCTGCCGTTTCTGGACTTCTCCGTCGCCCCCCAGGCCCTGGCCCGGTTTCTGTCCTACGAATACGTGCCCACCCCGCAAAGCATCTTCTCCCAGGTGCGCAAGCTCAGGCCCGGGCACTACCTGCTCCTGCACGGCGGCGACGTCACGACCGCCCCCTATTGGGACATGCCCCCGCCCGACCCGGACACGGGCCAAAGCGAGGACGAGCTGTGCGAACGCCTGCGCCTGCTCCTGGCCCAGGCCGTGAAACGGCGGCTGGTGAGCGACGTGCCCCTGGGGGTGTTTTTAAGCGGCGGCATCGACTCCTCCACCGTGGCCGCGTTCATGGCCGGCATGTCCGCCCGGGTCAAGACCTTCAGCATCGGGTTCACGGAAAAAAGCTACGACGAATCGGCCTATGCCCGGGCCGTGGCCAAACGCTTCGCCACGGACCACCACGAGCGCATCTTAAGCGCCGCCGAGTGCGGCGGGCTTTTGCCCGAGATCGTGGCCCGGTTCGACGAGCCCATGGCCGACCCGTCCATCGTGCCCACGTATCTGCTCTCCAAGGTCACCCGGGAGAAGGTCACCGTGGCCCTGGGCGGCGACGGGCCGGACGAACTGTTCGCCGGATACGAATATTTTGTGGGATTCAACCTGGCCGAACGCTACCGCCGCCTGCCCGGATTGCTGCGCAGGGGCCTGATCGAGCCCATTGCCCGGCGCCTGCCCCAGTCCTCGGGCTACGTCAATCCGCGCGCCGTGGCCCGGACCTTCCTGGCCGGGGCCGCCGCCCCGCGCAACCTGCGCGTACAGACCTGGCTGTCGGCCTTTTCCCCCCAGGCCCAGGCGTCCCTGTGGCGGAATCCGGATCGGGATTTCCTGACCCCCAGCCGCCTTTTCCAGCCCACCATCGACCTTTTCGACGCCTTCCCGGCCGAAGCGCCCCTGGCCAGGGTGTTCTATACCTTCGCCCGGCAATACATGCTCGACTACATTCTGGTGAAGGTGGACCGCTGTTCCATGATGCACTCCCTGGAGGTGCGCGCGCCCTTTTTGGACCGCGACCTGGCCGAATTCGCCTGCCGCCTGCCCATCTCCATGAAGCTGCGCGGGGACAAGCGCAAATATCTCCTGAAAAAGGCCGTGGCCGACATCCTGCCCCGGGAGATCCTCTCCCGGCCAAAGCGCGGCTTCCTCATCCCGGCCTCCATGTGGCTGCGCGAGAGCCTCAAACCCCACATGGACGAGCTTCTGGGAGAATCCCACCTCAAACGGCAGGGGCTCTTCGATCCCAAGGCCGTGGCCGCGCTCCGGGCCGAGCACCAGGACGGGGTCTGCGATCATCGCAAGGAGTTGTGGACGCTTTTGGTGCTGCAACTGTGGCTGGACAAGAACAGGCCCGGCATCGAGTAGGGCTTCAGGACCGGCATGAGAATCTTTTCCCCTCTTTACCGTTGGACGATGAAGTGGTCCCGTCACCCCAGGGCTCCTTGGTTTTTGGGGATGCTGAGTTTTGCGGAATCGTCGTTTTTTCCCATCCCGCAGGACGTGATGCTCGCCCCGATGTGTTTGGCGAACCCCAAGCGGGCGTGGTGGTATGCGCTTTTGACCACGGCGACTTCCGTTCTGGGCGGCCTGTTTGGCTACCTCATCGGCTTCTACGCTTTTTCATGGATCGAGCCCTTCCTGCGCGCCAGCCGTTACTGGGACTCCTACCAAACGGCTGTGACCTGGTTCGAGGCCTGGGGGTTCTGGGCCGTCTTCATCGCCGGATTCTCCCCCATCCCCTACAAGGTGTTCACCATCGCGGCCGGGGCCATGTCCATGACCATGCTTCCGTTCGTTCTGGCCTCGTTGATCGGGCGGGGTATGCGGTTTTTTCTTGTCGCGGGGATGATGGCCCTGGGCGGAGAAAAGATGGAGGCGGCACTGTACAAATATGTCGACCGCTTGGGCTGGGCCACCGTGGGCCTGGCCGGCGCGTGCCTGCTGGTGTATCTCTAGTGTCACGTCCCTTGAAAAATACGATGGTATTTTCTTAAGAAAAATCAATGGTTTTAGCTTGTTGTCTACGAAACGCCATGTGCGATTTTCGTGGACACGACACGAGTTCCCAACGCCGCCGCGTTTTCCAGGCTGCCTTGCCGCCACGGCGGCGCTAGGAGGCCTTCCTCTTGCCCGCCGCCGGAACCGTCACCTCGCCGGTATACCGCTCGATGCGCTGCTTGTAGGCCACCAACCCGTTGACCATGCCCTGGGCCAGGGCCTCCAGGTATTTGTCCGAGGCCAGCCGCTTGGCGTCGTCGGGATTGGTGATGTAGCCCAGTTCCACCAGCACGGCGGGCATGCGCGCCCCCATGAGCACGTAGAACGGGGCCTCGTGGGTGCCCCGGTCGCGGGTCTTCCAGCGGGACACCGCCGAAAGGGCCTTGTCCTGCACGGTCTTGGCCAGATCCCGGGACTCCTTCATCTTGGTATTGAGCATCAGATCGGTCAGGATCAATTGCAGGTCGCTTATGGTCTTGGCCGAGACCGCGTTTTCGCGCGCGGCCACGCGTACGGCGTCCTCGGTGCTGGCCAGGTTCAAGGAATAGATCTCCAGACCCGAGGACTTGGCGTCGCCGTGGGCGTTGCAGTGGATGGACACGAACAGGTCGGCCTTCTTGGCGTTGGCCATGGCCGTGCGCTCCTCCAGGGGGATGAACACGTCCCGGGTGCGGGTGTAGAGCACCTGGAAGCCATGGTCTTCGAGCTTTTTCCCGAGGAGCCTGGCAAAGCGCAGGTTGACGTCCTTCTCCACCAGCCCGTTGAGGCCCTTGGCGCCTGGGTCTTTGCCGCCGTGCCCGGCATCGATCATGATGGTGCGCACGGTCAGGCCGAGTTGTTCCACCAGATCGCCGAGGCGTTTTTCGCTGCCCGGAGGCGGCTTGTAGGCCGCAGGCGGGGCCGGAGCGGGTTCCGGGGCCTTGGCGGCCTGCTTTGCGGCGGCCTGCTTTGCGGCCTGGGCCGTCTCCTCGCGCAGGGCGGCGTCGGCGGACGACGCGGCCTTGGCATCGGTCTTTTCCGCAGGTTTTCCAGCGGGCTTGCCCGTTTTTTCGGAGGGCTGGTCCTTGCGCTTGAACAGGTTGGCCAGCCACCCGTCGTACTTGTCCTCCGGAGTGGCCGCCTTGGCCGGGGCCTTGCCGGGTTTGCCCTTGGCGTAGACATCGAGCACCACCCGGAAGGGATTGTCCAGGGTGAAGACGTTGTAACGCTCCAGGTTGTCGATATCCAGGACCACCCGGACCACGTCGGGTCTGTTGTAGGCGGCGCGTATCTGGCGCAGGATGCCGTCGGCGATCTTCTCGTCCGGCCGCACGGCCTGCCCCAGGCGCACGTTGTCCAGGTCGATGTACAGCCGGCGCGGGGCGGCGTCCTCTCCGGCGGACTTTTCAAGAAGCTGGTAGCGGAAGGTGGTTTCCCGGTCCAGGCCGAGGGTGATGCGGGAATAATCCTCTCCGCCGGTCTTGGTGATTTCCCCAAGGGTGGCGGGGCTTGCCGGGGTGGCCGGGGGCGGCGAGACGGCAGCCGGGGCCGCCCGGGCGGCCTGGGGAGCGGCGGCCGGTGTCTGGGCGGCGGCTTCGGCCGGGACGGCGGCCTTTCCGGCATCCACGGCGGGCGCGGCGGGCGCGGCGGCCGCCAGCCCGGGGTCGGGGGAAAACGAGGGGTCCAGCCCGCGCAGCATCTCCACGGCCTCGGGCACCTTGTCTCCGCCGGGATAGCGTTTCAGGACGGCCCGGAGTTCGCCCATGGCCAGCCCCTTGTCCTTGAGCCGGTCGCGGGCCACCACGGCCCGGCGTACGTAAGCGTCGTCGGCCCAGGCGTGGCGCGGGAAGCGGTCGATCATGCGCTGGTAATGATCCAGGGACTGCCTGGCATCCTTCTCCAGGTAGGAGCGGAAGGCCAGTTCCTCGAAGACCCAGCCCCGGTAATACAGGGCCTTGGGGGCCAGGGGGCCGTCCGGGGCGGCCCGGTACACGGCCACGAATTTTTCATCCAGGGCCAGCCAGGGCTCCCGGTTCTTCCCGGCCCTGGCGTCCGTGGACAGGCGCTTGAACTCGCGCAGGGCGTCCTGGTAGGTCTTGTCCGCATCGGCGGCATGCACAGGGCCGCACAACATTACCAGGACGCACAGCACGGCCGCCACGGCCGCAACCGCCCGGGCCGCCGCCCCCGGCCGGACCTCTCCCGTCGCCTTGGGACGCGCCGAACCGCCGTTATTCCACGGTGACGCTTTTGGCCAGATTGCGCGGCTGATCGACATCTTTCCCCAGATAGTCCGCCATCTCATAGGCGAACATTTGCAGTGCCGGAAGCATGAGGAAGGTGGTGAGCGGCCCCCAGGCCCTGGGAACCTCCCAGACCTGGTCCACACGCAGATCGCTGCCCGGATTGGTCAGGGCGACGATCTTGCCGCCCCGGGCCTGGACCTCCTCCAGGTTGGATTTGACCTTGGGAAACAGTCCGTCCACCGGGGCCAGGGCGAAGGTGGGAAAACGCGGGTCGATGAGCGCGATGGGCCCGTGCTTCATCTCCCCGGCGGCATAGCCCTCGGCGTGGATGTAGGAGATTTCCTTGAGCTTGAGCGCCCCCTCCAGGGCCAGGGGATAGTACGGCCCCCGGCCGAGATACAGAAAGCTCGTGGCCTCGCTGTAGGTCTTGGCCAGGACGGCGGCCCGCTCCCGCATGCGCGGCAGTTCCGCCTCCAGGACGCTCGGCAGCTTTTCCAGGCCGGTCAGGCAGTCCACCCTGTCCTGCCGCGGCATCCGGCCCGTGATCTCGCCCAGGCTCAGGGCCAGAAGGGTCAGGGCCGTCAACTGGCTGCACATGGCCTTGGTGGAGGCCACGGAGATCTCCGGCCCGGCCTGGGTGTAGACCACCACGTCCGATTCCCGGGCCACGCTCGACCCGACCACATTGCACAGCCCGATGACCTTGGCCCCGCGCTCCCTGGCCAGCCGAATCCCGGCCAGGGTGTCGGCCGTCTCTCCGGACTGGCTGATGGCCAGCACCACGTCGCCGGGCATGAGGATGGGGTCGCGGTAGCGGAACTCCGAGGCGATCTCCACCCGGGTGGGCACCCCGGCCCACTGCTCCAGGAGATACATGCCCCACAGCCCGGCGTGAAACGAGGTGCCGCAGGCCACGATGAAAAGCCGCTCGGGCGCCGGCAGGGCCGCCAGCTCCGGCAGGACGGCCCGCCCGGCGGCCGCGTCCACCCGCCCGGCCAGGCAGTCGGTAATGACCTTGGGCTGCTCGAAGATCTCCTTGAGCATGAAATGCTTGTAGCCGCCCTTCTGGGCCGCGGCCACGTCCCAGGTGATGCGCTTCACGTCCTTCGTCACCGGGGCCAGGGTGGCCGCATCCATGACCGCAAAGGACGAGGCGTCGATGCGCACCATCTCGCCGTCTTCCAGAAATACCACGTCCCGGGTGTAGGCCAAAAAGGCCGGGATGTCCGAGGCCAGGAAATTCTCCCCCACCCCCACCCCCAGGACCAGGGGCGAGGACTTGCGCGCGGCGTACAGCACCCCGGGTTCGTCCAGGCAGACCACCACCAGGGCGTAGGTTCCCTCCACACGGTCCAGGGTCCGGCTCAGGGCCAGGGCAGTGCCCATGCCCTGGTCCCTGAACGAGGCCAGCAGGTGGGCCAGCACCTCGGTGTCCGTGTCCGAGGCGAACACGCACCCGCAGGACTGCAGATCGTCCTTGATTTCCTGAAAATTCTCGATGATGCCGTTATGAATCACGGCCAGGCGCCGGGCGGCGTCCGCATGCGGATGGGCGTTCTTCTCGATGGGCAGGCCGTGGGTGGCCCAGCGGGTGTGGCCGATGCCCGAGGTGGCCAGGAAGACGTTTTGCCCTTCCAGGCGCTCTTCCAGGTTGCACAGCTTGCCCGCGGCGCGTTCCACATGCAGGGCGCCGTGCTGCACGAAGGCCACTCCGGCCGAATCGTAGCCCCGGTATTCCAGACGCCGCAATCCCTCCACAATGACCGGCACGGCGGGCCTATGGCCACAATACCCGATGATTCCGCACATGTGGGCTCCTGTTGTTCTTGACGGACGGCGACTCGCCGCTCCTTGCGAACATTTCGCACCCCCTTACCTTGTCGCCCACGGCATTTCAAGGACGGGGGGAGACGAGAAACGGGGCGCGCACTTCCTCCGAACCACCATGATTTTCGCTGGCGTTTCCGGCACAGCCAGGCTGTGCCGGAAACGCCAGCGATATCAGGGGGTCCGGGGGAAATGATTTCCCCCGGGCGGGGTCTGGGGCGGCAGCCCCAGATCTTGCCTCACCGGGCGGGGCCTGGGGCGGCAGCCCCAGGTCATGTGAGCAGCGTCTCCAGCAGGGGGATCAGCCGGGCCAGGGCCTGGCCGCGATGGCTGCGGGCGTTTTTTTCCTGGGGCGTCAGTTGGGCGGCGGTACGGCCGAGGCAGGGATCGAGGAACAGGGGATCGTAGCCGAACCCGCCCTCGCCTTGGGGGGCAGGGGCGATGAGGCCTTCCCAGGCGGCCTGGGTTTCGGCCCAGCGGCCGTCGGGGGTGGTGGCGGCCATGGCGCACAGGAAGCGGGCCGTGCGCTTTTCCGGGGGCACGTGACGCAGGGCATCCAGGAGCTTGGCGTTATTGACGGCGTCGGTGGCGTTTTCGCCGCCATAGCGGGCGGAATAGACGCCGGGAGCGCCGTCCAGGGCGTCCACGCACAGTCCCGAGTCGTCGGCCACGGCGGGCAGTCCCGTGGCGGCGGCCACGGCGGCGGCCTTGAGGCGGGCGTTTTCAGCGAAGGTCACGCCGGTTTCCGGGATGTCGCCCAGGCCCGAAAAATCCGCGAGTCCCTTGACGGTGATGCCGGTGGCGGCGAGCAGGGCGCGCAGCTCGGCGATTTTTCCCTTGTTTGCGGTGGCCAGGACGATGGTCTTCTCACTCGGCATGCGGCGGTTCCTTTTCCAGGGCGAAAAATGGCGGCAGAAGCAGGGTGACGGTGGTGCCCTGCCCCACCTGGCTTTTGATTTCCACGGAGCCGCCCAGGTCGTCGAGGATTTTTTTGGTCATGGCCAGCCCCAGCCCCGCGCCCTTGTCCCGGGTGCTGAAGAAGGGATTAAATACCTGGGCCAGATGCTCCTTGGCGATGCCGTGCCCGGTATCGGCCACGGCCAGGGAGACGTTGCCCCGGCGCATGGCGGTGGTCACGCTCAACCGGCCGCCATGGGGCATGGCCTCCATGGAGTTTTTCACGAGGTTGAGCAGGCACTGCTTGAGCAGTTCCGTGTCGCCCCGGGCCTTGGGCAGGGAAGCGGCGGTGGTGATGGTGATGTCGACGCCTTGTTTTTCCATGCCCATGCGCATGATGTCCAGGGTCTGGCGGACCATGAGGTTGATGTCCACCTCGCCGGGCGTGGCCTGGGTGGGGCGGGAAAAATTGACGATGCTTTTTAAGATGGTATCCAGGCGGTTGGATTCCTTGAGGATGATGGAGACCTTTTCCCTGGCGGCCTCGTCGATGCCCGAGGAACGAAGCAGGGAATTGGCGAATCCGGCGATGGCGAACAGGGGGTTTCGGATCTCGTGGGAGATGAACATGGACAGTTCGCCGATGGCGGCCAGCCGCTCGGTTTTTTGCAGGCGGCGCTCCATGAACACGTCGTGGGTCACGTCGCGGCGGATGATCACCCGGTGGGCCGGACGCCCCTGGCCGCCGACGGAGTGGACCACGACCCGGAAGTAGCGCAGGCGGTCCTCGGCGTCCATGCGGGAATATTCGGCGCTGCCGCCCTTGCCGGACAAAAGCGCCTCCCAGGGGGAGACATCTTCGGTATCGACGGGCCGGAGGTTTTGCAGATCGTCGAGCACGGCGGCGCAGGCCAGGCCCAGCAGGTCTTCCTTGGCCTTGCCGGTGCGGCGTCTGGCGGCGCGGTTGATGTCCTCGACCAGGCCGCCGGGATCGGCCAGGACCACCTCGGCATCCAGGTGGTCGAAGACCGCATCCAGATACAGGCGGGCCTGGGTCAGGTCCAGGCGGCAGGATTCGCACATGGAGGCCGTGCTCACGGTGGTTTTGAGCAGCATGGCGGCGCGGCGGTCCATGACCGTGGCCCCGGGCGGCAGCGGGGTGTCCGGGGGCAGGCCGCGGCCGGTCAGGTCGATGATGCAGTTGACGTCCGGGGCGGCGGCCAGCAGCTCGGCCAGGGAGGGATGGACGGGGATGGACGGGCCCACGGAGGCCTGTCCCGGGGAGCCCGGCGCGGCCCCGGAAAAATGGACCTCGGAGAAGATTTCCTCCATCCCCGGTCCGCACAAGAAGGCGCAAAACGACTCGATGTCCGGCCCAAGACCGTGCAAGGCGACCCGGTAGGGCCTTTTTGCCGCATCTTCCCCTGACATGTCCGGCGCTCCGTGGCCGCGCGGCGAGGCCGCGGCCGGTTTTGTCTTTTGGTTTGGAGCATGATAGCCGGGGTTGACGCGCCATGCAAGGCGCTTGGGGAACGCATGGACAAAACGATACGTGTCTATTCCATAAGCCTCGGCTGCCCGAAGAACCGGGTGGACGCCGAGACCGTGCTGGGGGCCATGCCCGGCGGGGTCCGGATCGTGTCCGATCCGGCCCGGGCCGACCTGGTGGTCATCAACACCTGTTCGTTCATACGGCCCGCCGTGGAGGAATCGGTCCGGGTGATCCTGGACACGGCCGAGGCCATCCGGGGGCTCGATCCCAGGCCGAAGCTGGCCGTGACCGGCTGTCTGCCCGCCCGTTACGGCCAGGAGTTGCGGGCCGGGCTGCCCGAGGTGGACGTGTGGGGGCTGCCGTCGGAGCTGGCCGAGTTGCCCGGACGCCTGGCCCGGGCGGTGTCCCCCGGGGCGGCGGCGTTGCCGGACCTGCGGCAGGCCTCCGGTGCGACGCGGCTTGTGAGCACGCCGCCGGGGTTCGCCTATGTGAAGATCGCCGAGGGCTGCAACCACGCCTGCGCCTATTGCACCATCCCTTCCATCCGGGGGCGGCTGGCCAGCCGTCCGGCGGCGGACATCGTGGCCGAGGCCCGGGGGCTTGTGGACCGGGGCGCGTCGGAACTGGTCCTGGTGGCCCAGGATCTGACGGCCTACGGCCGGGACATGGGCGGCGTTACGGGCCTGCGCCAGCTCGTGGAGGGACTTTTGCCCCTGCCCGGGCTGTCCCGGCTGCGGCTCATGTATCTCTACCCGTCGGGCCTGGACGCCGGGCTCCTGGATTTTTTGGCTGCGGCCGGGCCGCCGCTTCTGCCCTATTTCGACATCCCCTTCCAGCATGTGCATCCCGACGTGCTGCGAGCTATGGGCCGCCCCCGCTCGGATGCGCCCGAGGCGGTGCTGGACCGGGTGCGGCAGCGATTTCCGGATGCGGCCATCCGCACCACGTTCATCACCGGCTTTCCGGGCGAGACGCCCCGGCGGTTTCAGGCCTTGCTGGACTTCGTGGCCGGGCAGCGGCTGCACCATGTGGGGGTGTTCCCCTTTTCGCCCGAGGAAGGCACCCGGGCCGTGACCCTGCCGGGCAAGGTCTCCGGGGCCGAGGCCAGACGGCGGCGCGACGCGCTCATGGAGGTGCAGGCCGAAATCAGCGCGGACATCCTGGCCGGATATGTGGGCCGGACCCTGCCGGTCCTGGTGGATGCGCCGCACCCCGAATGGCCCGGGCTCTTCGTGGGCCGCACATGGTTCCAGGCCCCCGAGGCCGACGGCGTGACCTACGTCAGCGGCCCGGGCGTGGCCCCGGGGCGGCTCGTGCCGGCCGAGATCGTGGAGAGCAAGGACTACGACCTGGTGGCCCTGGCCGACGCCTGACCGGACGCCGCATCAACCGCCCCGGGCCGACCCGAGCCCCCCCGTACCCCCGAAAGGCATCCCCGCCCGGTTTGTGCCCACGGCGACGCGTCTTACGCCCGGCGCGGGAAGGACAGGCGTGGGATGTACCTGCGCCCGTCCACGGCCTCGAGCCCCGGCACGCTGTTGTAGGTGTGCAGGCTGTCCCCCTGCCCCAGGACATGGGCCTCGTGGCGGGCGGCCTCGACCTCCCGGTAGGCCTGGGGGGTCAGGGTCTCTATTTCGAGGATGGCCAGGGCTCGGCCGTAATGCCCGGAGCAGTCCTGGGCCGGACGGTAGAGGCGGCCGCCGTGGCGGAAGACCCGCCCGGCCGGACGGGCCCGGCGCACGTCGGAGACCACGGGGTTGCCCGGATGGGGGGTAAACGGCCCCAGGGGCGAGGCGGCGTGGAACACCGACAGCTCGTCCCAGGACGAGCCGCCCTCCTGCCGGATGTTGGCCATGAGCCACCAGCGTCCCTCGTGCTCGAACAGGGTGGCGTCCACCGCCCGCACCCCGGACAAAAGCGTCCCGGCCGATTCCCACTCCAGGGGGAAGCGCACGGCCCGAAACAGCTCCACCCGGGCGGCCTGGGAGCTTTCCGGAACCATGTAGACCTCGCCTCCAAAGGCGAACACGAAGGGATAGGACAGGTGGTGGGGAGCGCGCATAACCGTCTGCGGCGGCCCGAATTCCCCCTGCGTGGTCTGGGTCATGACCGCGATGCTGCCCAGGCCCGTATCCTTGTCGATGTCCTCGAAAAATAGATGCGTGGTTCCCTCGTGCACGAAGGGAAAGGGATCGGCCCAGCCCGAGGCGTCGGGGGGAAAGACCGGGGTGAAGCCGTCCAGGTCGAAGGGGTCGCCGCCGTCCCGGCGCAGGGCCAGGAACCACTGGGGCCGGAAAAAGACGTCCCGCCAGGCGGCGGCCGCGGCACGGCGCGCCAGGCGGGGCAGGAAACGCAGCACGGCCGCGTCCCCGGGCACGGCGGCCGGGGAGGCGTCCGCCAGGGGCGTGGTCCGGGCCTCCCAGGCCTCGGGACCGCCGTCCAGCAGTTCGCGCACCATCCGGGGGATGGACCGGGCGGCCGTGACGCAGGCCGGGGCGGCCGTCCGGCAAAGGGACAGGGGGAAGACCGCCGCCGCCGGCTGGGAGAGAAGCCGGGGCGGCCTGCCCGGCGCGTGCCAGATGAGCCGGGACGTCAGGCAGGAGGCCGCACCGTCCAGGGCCGCAAAGGCCCGGGCCGGGGCCTGGGAGGCGAAATCCAGGCCGTCCAGCACCAGGGCCCCGTGCCGGAACGCGGAAGGAAGGCTGGAGGGAAGCTCCAGGCCGCCCGGGACGACCAGAAGATCCAGGCCATCTTCCCGGGCCATGCGCCCCAGTTCCTGTACCCATTCCGGCGGGCCGGGCAGCTCCCGGACAGGCAGGCTCCCGGGCAGGGCCGCCGGGGCCAAGGGGTCCACGGCAACAGGGGCCAGCAGCCGGTCCAGGCGCCGGTACAGGGAAAAAAGCCGGCCCGGTTCACGAAGCGGCAGGGGCAGGGAACAAACTGTCGTCGTGATGGGCAGTTCGCCCAGGGGTCGCAGGATGCCGGCCAAAAAGCGCGTCACCCGGTTTCCCGGCACAAGGAACGCGATGCGCAAGGGGGAGGTGTTCATGCGTGCCGGCTTCCGGATGCGTGACATGCGAGACCATTGTTTTTGTCGTGAGATATTGCCATCACGTATCCGATGTGCTAGGAGTTTTATAACATATCAAAATGGCTTTTAAATTTTCGGGCGGAATGTGTGTCCCGGTCCGAGGCGCCGCGTCTCCATGGGGAGCGGCGCGTTGAAGAGAGGAACACAAATCCATTGCGTTAGAGAATATTCTTGTCATGTGTTTGCGACATAAAATCTGCATCTTTCCAGTGTTCGCGCCAACGGTTCAAACAGGTAGCAGACGGTACATGACTGGATTTTTTCCACACCCATGCGGCAGCCGGATTTCACTACGACTGGCCCGAATCAACGCCTGAGCCACTTTTCGCGTCTTGCGGCCGAGACGCTTTTGCGGCATTATCCATGAACATGCAACCTATGCCGATGACGCAAAACTCTTGTGAAACATGCCATGCACCGGGCATCTTGCTTTCCAAAAAGCAGCCAACCCCCTCCCATGCGCACGTCACCCTGACCGGCATGCCGACCACGTCACAAACTTGCGCCGGATTCGCCAGATTCGCCAGATTCGCCGGATGCGCCGGATGCGCCGGATGCGCCGCCCGCGACACTCGGCATGTGCACCCCTGGGAACCCGACCGCCTTGCGGCAGGATCATGATATGACGTATGGGACGCCCCCACAACAGCCAAAGTCCTCCCTGCCGGAAACGGCCTATGTCACCCTGTGGTTCCCCAAGCCGTCCGAGACGTTTATCTATCGCGAGGCCCAGATCATGCGGCGCATGGGCATGCCGCTTCGGGTCTACGCCATGTACGGCCGCCTGGACAGCCACCTAAGCGGCGACATGCAGCGCGACGACATCCCGGTGGAACGCCTGGGCTGCCGCCACATCCTGCCCGGGGCCTCGGCCTTCGCCTATTGGCTGAAGCGCCGCCCGGAGGTCTTCAAGCCGCTTATGGCCTCGCTTTTGTTCCGGCGCTGGCGCTGCCTGGAGCAGACCGGGGAAAACTACTGGGCCTGCTATTGCGGCTGCCACCTGGCCCGGCGCTTCGAGGAGACCGGCGTCCGCCACATCCACGCCTGCTGGGCCAACGGCCCGGCCACGGCCGCCTGGGTGGCCTCGGCCCTGACGGGCATCCCCTTCAGCTTCACCGGCCGGGCCGGGGACATCTATCCCGCCGACGGGGCCCTCAAGGAAAAAATCGCCCAGGCCGCCTTCACCCGGGTCGATGCGGCCTTCAACATCGACTATCTGCGGGGATTTGCAGGCGGCCGCGACGACAAGATCGTGCTCGTGCGCAACTGCCTGTCCTGGGAGAACTGCCAGGACGCCCCGGCTCCCATGCGGCCGCCCTACCACATCATGGCCCTGTGCCGCTTCGTGCGCACCAAGGGGCTCGACGTGCTCTTGCGGGCCTGCCGGTCCCTGGCCGACGACGGGGTGGACTTCACCCTCACCCTGGCCGGGTCCGGCCCCCAATGCCTGCCGCTTCGGGCCCTTGTCCGGCGGCTCGGCCTGACTCAGAAGGTGCGCTTCCCGGGCTTCGTGCCCCACGACCAGGTGCCCCGGGTGCTGCGCGAGGCCGACGTGTTCGTCACCCCGAGCAAGGTGGTGCAAAGCGGCGACCGCGACGGCCTGCCCACGGTCATCATGGAGGCCCTGATGCACCGCGTCCCGGTGGTGGCCACGGACGTGGGCGGCATCCGGGAGGTGGTGCGCGACGGCGAGACCGGCCGGCTCATTCCCCAACTGGACGTGGAGGCCATGAAGCGGGCCATCCTGGACGTGCTGCTGCACCGGGACACCTCCCTGGCCATGGCCGAACGGGGCCGGCAGCTCATCCTGGATTATTACGATTCGGAAAAAAACGCCCGGCGCATGATCGAGCTCATCTGCGCCCATTCGGCCTGAGGCGGCACCCTCCCGCCGGAACGCCCCGGCCCGCCCCTCGCCTCATGCCCCCCCGGACCCGCTCCGAGCCCGTTCCGGGGCCACCTCAGGTCCACGTCAGACCGGGCGGCGGTCAGGGGCGGCGTTTTTTTTCCCAGACGGCGGCAAACGCCTCCTCATGGCGGCGGGCCATGGCCGCCAGGGAGAATTCCGCAACGGCCAGTTCCCTGGCCGCCTGCCCCATGCGCCGCCGCAGGGCGGCATCGCCCAGAAGCTCTCCCACGGCCCGGGCCAGGGCGTCCGGGCGGCCGGGCGGCACCAAGCGGCCCGTGATCCCGTCACGCACCACCTCGGAAAGCCCCCCCACGTCCGTGGCCGCCACGGCCAGCCCCGAGGCCATGGCCTCCAGCACCACGTTGGGCAGCCCCTCGTGCCGCGAGGAAAGGACCAGCACGGCGGCCCGGGCGTAGTAGCGGCGCACGTCGGCGTCGCCCGGGAAAAGCCGGATGCGCTCCCGGAAGGGGCTGGATTCGATCCTTAGGACCACCTCCTCCCGGATGGGGCCGTCCCCCACCAGCCACAACTGGGCCTCGGGATGCTCCGGGGCCAGCCGGTCGAAGGCCGCAAGCAGGGTGGCGTGGTCCTTGACCGGGTCCATCCTGGCCAGGCACAGAATGACCGGCGGGCCGTCCGGCGGGGTGGCGGCGGGGGTGAAGGCCTCGGTGTTGACGCCGTTTCGGATCACGGCGATCCGGCCCTCGGGCACGCGGAAGGTCCGGTTCAGGCGGGTTTTTACGGCCCCGGCGTTGCACAGGACATGGTCGGCCAGGGGCCACAGCAGCCACTCGTGCTGCTTGGCCGGGTCCGCCGCGCCCCGGCAGTTGCCCACCACGGCCGCCACCCCGGCCAGCCGCCCCAACACCCGGCCCCAGATGTTGGGGACCACGGTCAGGGGCACCAGCAGGTCCGGGCGGTGGGTGCGCAGGGCCCGCCACAGGGCGGCCAGGGAGCGCGGCCCCACGGACCCGGCGTCGCACAGCCGCCGCACGGTCAGCCCGTACGCCTCGGCCTGGGGCAGGAAATCGTCCCCCGCCATCAGGGTCCAAAGCTCGGCCCGGAAACGCCGCGGGGACAGGCGGGCCGCCAGTTCCAGGGCGTGGCGCTGGGTGCCGCCGAAACACAGATCCTGCAGCAAAAGGACCAGGCGCAGGGGTTCGGCTTGTTCTTTTCCGGCAAAGGTGGGATGGACCACGGGGCCACGCTGCTCGGTCAGTTTTTAAAAAATCGACAGTGCGAGTCCCTAGCCCGAACCGGGACAAAAGGAAAGGCCGCGCCCGATGCCGCGGCGGCAGGACATGCCGCGCCCCGGGCGGGGACGCACGGAGCTTCATGACCACAGGCAATCCCCCCGGCTCATCCGCCCCGCACCACGGCATCCTCGGCAAGTTCCTCAAGCTGGCCGGGGCCCAGTGGATGCGCGATTCCCTGCACACCCTCTTTCTGATCCTCCTGGCCCGGGACAGCACGAGCACCTACGGCGGCTTCATGCTGGCCTTCGGGCTTGGCCAGTTCATCCTGTTTCTGGGCGAATTCGGCCTCAACCAGCCCCTGGTGACATCCCTCAGCCGCCGCTACGCCCGCACCGCCGAGATCCTGGCCCAGTACACGGTCATCAAGGCCATCCTGTTCGCGGCCGGGATGGCCGGGGTGGTGGGCATGGCCTGGCAGCAGGGGTACGACGCGCAACTGGTGGGGCTGGTGGCGGTCATCTCCCTGGGGGTGGGCCTGGAGCCCCTGTCCGGGACGTTTTTCGTGGCCTGCCGGGTGCGCGGCCGCCAGGACCAGGAGGCCGTGATCCGGGCCGTGGCCGCCGTTTTGGGCTACGGCTGGGCCTTCGCCACCCTTTTTGCCGGGGCGGGGCCCCTGTGGATGGCCTTTTTCAAGCTGGTGGAGAACGCGGCCAACCTGGCTGGGGGCGTCCTGGTCACCCTGCGGGGGGAGAACTGGTCCCGCTTCGACCTGGGCCGCAAGGCCATGCTGCGCATCTGGGGCACCACCCGAAACGGCGCGCCGTTTCTGATCATGGCCCTGGCGGCCATCACCTATAATAAATCCAACCTGTTTTTTTTGCAGCATTACGGGGGCCAGGAGGCCGTGGCCCGCTATTCCGTCACCTGGGAACTGGTGGACGGGGTGTCGGTATTGGTGTGTTCGCTGCTTTTAAGCAACGTGCTGTTTCCCCTTTTCTCCAGGCTGTGGAAGACAGGCCGCGAGGAGTTCCACCGTCTGGCCCGGCTCTCGGCCCAGTGGCTCCTGGCCCTGGCCCTGCCCATCGTCTTCGTCCTGACCGTGGAGTCGGATCGCCTGATCGGCCTGATCTACGGCCCGGACTACGCCGAGGCCATCTGGCTGCAAAAATACCTCGCCCCCACGGTGCTGGTGGCCTTCCTGCACAATCTGGCCGCCTACCTGATGCTCAGCCAGGGCCGCCAGCGGCTTTTGCTGATCATCTACCTGTCCGGGCTGGTCCTGAACCTGGCCCTGTGCGCCGCGCTCATCCCGTCCAGCCCCCTGTCCGGGGCGGCCCTGGCCATCCTGGTCACCAAGGCGGCCGTGGCCGTGGCCACCACGGGCTATTGCCAGAAAACCGTCGGGCTTTTCACCCCGGGCACCCTGTTCCCCATCCTCCTGGCCGCCGGGCTGGGCATGGCCCTGTACCTGGGGCTTGGCCCCTTGGTCTTCCGGGAATTGGCCGAAGCGGCGGCCGTGGCCCCCATGCTGGTCCTTTTGGCCCGGCTGTGGCGCAGACGGGGGGAAACGCCCCTGGCGGGCTGATGCCCCGTAAAAACCGATAAATACAGGTTGTCAGCACCCGCCCTTTCTGGTAGGAAGCTGAATCCTTTCAAGGAGAGATCGCGTTGGAGGTTAACCCATGGAAAAAACAGCGGAAATGACAAATGAACACAGCAACACCCCGGAGATGGAGGTAAATTTCGAGGCCGCCCTCGAAAATTACCTGAATGAAGACTTTGGGGACATCGACGACGGCACCATCGTACCCGGCGTTGTCGTCCGGGTGGGCAAGGAGCACGTCCTGGTGGACGTCAACTTCAAGTCCGAGGGCCAGATTCCCGTCTCCGAGTTCACCGACGCCGAAGGCAACGTGGACATCCAGGTCGGCGACCAGATCGACGTCTACGTGGTGCACAAAAACGAATCCGAAGGCACCATCTCGCTGTCCCGCGACCGGGCCAAGCGGATGCAGCTTTTTGATAAGCTTGAGGAGCTCCAAGAAAAGGACGACGTCATCACCGGCCGCATCGTACGCCGCATCAAGGGCGGCTACACCGTGGACCTGGGCGGCGTCGAGGCCTTCCTGCCCGGCTCCCACGTGGACCTGCGCCCGGTTCCGGACATGGACGCCCTGGTCAACCAGGACTTCGAGTTCCGGGTTCTCAAGATCAACCGCCGCCGCAGCAACGTCATCGTGTCCCGCCGCGTTCTTCTGGAAGAGCGCCGGGATTCCATGCGCCGTGACCTGCTCAAGACCCTGGCCGAGGGCCAGACCGTCACCGGCAAGGTCAAAAACATCACCGAATACGGCGTGTTCGTGGACCTTGGGGGCCTGGACGGACTCATGCACATCACGGACATGTCCTGGAAGCGCATCAAGCATCCCAAGGAACTGGTGCACCTGGGCGACGAACTGGAGCTGAAGGTCCTGTCCTTCGACCAGGAGAAGCAGAAGGTCTCCCTGGGCATGAAGCAGCTGGTGGACGACCCCTGGCAGAACATCGGCGACAAGTATCCCGAGGGCACGCGCCTTTCCGGCAAGGTCACCAATCTGGTGGACTACGGCGCCTTCGTGGAGCTGGAGCCCGGCGTCGAGGGCCTGGTGCACATCTCCGAGATGTCCTGGACCCGCAAGCTCCGGCATCCGTCCCAGATGGTGCACGTGGGCGACGAGGTCGAGGTGGTGGTGCTTGGCGTCGATTCCGACAAGAAGCGCATTTCCCTCGGCATGAAGCAGGTCCGGCCTAACCCCTGGGATGTGGTGGCCGAGAAGTACCCCGAGGGCACGGTGCTTGAGGGCACGGTGAAAAACATCACCGAGTTCGGCATCTTCATCGGCATCGAGGACGGCATCGACGGCCTGATCCACGTCTCGGACATCTCCTGGACCAAGAAGATCCGCCATCCCGGCGAGCTCTTCAAGGGCGGCGACACGGTACGGGCCAAGGTGCTCACCGTGGACAAGGAGAACGAGAAGTTCACCCTGGGCGTCAAGCAGCTCTCGGAAGACCCCTGGACCAAGGTGCCGGACAACTATCCGGTGGGCACCGTGGTGCGGGGCATCGTGACCAACATCACCGACTTCGGGCTGTTCGTCGAGGTCGAGGAAGGCATCGAAGGGCTGGTGCACGTCTCGGAGATCAGCCGCAAGAAGGTCAAGACCCCGGCCGAGGTGTACAAGGAAGGGGACGAGATCGAGGCCAAGGTCATCCACGTCAGCGCCGACGAGCGCCGCCTGGGACTGTCCATCAAGGCCACCAAGGAAGAGGAAGACAAGCGCAAGGCCAAGGAGTTCCGCACCGCCGGTCCCAACGACACCGGCAGCAATCTCGGCGAGCTTCTGCGTCAGAAGCTGGAAGAGGATGCCCAGTAAGGCCTCCTTTCCCAGACGGCGCCCGGCGCTGTTCATAGTGCTCATGATCGTGGCGGCCGTGGCCCTCCTTGTGGGGGCCATGGCCGTCGCGTCTTTTCTGTCCGGCGACGAGGGCGACGAGGGCGGCGGCCTTTTTGCGGCCAAAAGCCGCCTCGGCGTGGTGCGCCTGGAGGGCTTTCTGGGCGACGCCGAACCCGCCGTGCGGTTCATGAAGGAGTTGCGCGAAGACCCCACCATCAAGGGGGTGGTCCTGCGCATCAATTCGCCGGGGGGAGCCTTCGGGCCGTCCCAGGAAATTTATCAGGCCGTGGCCCGCCTGGCGGCGGTCAAGCCCGTGGTGGCCTCCATGTCCACGGTGGCCGCCAGCGGCGGCTACTACGCGGCCTGCCCGGCCCACCGCATCTTCGCCAACCCCGGCACCCTCACGGGCAGCATCGGGGTCATGGCCCAGTATCCCAACGTGCGCGAGCTCCTGGACAAGATCGGGGTCTCCTTCGAGTCCCTGGCCAGCGGCGATCTCAAGACCGCCGGGTCGCCTTTTACGGAACTCAAGGAGGCTGACCGGGCCTACCTGGAAGGCATCGTCACGGACTTAAACGCCCAGTTCCAGCATGATGTGGCGGCCGCCCGCAAACTGGCCCCGGAAGCCGTGGCGCTTATCGCCGACGGCCGGGCCATGACCGGGCAGCGGGCCCTGGCCCTGGGGCTGGTGGACGAACTGGGGGGGCTTGAGGAAGCCGAGGACTATCTCAAGGCCCAGGTGGGGCTGGCCGGGGTCAAGACGCCCTTCGTGAGCGGCCCCAAACGCAAACGCGGGGCCCTGGAGTGGCTTTTGGGCGGCAGGTCCGCCCTGGAGGCCGGGGATGTGGCCGCCCTGGCCCGGCTTTTCGCCCCGTCCGGGGAGTCCGGCGGCCTGCCCGAGGTGCTGGCCACGGGCCGGTGACGGCGGGACGGCGGGCCGGCGGGATGGCGGGCCGGGAGACAGGACGGGGGATAAATCCCTCCGGCGGCCAAAGGGGCCATGCCCCTTTGGAATCCCTCTTTCGAAACGGCCGGGGGAGGTTCCCCCTACCCCCGCTCGAAGCTGTAGTTGCCCTTGAAAAACTCCTCCACATACCATTCGATCTGGCCGTCGTCGGACAGCACCATGTCCAGCAGGCGCACGGAGCCCAGGAGCCGCCCGATGAGGTCGAGCTTTTCCTCGATCACGGGGCTGACGTACTTGGCGATGGTGCCCTTGACCATGTCGCCCTTGAGCCGCGTGCGCAGGCCGATGCGCTTGAGGATGGCCGCGATGAGCATGGCCCGCCTGGAGCGCCGCCCGATGTCCGCCGCGCCGCCCTTGAACGAAAACGTGATGTAGTTGTCGTTGACGTTTAGGCCGCAGTAGGTGTCCACCGTGGCGAAGTGATAGCCCAGCCGGGAATTGAAGTTCAGGTATTCCTTGGACACGGCGGCATAGTTGGGGCCGCCCATGCGGTCGTCCTGGGCCGGTCCGGCCATGGCCGACTCGGCCACGATATTCATGAATCCCTTGAGATCCACGCCCACCGCCCCCACCCAGCGCACGTTGGGATGGGTCATGCCCTGCAAAAGCGCCCGGAACGGCACGGACGAGATGTCGGTCAGGGTGCAGTCCTGGGAGCAGTGCGGCGAGAACCCGCCGCCCAGGTCCACGGCGTAGATGCGCATGGGCAATGGCACCCGCACCCGCAGGGCAAAGGACTTGTCCACGCTTAGGTCCTCGTTGATACGGAACATCTCGCGCATGGACAGTTCGTGGGCGAAACGGATCACGTCGTGCAGGGTGCGGCAGTTCTCGGGGGTGAAATCCTCCCGTTCCGGGTCCACGAGATTGAGGATGGCGATTTTTTTCAGGGCCGAGCGCGCCGTCTTGTAGGTGGGGCTGCCCTTCATGGGATTGACGGGCTTTTTGCGCTCCAGGATCTGCTCCACCCGGCCGCCGTAGACCAGCCGGCTCGTGGCGTCCACGGTGATCTCGGCCCCGTGGGGGATGGTCGTGGTGCCCGCGCCGGTGCCCACCAGGGTGGGAATGCCGAATTCCCGGGCCACCGAGGCCATGTGTCCGGTGACGCTGCCCACGTCCGTGACGATGGCCCGCACCCGGCCCAGAAGCGACACGTAGCGGGGCGAGGTCTGGGGGGCGATGAGGATGGAGCCTTCCGGGATGTTGACCAGGGTGTGGTCCGAGGTGACCACGAAGGCGGGACCGGCGGCCTTGCCCCGGGCGGCCGTGCAGCCGCCGCGCAGCAGCACCGGGAACCCGGGCACCTCTTCGCCCGGCACGGCTTGCTCGCCGGGACAGGTCTCGTCGTCGCACAAAAGATCCAGGTTGAGCGGCCGGGCCTGGAGGATGATCAGCCGCCCCTCGCCGTCCAGGGCCCATTCGATGTCCAGGGGACGGCCGTAATGCCGCTCCAGGCGCAGGCCGTACCCGGCCAGGGTGGCGATCTGTCCGTCGTCGAGGCAGCGCTCGGTGCTGATGCCGGCCGGCACGTCCTCGGTCACAAGCCCGCTCTCCCCGCCGCGCACCACACGCGTGCGCTTGTCGGCCACGCGCATGGCGATGGGATGCAGGGTCTTTTTCTCCACCTCGTAGTAGTCCGTGGCCGAGGAGCCGTCCACCGCGCCGATCCCAAGGCCCCACACGGCGTTGATGAGGATGACGTTTTTGCGGGTGTCGTTGGGGTCGCGGGTGTACATGACCCCGCTGGCCGCCGCGTCCACCATGGTCAGGCACAGGGCGCTCATGACCACGTGGTCGCAGGGATAGCCCTTGCTGCGGCGGTAATAGACCGCCCGGGGGTTGAACACGCTGGCCACCACCTCCTTGTAGGCGGTGACGATGTCCTCGGGCCGGACGTTGAGCACCGAGGAATGCTGCCCGGCGAAGCTGGACTCCGAGTCCTCGCTTAGGGCCGAACTGCGCATGGCCAGACGCACCCCGGGGCCGTATTCCCGGGCCAGCTTGCCGGCCTCAAGGACCAGGGCCGATTCCACCTCCGGGGGCAAGGGGGCCTCGAGCACCAGCTTGCGGGCCCTCTCCGAGAGTTCCAAGAGCTTTTCCGTGTCGTCGATGTTAAGGCCCCGCAAAAACTTCCCGGCCCGCTCGAAAATGCGGTTCTGGCGCAAAAACAGGTAGCAGGCGTAGGCCGTGACCGCGAAGCCCCGGGGGGTGGGCAGGTGGGCCCGGTTTTTCACCTCGCCCAGGCTGGCGGCCTTGCCGCCCGTCTCCGAGGCGTTTTCCAGGCTGAGGCTCTCCATGGGCATGGTGGGGGCCGTGGGCTCGATCTCCTTCTTGCGCACCAGTTCCTGCAAGAGGCTGATGCCGATGCGCTCCACGGCGTCGAACAGTTCGGGATAGCGGCCGTCGGACAGGGCGTTTAAGTCTTCGGCGATGTCGTAGACCACCTTGAGCAGAAGCTCGGTGCGGTCCAGGATGTATTCCAGGGTGAAGGGCCTTTCCCCGTAGCAGATCCCCTCAATGTCGGTGATGAGTTCCAGGGCCATGTTGTTGCCCGCCAAAAGACTTTGGAAGTACTGGTACTTCTTCTTGAAAATGTCTTTTTCCGGGGCGGCGCCGTCCAGAAGCCCGCTTTTTCGGAACAGGTGGAACAGGTTGAACATGTCTGGCCCTCGCTTGGCACTTCAGGATTACAACGCCGTGGTCATGACCATGCCGGGCAGTTCGGCCTGCATGGCGGCCAGGGCCTCGCGCGACCCCAGGGTCACCACGTGGGCGTCTTCCATGGCCTTTGCGACTATTTCGCCGAATTGGCGGAAATCATCAAGGGTCGTGGCCAGGATTTCACGCCGCATGCGCGCCCGCCCGGGCTCGTCGTCCCCGGCCAGGATGCGGCCCATGGCCGCGTTGCCCTGGGCGTCGGGCAGCATGTAGGCGTCCAGGTCGCCGATGGCCCCGACGATGGCCTGTTCCATCTCCCCGGCGGAAAGGTCCACGGTGCGCAGATAGTTCCCGGCCTCGCGAAAGATCTCCAGGGTGCGCAGGGTGCCCGGGTCGCGGTAGGACACGAAGGTCATGGGGCCGGCCAGGCGGTCCAGGGCGCAAAAGGCCCCGTAGGCCCCGCCGCGCACCCGCACCCGGTCCCACAGGTAGCCCATGCGCAGGTGGCGCGAGGCCACCATGGACGAACCGTGGAAGACGTATCCGGCCTTGGCCAGGTCCACGCCCAGGCCCACGAAATTGACCTGGGCCGGGATGACCACCCCCTCCATGCGGGGCAGTTCCCGGGCCGCCCACTTTGCCGGGGGCGTGGTGCCGCCGGGCAACCCGTCGAGCAGCTGCGCCAGGGCCGGGCGAAAGTCCGCGAACCGCCCGGCATCCAAGGTCACGTTGGCCACGGCCCGGTTCCTGGTGATCACGATGTCCCGCAGCCGGGCCAGATCCCGGGCCACCCCGGGCCAATCGTCCCGCATGCGGGCGCACAGCTCGCGCAGGAAAAAGAGGTTCTCGACGCCGCGCATGCGTTCGGCGGCCCACCCGGCCCGGCCGAACCGGGCCCGCAGCCGGGACGAGGCCGCGGCATGCCCCGCCGGGGCCAGACGCCGCTCGGCCCGGGCCTTGGCCTCGAGGGCCATCTGGGACAGGCGCTCCTTATTGTCCAGGCGGGCGCTCCCCAGTACGTCGGCGAAGATGTCTAAAAGCTCCCGGGCCTTGTCAATGGTGGCCTTGCCGCGCAAAAAGAGCCTGGACGCGGCCTCCCTGTCGGCGGGACGTCCCTTGACCGGGGTCAGGAACACGTCGCGGCCGACGCCGCCGGTCTTGCGGGCGATGCGCCGGGTCAGGGACACGAAGTCCTCCCGGGCCGTGCCGGTCTCCAGAAGGGCCCGGCCGAAAAAGGGCACCAGGGGCAAAAGCTCCTCGGGTACGCCCGCGATGTCCAGGCCCAGTTCCAGATAGACGATGCCGCTGGTGTGCAGGTCGTGGAAGAAGATGGAGGCCTCGTCCGTCTCCCCGGCCTCGGTGGGAATGACCTTGTTTTCGGCCGGCAGGTCGGCCAAGCCGAGCCGGGGGATCGCGGCCAGGGCCTCGGGGGCGTCCGGGGTGTCGTGCACCTGGCCCAGGCGGGCCTGGGCCTCGGCCACCCGGGCCAGCCCCTGCGGACCCAACTCCTTGGCGATATTCGCCAGTTCGGCGGCCTCCTCGGCCTCGGTGCGCGGCCCGAGTTCGGGGTCCGGGGTCAGGACCAGGGTCAGGCGATGGGGATTTTTCAGGAAAAAGGCGGCGATGGCCTCCTCCAAGACCCGTTCCCCGCTGGCCAGGCGGGCCTTGACGGCGGCCAGGGGGGCCTCGAAGCACACCCGCTCCAGGGGATCGCCCCCATGCAGCCAGGTGGTCAGGGAGCGCAGCATCAGCGACAGCCCGCGCGGGAAGGAGCCGGTATTGTTCTCGCGCAGGGCGAATTCCAGGGAGTTGACCGCCGCCTCCACGGCCTCGGCCTCGATGCCGTCCCGGGCCAGCCCCTCCAGGGTGGCCAGGACCAGCTCCTCCACCCGGGCGGCGTCCTCGGGGTCGATGCCTTTGAGGCCCGTGGAAAAGGACATCTGCTTCAGTTCGGCCTCAAGGCCGCCCCCGGCCAGATCCTCGCCCAGCCCTGAATCGATGAGGGCCTTGCGCAGGGGCGACGAGGACATGCCGATGAGGACGTGCTCCACAATCTCCAGCACCAGGGCGGTCTCGGGATCCTGGGCCCCGTGCAGCAGCCAGTTGATGGTGACGAATCCCTTGGCCTCCTCGCCCTGCCCCGCGGCATAGGGCATCCGGGCCAGGCGCGGCGCGGCGAAGGACGGCTGATCGGCCACGGCCGAGTCCGGGGTCTGGGGGGCGAAGGCCTCCAGGTAGGGGGCGATGAGCGCCAGGCGCCTGTCCGGATCGTCGTCGCCGTAAAAAAAGAAGCGGGCGTTGCCGGGATGGTAGTAGCGGCGGTGAAACTCCCGGAAGGCCTCGTAGGTCAGGGTGGGGATGACCCTGGGGTCGCCGCCGGAATCCACGCCGTAGGTGGTGTCGGGATAAAGCAGGCGCTGGGAATATTCGGACAGGACGCTGTCCGGGGACGAATAGGCCCCCTTCATCTCGTTTAGGACCACGCCCATCCGGCGCAGGATCCCGGACTCGTCCAGCTCGTAGTGCCAGCCCTCCTGGCGAAAGACGTGCTCGGGGATGAGTGGGAAAAACACGGCGTCGAGGTAGACGTCCACCAAGTTGTAAAAATCCTGGAGGTTGGCGCTGGCCACGGGATAGCAGGTCTTGTCCGGATAGGTGAAGGCGTTGAGGAAGGTCTGTAGCGACCCCTTCAAAAGCTCCACGAAGGGCTCTTTGACGGGATACTTGCGCGAGCCGCACAGGACGGAGTGTTCGAGGATATGGGGCAGGCCGGTGGAATCCTCGGGGGGCGTGCGCAGGGTGACGCCGAACACCTTGTTTTCGTCGTCGCGGGATATGGAAAGGATCTCGGCGCCGGTGGCGTCGTGGCGGTAGAAGACGGCCGTGGCGTCGTATTCCGGTATGGTCCGGGTGAAAAGGCAGGTGAAACCTGGCGCTGTGGACATTCTTCCTCCTCGTGGGGAGCGCTTGGCAAAGGGTGTAAAACCGGGGTGGGCCTCGGCGGATGCGTGCCGGCTGAGGCAGGATATCCGAAAAATCCCCGGGCAACCAGAGCCATGCGCCCGGTCTTCCCGGGAACCCGGAGAACAGTTTCCAGCCGGACGAAAAAAAATGGGCGTCGAAACTTGAATTTTTTTTAATGTTGAAGTAATCCTCAAGGCGACGGAAACTCCGGTTCGCGGGCCGCCATCGGGGCGGGCCAACGGATTTGGCGGGAAAATCCGGCGCAGCCAGCATGAAATGGCTTGCCTCGCCGGATGAAAGGCGTTAATCCTTACTTGGCGTGACACCTCCGCGCCGGGGCGTTTGAGCATCGAACGCCTGGATTTCCAGGATCAGGCCCGGGCAGCACGCGGGCGTGGTCCGCGTCGTGAGGGTGGTGAGGCTAAGGCGAGTATTTCCAGATGCAAAGAAAGCGAGGAAGGAGGAGCATCATGAAGAAATTCAATGTTGTTGTTGTGATGCTGATCGCCCTGGTGTTGGGGATGGTCGGCCCGGCTGCGGCGAAGAAGCAGGTTCCGAAGGTGGACAATTTCATTTTCTTCGTCGACCATTCGAGTTCCATGGCGTTTTCCTACAAGGGACAGCGCTATGTGCAGTTCGGCGGCGTGTCCAAGATCATGATGGCCAAATCCCTGGCCCGTGAACTCAACAACATGATTCCCGAGCTGGGCTACAAGGCCGGTCTGTACACCTTCGCCCCGTACAAGGAATACGCCCCCATGGCGCCGTACGCCAAGGCCACCCTGGCCCCGGCCATCGAGAAGATCAAGACCGACTACGATATCTACGGCCGCCTGACCCCCATGGGCTGGGGCCTGGAAGACCTGGACAAGCTGCCCATCTCCACCCTGTCCGGCAAGACCGGCGTGTTCATCTTCTCTGACGGCGACTCCAACCGCGGCGTGGATCCCGTTGCCGTGGCCCAGTCCCTGAAGGGCAAGTACGGCGACAAGCTGTGCTTCTTCATCGTCGATCTGTCCGACAACAAGCATGGCCAGGAAGTCCTGAAGGCCATCGCCGCCCTGGGCGGTTGCAACTGCATCGAGCTCGGTGAAGAGCTGCTTCGCAACGAAGCCGCCCGCGCCAAGTTCCTGGAGTGCTCCCTGTACGAGTGGATCGAAGACGAGATCGTGATCTTCCGCAGCATCTACTTCGACTTCGACAAGTACAACATCAAGAAGGAATTCGTGCCGGTTCTGGAAGAGGGCGTGGGCATCGTCCAGGGCAAGCCGAAGACCCTGGTGATCCTTGAAGGCCACACCGACAGCATCGGTTCCGAGCAGTACAACATGGGTCTGGGTCAGCGCCGCGCCGACTCCGTCAAGGCCTTCTTCGTGAAGAAGGGCATCGACGCCAGCCGCATCGAAGCCATCAGCTTCGGCGAGTCCGACCCCGTCGCCACCAATAAGACCGCCCAGGGCCGCGCCCTGAACCGCCGTTGCGTGATCAAGTTCAAGAACTAGCACGCTGGGCACATCGTCCAAACAGCCAGGCGACTCCTTTGGAGTCGCCTGGCTTTGTCTTTCCCACCCAAGGTTAGCCCGCATGAAAAGCAAAACCGTCCTTGCCGCGAGCGTTGTCCTTCTCCTGGCGTCAGGCCCGGCCATGTCCGCCGTCAGGGTGCTGCCCGTGGGCGCTCCCTTCCCGGCCATCGTCATCGAACAGCCCAAACAGGAATACGTGGTGAAAAGCGGCGACACCGTCGCGGCCATCGCCAAAAAATTTTCCGTGACCCCGGCCGATCTGATGAAGGAAAACAAGATCACCGACGCCAGAAAGCTCAAGGCCGGACAGAAGCTGACCATCTCCGTCCCCGGGAAGCCCCTGGGCAGCGGTGTTGCCGATGTATCAGGCGCGCCCCAGGCGGCCGCGCCGGTCCCCAAGGCCGGTGAGGTCAAGCCCTTCGCCCCGGACGGAAAAGCCGAGGCCAAGCCCGAGGCCAAACCCGACGCCAAGGCCACGGCCGAGACCGGCAAGAAGGCGGCCACGGAGTCCGAGACGGCCCAGACCGCCGCCCCGGCCACGCCGCCGCCTCCCGCCACGGCCTCCCGCCACGTGGGCCAGACCGGCATCATCGAAAACGACACCGACGTGCCCAAGGCCATCCGCGAGGAATTCCAGGCCTATGCCAAGAAATGGCTGGACATGTCCGACGAGCTGGCCGTGGGCACCCCCACCAATAAGAAGATCCGCCAGATCGGCGGCACGTGGGAATGCAGCTACCGGGTCATGCTCAAGGACACCATGGGCTCGGAGGTCAAACGGGTGTACTACGACCACACGCCCTATGTGGGGCACATCACCTACCGCATCATTTCCTACCGCTGCGAGGCTCCGACCAAGGACGCGGCCATGAAGGGCCCCTTTGTGGAGAAGGAGGAGAGCGTGCGGGAAATCTTCAGCTATTCCGGAAAGGACAAGGCCTGGCGCTGACCCGGCCCGGTCCTGGCAAAAAACGCCCCCCCCCGGCCGCATTTCGAGCCTGGGCGGGGCGTTTCGCATTGGGCGCGGGACATGTCCGCGACAGGGCAGACGCCCTCATGCAGCGCGTTGCGGTCCGGGCGCGAGGCGTCGCAACCACCGGTAGGACCGCACCCCGTGGGCCATTTCCACCAGCCGTTTCCCGCCCAGGCGCAACAGGCACCACAAGGGGAGCGGCCCGAAACGCAGGCTGAAAAAGATGGCCTGGCGCAGGCGTAGGGAGCCCGACAACTCGGGGTAGACATCCCTGGCGAGTCCGGCCAGATAGGTTTCGCAGGCGTCGCCGCCGGAAAGGCCGGACAGGACGGCCGTGGCGGCCAGTTCCCCGCTGCGCAGGGCATAGTAAATGCCTTCGCCGAAAAGCGTCTCCACCAGCCCCGCCGCATCCCCGGCCAGAAGCGCCCGGTCGTGGGCCGGTCGGGACAGGAAGTTGCCGTAGGGCAGCAGATGGGCCCGGGACCGGTCGAGAAAAACCGGGGGCAGGCCTAAAAAATCCAGAAACGCCGCGAATTCCCGGCGCATGCTCGCCCCGCGGCGGGACACCAGCCCGCCCAGCCCGACCACCACGTGGCCGCCGTGGGGGAAGACCCAGCCGTAGCCCGTGCGCACGAATCCGGAATAGACCGTGGGGAAGTCCTCGCGAAGATCGGGGTGGGCCGCCAGGAGATCCGGATCGTCCCGGCCTACGCGGCATTCCAGGCCAAGGCCCATGTTCGCGGCAAAGGCCTGGCGCTTGAGGGGAAAGGCCCGGCGCACCACGCTGGCCGCCCCGTCCGCGCCGATGAGATACCGGCCCTGGTACCGCCTCCCGCCTTCCGTGAGCACCTCGCCCCGCAAGGCGTCCGCCGCCTTCACGGCCTCCCCGGGGTGAAAGGCCGCCCCGGCCTCAAGGGCCCGCTCCAGGAACCAGGCGTCGGTCACGCGGCGTGACGCGAAATAAAAGGGGAAAAACAGATCCTCGCAGGCCAGGGTCAGGCCCTTGTGGCGGATGCGGTAGCGATCCGCCCGGTGTTCGATGATGCCGCGCTCCAGAAGGGTCTGGGGACCGCTGCCGAAAAGCCGCTCCACGATTTCCGTCGTCTTCCAGGTCAAAAGCCCGGCGCACAGCTTGTCGCGGGGAAAGGACGCCCGGTCCAGGAGCAGCACCCGGGCCCCGGCCCGGGCCAGCACGCAGGCCGCGGCCGATCCGGCGGGACCGGCTCCGGCGATCACGGCGTCGTAACGGTTTGCGTCGGTCATGGCGGGGAGGCGTCCCGTACTGCGCCGGTCCTGGCCGGGTTGAGTTTGCCGGGACATCCGTCTACACCTGTCCCGGTCCCCATGCGAAAGGCCTCTCCCCCGTCCGGCCGGATTTACGGCATGGCGGGCCGAAAGGCCGTCACAAACGTCACATGGATATCTGCGTGCCGCAAAAACAAAGGAAAATCAACGCCGTGGTGTTCGATTTCGACGGCACCCTGGCCCATCTGGTGCTCGATTTCGAGGCCATGAAGCGCCGGGTGGCGGACATCGCCGCCGCGTGGCTGCCCATGCGCCCCGAACCCGACGGCCTGCCTGCCCTGGAGTGGATCGACGCCCTGCGCCGGGAGGTGGAAGCCGTTTCCCCGGGAAGCGGGTCGGCGTTTTTCCGGGCGGCCCACGCCGACGTCCAGGCCATGGAGGTCGCGGCCGCCTCGCGCGGGGGGCTTTTTCCCTTCACCCGGGACATGCTGGCCCAACTCGCCCGGCGCGGCGTGGGCACGGCCATCATCACCCGCAACTGCGCCGCCGCCGTGGCCATGGTCTTTCCCGACGCGGCCGCCTATTGCCGGGCGGTCCTGGCCCGGGAGGCCGTGCCCCGGGTCAAGCCCGATCCCGGCCACCTCCTGGCGGCCCTTACCATCCTGAACGTGGCGCCCGGCGAGGCGCTCATGGTGGGGGACCATCCCCTGGACGTGGAGACCGGCCGCCTGGCCGGGACGGGCACGGCCGGGGTGGCCACCGGACGGGTGTCCCAGGCGGATCTGGCCCGGGCCGGGGCCGGCCGCACCGCCGCCGATGCCCGGGAACTGATGCGGGCCGTGTTCGGGGAAATGGCATGAGGGCCTTTTTATGCGGGCTGGCGGCGCTTCTCGTCCTTGCGGCCTGCGCCCCGCCCCCGCCCCCTGTCCCGCACTACGCCTCGGCCGACGAAAAAAACATCGAGACCCTGGTCGAGACCTATGCGGCGGCCTGGAACGCCGGGGACGAAAAGGCCATCCTGCGCCTCTACGCCGCCGACGCCCGCATGGTCGCCCGGCTGGTCCACGACCACAAGGTGCTGACCAAAAAGGATCTGGCCGCCAACCTGCCCTACATCCTTCAGGAGCAGGCCCGGGCCGGACTCGTACTCGAGCTGCAACGCCCCCTGCAGGTGGTGATCAAGGGCGAGACGGCCACGGTGCGGGCCCTTTTGCGCCTGGCCTTCACGGACCGGGGGCGGCCCGTGAGCATCCTGGTGGACCAGGAGCTGGCGCTTCGCCGGGAGCAGTTTTTCTGGCGCATCGTGCGCGAGCATCCCAACCCCGTCGGCGCGGTCATGCCGGAGGCTCCGCTCCCCTCTCCATGATCGCCAGGGCCGCGTTGCCGACCAGGAACCGTCCGGTCAGGCGCACCAGGCACTCGGGACAAGCCCCAGCCAGAAATCCCGGCAGGCCGCCTGCGGCCATGAACCGCCGGTAGTTGCGGAAATGGCCGGAGCCGGCAAAACGCTCGGCCCAGATCACCCCCAGCCGGGACAGCTTGGCCGTCCAGGCAGCCGGGGCCACGTAGTCGGCCACGGCCACCGCCCCGCCCGGCCGCACCACCCGCCACATCTCGCGAAAGATTCCACGCGCCTCCGCCTCCGGCATCTCGTGCAGGGACAGGGTGGTCAGGGCCAGGTCGAAGGAGGCGTCCGGGACGTCCAGGCTGGCGGCATCCAGGCATGCAAAGCGGGGGCCCGCCCCGTCAGGAACGGCGACTCCCCGGGGCGGGAATTCGGCCCGGGCCAGCATGGACGGCGACAGGTCCACACCCAGCGTTTCGACGCCCATGGCGGCCAGCATCCAGGCCTGCCGACCAGTGCCGCAGCACATGTCCACGGCCCGCCGCACCCCGGCGGCCTGGGCCAGGCGGCAGACGGCCCGGCGCATGGGGTCGAGAAAGGGCGCGGTGACCAGATCATAGATCGGGGCCATGCGGGCATAGGGATCGCTGGTCATGGTATGGGCCAGTGGTGAGGGTGTCAGGGAAAAGATGCCCCCGGCGGCCAATGGGCGAAAGCCCCATAAAATCCCGTAACGCGCCGGGGTGTCCTCATGCCTGGCATGGACAGCCCGCCCCGTGTCCTCGAAATCCGCGTTTCGAATCTCCGTGCGACCCCTTTGGACGAATTGACGGCATCATACAAAGACGTTCGCATTTTCCATGGGCCGCAGCGCTAGTGATTCCTGCCGTACAGCCCCGTCACGGAGGCCAGAAACGCCGCCAGATCGTCGGTCAGGCGCTGTTCGTCCACCCGCCAGGACCAGTTGCCCTTGGCCACGGACGGCCTGTTCATGCGCGCCTCCTCGCCCAGGGACAGGATGTCCTGCATGGGCAGGATGGCCGTGCTGGCCACGCTCATCATGGCCAGCCGGATCATGATCCAGGGGGCCTCCAGGGAGCCGAACTCCCGGCCCAGATAGTCGAAGAGAACGCGGCGGCCCTCCTCCCCGGCCTCGGTCTCGAACCAGGCCCGGGTGGTGGTGTTGTCGTGGGTGCCCGTATAGACCACGCTTGAGGCCTCGTGGTTGTGGGGCGCGTCGCGGTTCTCGGCGATCTCCGGGCCGAAGGCGAACTGCAGGATCTTCATGCCCGGGAACCCGAAGCGGTTTTTGAGTTCGCGCACCTCGGCGGTGATCACCCCCAGATCCTCGGCAATGATGGGCAGGGTCGCAAAGCGGTGCAGCAGTTCCTTGAAAAGGGCCAGGCCCGGGGCCTTGACCCACTCCCCCTTGACCGCCGTCTTTTCCCCGGCCGGAATCTCCCAGTAGGCCTCGAAGCCCCGGAAATGGTCCAGCCGGATGAAGTCGTACAGCCCGAAGGCATGGGCCATGCGCCTGGTCCACCAGGCGAACCGGGTGGCCTCGTGGGCGGGCCAGTCGTAGACGGGGTTGCCCCAGCGCTGGCCCGTGGCGCTGAAATAGTCCGGCGGCACCCCGGCCACGAAAAGCGGCTGTCCCTCGGCATCGAGCTTGAAAAGCCCCTGGTTGGACCACACGTCGGCGCTGTCCTGGGTGACGTAGATGGGGGCGTCGCCGATGATCAGGATGTTGCGTTTGGCGGCATGGCGGCGCACGTCCCGCCACTGCATGGCCAGGAGGTATTGCACGAAGGCCACGAAGCGCAGGTCTTCGGCCCGCTCCCGGCCCACGGCGGCCAGGGCGTTCGCATCCCGGACCCGCAACTCCCGGGGCCAGCCCGTCCATTCCTGGCCGCCGCGCGAATCCTTGATGGCCCGGAAAAGGGCGTATTCCTCAAGCCAAAAGGCGTTTTCGGCCAGGAAGGCGGCAAACCCGGGGTCGGAACTCAGGGACTCCCTACATCGTTCGAAGGCCCGGCGCAAAAGCTCGAGCTTGAAGGCCTCGGCCCGGTCGTAGTCGGCCGCCGACGGGTCGTCCTGGACGAATCCCTCGATCTCGCCGGGCTCCAGGTAGCCGTCCTCCACCATCTTCTCCGGACTGATCAGCACGGGGTTCAGGGCGAAGGCCGAGTCGCCGCTGTAGGGGGAGTTGCCGATGAAGGTCGAGGTGGGGGTCAGGGGCAGAATCTGCCAGTAGGACTGGGCCGACCGGGCGCAAAAATCGATGAACCGGCGGCTGGCCGGGCCGAAGTCCCCCACGCCGAACCGTGACGGCAGGGACGTGACATGCAGCAGGATGCCGCTGCCTCTGCGTTTCATGATGCCTCCGGATATGTGGTCTGCCGCCAGTCTACCCGGGGAACGGGCCGGGAGCAATCCTCGCGCCCAACCTTCGCGCCTGCGCGCCGGGGAACATCTGGCGGAGCGCCCCGGCCGGGTGTAGTATCCCGGCATCATGGGCCGGTTCCCGCCTGCGGACGGGAAATCGCCCGATATGCTTGACGGAATTTCGGCCAGCCTTATTATGTAAACTTGCCGGGACCCACGGCCGGAAAAAAGGGGAGAAAAAGCCGCCATGAGCGTGGAATACAAGGACTATTACAAGCTTTTGGGCGTGACCAAGGCCGCCAGCCAGGAGGAACTCTCCAAGGCGTTCAAAAAGCTTGCCCGCAAGCACCACCCCGACCTCAATCCCAACAACCCCGACGCGGAGAAAAATTTCAAGGAAATCAACGAGGCCTACGAGGTCTTGAAAGACCCCGAAAAGCGCAAGCTCTACGACTCCCTGGGCCCCAACTGGAAGGACGGCCAGAATTTCCAGCCGCCGCCGGGCTTCGAGAACGTCCGCTTCCATTTCGGCGGCGCGGGCGGTGGCCCAGGCGGCGGCCCGGGCGGCCAGCAGTTCGACGCCGGGGCCTTCAGCGACTTTTTCGAGACCCTCTTCGGCGGGGCCGCCGGCGGCGGCGGGGCGCGTTTCCGCGACGCCTCGGGCTTTTCCGGTGGGCCGGGAGGCTTCGGCGGGTTTTCGCGCGGGGCCTCTCGCGGTCCCATGCGCGGTCAGGACGTCACCGCCAGCCTGGACCTGACCCTGGAGGAGGCCTACCGGGGCGGAGCCAAGGCCATCAGCCTCCAGGAGCAGACCCTCCGGCCAGACGGCTCCCCGGCCATGCAGACCAAGACCCTAAGCGTGAACATCCCGGCCGGGGTGCGCGACGGGGCCAAGATCCGCCTCGGCGGCCAGGGGAATCCCGGCGCGGGCGGCGGCCGGGCCGGAGACCTGTATCTCAAGGTGCGCATCCTGCCCCACGCCCTCTTCAAGCTCGAGGAGAACAACGTGATCCTGGACCTGCCCCTGGCCCCCTGGGAGGCGGCCCTCGGAGCCACGGTGCGGGTGCCCACCCTGGACGGGCACGTGGACCTGAACATCCCGCCGGGCATGGGCAGTGGCAAAAAGCTGCGCATCCCCGGCAAGGGCCTGGGCGGCAAGACCCGGGCCGACCAGCTGGTGCGGATCATGGTCCAGGTGCCCCCGTCGCCCACGGACGCCGAACGCGCCCTGTGGGAAAAGCTGGCCCAGGCCTCGGCCTTTTCGCCCAGAACCTTCTAGGCCCCCGGAGACGCCATGGACATCAAGCACGTCATACACGCCGAGGTGCCTGCGCGCTCGGGGCACATCACCTGGACCGAGATCATCGAGCTGACGGGGCTGCACCCCTCCTCCCTGGGGGAGCTCATCGAGCTGGGCTGGATCACGCCGGTGGTCATCCGCGACGAGACGTTTCTTTTCCGGCCCAGGGACGTCTACCGCCTGCGCAAGCTGGACCGCATCGCGCGCGATTTCGAGCTGCCCCTGTACGGCGCGAGCATCATCGTCGATCTGCTGGAGCGCATCGAATACCTGGAAAACAAGGTGCGCGGGCTGGACCGCCTGTTGTGACCGGAAGGGAGCGCCGCCCCGGCCATGCCGGAAAGAATCTTTCCCAAAGGAGCACACCCCCATGGATATGAACGCCTTCACCCAGAAATCCCAGCAGGCCCTTTCCGAGGCCCAGGCCGTGGCCGTGCGCCTGGGGCACCAGCAGGTGGATGCCGAGCATCTGCTGCTGGCCCTTTTGCAGCAGGACCAGGGCCTTGTGCCGCGCCTCCTGGAAAAGGCCGGATACAACGCCGCTTCCTACACCGCAAAGCTCGAAGAGGAGCTGTCCCGGCAGCCCCGGGTCAGCGGCCCGGGATCCCAGCCCGGCTCCATCTACGTCACCCCGCGCTTAAACGAAGCCCTGGTGCGGGCCCAGGATCTGGCCAAGAGCCTGAAGGACGAATACGTCAGCGTGGAGCACGTCTTCCTGGCGCTTCTGGACGAGCCGCCCGGCACGATCATCGGCCGCGTGAACGCGGCATTCGGCCTGGACAAGAACAAGATCCTCACCGCCCTGACGGCGGTGCGCGGCGGCCAGCGCGTGACCTCGGCCGACCCCGAGGCCACCTACGAGGCCCTTGCGAAATACGGCCGCGACCTGGTGGAAGAGGCCAAGAAAGGCAAGCTCGATCCGGTCATCGGCCGCGACGAGGAGATACGCCGGGTCATCCGCATCCTGTCCCGGCGCACCAAAAACAACCCCGTGCTCATCGGCGAGGCCGGCGTGGGCAAGACCGCCATCGTGGAGGGCCTGGCCGGACGCATCGTCAAAAAGGACGTGCCCGAGGGCCTCAAAGACAAGACCGTCTACGCCCTGGACATGGGCGCGCTGATCGCCGGGGCCAAGTACCGCGGCGAATTCGAGGAGCGCTTAAAGGCCGTCCTCAAGGAGGTGCAGCAGTCCGAAGGCCGCATCCTGCTTTTCATCGACGAGCTGCACACCATCGTGGGCGCGGGCAAGACCGAAGGCTCCATGGACGCCGGGAACCTCCTCAAACCCATGCTGGCCCGGGGGGAACTGCACTGCATCGGGGCCACCACCCTCGACGAATACCGCAAGTACATCGAAAAGGACCCGGCCCTGGAGCGGCGCTTCCAGCCCGTGCTGGTGGACGAGCCGACCGTTGAGGACACCATCTCCATCCTGCGCGGCCTGAAAGAGCGTTTCGAGGTGCACCACGGCGTGCGCATCAGCGACTCCTCCCTGGTGGAGGCGGCCGTGCTCTCCAGCCGCTACCTGCCCGACCGGCAGTTGCCGGACAAGGCCATCGACCTCATCGACGAGGCCGCAGCCATGATCCGCACCGAGATCGACTCCCTGCCCGCCGAGCTGGATCAGGCCAAACGGGAGATCATGCGCCTGGAGATCGAGCGCGAGGCGCTGCGCAAGGAGACGGACAAGGCCTCCAAGGAGCGGCTGGCCAAGCTGGAAAAGGAGCTGGCCGACCTCAAGGAGGGGCAGGCCGCGTCGCTGGCCCAGTGGGACAAGGAAAAATCCGCCGTGGAGGACATCCGCCACATCAAGGGCGAGATCGAACGCACCCGGCTTCTGGTCGAGGAGGCCGAGCGCAACTACGATTTGAACCGCGCCGCCGAGCTGAAATATTCCACCCTGGCCACGCTGGAGCGCGACCTGGCCGAACGCGAGGAACGCATCGGCGCCCAGACGGGCGGGGCGCGCATGATCCGCGAGGAGGTGGGCCCGGACGACGTGGCGGCGGTCATCGCCCGCTGGACGGGCATCCCGGTCACCCGGCTCCTGGAGACCGAACGCGAAAAGCTCCTGCATCTGGCCGGAAAGCTGCACGAACGGGTCATCGGCCAGGATCAGGCCGTGACGGCCGTGTCCGACGCCGTGCTTCGCGCCCGGGCCGGGCTCAAAGACCCGAACCGGCCCATCGGCTCGTTCATCTTCCTGGGGCCCACGGGCGTGGGCAAGACCGAGCTGTGCAAGACCCTGGCCGCGGCGCTCTTCGACACCGAGGAGAACATGGTGCGCCTGGACATGTCCGAATACATGGAGCGGCACACCGTGGCCCGGCTTATCGGCGCGCCCCCGGGCTACATCGGCTACGACGAGGGCGGCCAGCTCACCGAGGCCGTGCGCCGCAAGCCCTATAGCGTGGTGCTCTTCGACGAGATCGAAAAGGCCCACGGCGACGTGTTCAACGTGCTGCTGCAAATCCTCGACGACGGCCGCCTGACGGACTCGCACGGCCGCACCGTGGATTTCAAGAACACCATCATCATCATGACCTCGAACCTGGGCTCGAACATCCTTTTGGACGGCATCCGCCCCGACGGCGACTTCGAGCCGGGCGTGCCCGAGCGGGTCATGGAGATCCTTCGCGGCCATTTCCGGCCGGAGTTTCTGAACCGGGTGGACGAGATCGTACTCTTCAAGCCGCTTCTGCGGGACCAGATCGGCAAGATCATCGAACTGCTCATGTCCGGGCTGCGGGCCAGGCTGGCCGACCGCAAGATCAGCCTGACGCTGACCGGCGCGGCCAAGGAGCATATCGTGGAGGCGGCCTACGATCCGGTCTACGGGGCCAGGCCCCTTCGGCGCTACCTCCAGGCCCATGTGGAGACGCCGCTGGCCCGGGCGCTCATCGCCGGGGATGTGGCGGATGGGCAGGACGTGACCGTGGATGAGCGGGATGGAGGGCTGGTGTTCGTGTAAGACGAGAACCGGGGCTGCCGCCCCGGACCCCGCCCGGGGGAAATCATTTCCCCCGGAACCCCCTGATATCGGCCGCATTTCTCTGGCGCAAAGCGTCGGGGAGTGCGGCCGAAGGCTTGGGGGGAGGTGGAGAAGAGGCCGGGCCTTTCCAGAAAGAAAAATCTTGACGAATTGGCAGCGGTGCGTATTTTTTCTCTGCGCGGGTAAACAATCCCTGGGTTAACCGTGACACCTCCGCAGGTCTCATAAACGTGCTGTGAGCACAGTCGGCCCCAGGTTCCGCCCTTTTCCAAGCCAGGAAGATAACCTCTTCCTGGCTTCTTTTTTAACGTGCCGAAAGATCCAAGATGTTAATTTATTTTGATGAAAGTGGCGACCTGGGGTGGAAGTTCGACAAACCCTACCGAAAAGAGGGTTCAAGTCGCTTTCTAACCATAGCCCATGTATTCGTCAGCAAAAGCAATGAAAAATATATAAACAGATTCGTGAGAGAGCTTTATTCTTCGAAAGGCCGACCCTTCAAATTAGAACTTAAAGCTGCGAACCTTGAAGGCTATGATCGGATAACTATCGCAAAACAGGCCGTAAAATTTATCTCTTCAGGAAAAATACAAATCCATGCGGTCACCGTAACCAAGGAGAATGTCAATTTACACATCAGAGAAGATGAAAATATGATTTATAATTACATGGTTAAGCAATGCATACTTACCGAGATTTCAAAATATCCTTCCGTCATACTTCTTCCAGACAAAAGAAACACGAAAATGAGACTTGCCAATTCCTTGGACTTATATCTAAGACTTCAGCTTTTTGAAGAACTTGGATCGGAAACTCGCGTGGAATTCAAACCGCAGGAAAGCCACAACAATTACCGTGTCCAGTTTGCGGATTATATTGCAAATATTATCTGGAGAAGATTTGAACTAAGAGATCAAGAGGCCTATCAGATTCTTTATCCACACATACTGCACAAGATGTTGTTTCGTCGAAAAAGATAGACTGAATTTTATACAGAGGGAGTATGTACCGTGAGAGTATTCACCTGACACTTCCTCCACCGCAGACCGAAATCAGGCTGCTTCCATCTCCCCGCCCACTTCATCTTCCCTGAAAGAGAAGCCGTCTTCAAAATAACGCCCCACGGCGACCGATCCCCCATGCCGCGCCCCCGGTGCATTCCACTTCAGCCCCCGCCGCATCTCACTCCAAAACAGGCGGCATGAGCAGCCGCTCCCGCAAAAGCTCGGTGAAGTTGAGCCGCCCGTCGGCCACAACATGGATGGACACCTCACGGGCCGCCCTGTTGATCTGGGAGATGACCCGGTACGGCGCGACCTGGATTTCCCGGTACGAGCCGACGTTGACCCGCTGCAACTCCGGCGGGATGCGCCCCCGGTCGGGAAGTTCCCTCAGGCTGTCCCGCGCCCGCACGAACTTCTCAAGGATCGCCCGGGCGATGTCCGGGCCGTCTTTTTCGGCCAGAAACGCGAAAATCCCCCGCAGGTCTTCTTCCGCGCACCGGGTGAATAGGACCACCCAGGCCGCGTCATCCCCGGCCATCACGCTTCTCCGCGATCATCGTCCGGATATCGGCAAAGACCGCGTCGGAATCGCGAACCTGCCCGGCCTCCACGTCGCGCGAGCTGTCCGCCAGCATGCGCAACAGCGCCAGGCTTTCCTGCATCTGGTCGTAGGCCCGGACGTTCATCACCACGGCCTTGGCCTCGCCGTTTTGGGTGATGACCATGGGATTGCCGGTTTCGGCAACGGATTCAATCAGTTGCTTGGCGTTGTTCTTGAGCCAGGAGATGGGCTTGATATCCGAATGCAGTTGCATGCGCCCTCCATAGGGGAAAAATTACGACTGAATTTAGGCTAACGCGTTGCTCGGAGTTAATCAAGGTTCGTGTTGCAAGACAGACGCGAAGCGCGACAAAATTTTCGAAGGGGGGGTCCAGGGGGGAAACCTTTTTGAAAAGGTTTCCCCCCTGGCCGCCGGAGGCGTCTCACCTCCCCAATCTTCACCCCCTACTCGTTCCTCAAATACGGCCAGGCCTTTTTGCCCAAGAGCCGCACCGTGCCCCCCAGGCTCAAAAGCACCGTAAGCCCGGCGGCCAGGGCGATGGTCACCAGGGCCGGGCCCGCCGCGAAGCTCCAGGTCATCTTCATGTAGCCCGCGACGAAAAGCGCCGAGAGGGCCGTGCCCAGGGCAAGCGCCACGAGCCCGGCGGCCGCGCCGGTGACGGCGTGTTCGGCCACGAGCATGGTCAGCATGTCCCCCCGCGTGGCCCCGCAGACCTTGAAAATCACCGCCTCGCGCCCCCGCGCCGCCAGCGCCCCGCCAAGCGTCTGGGCCAGGACCAGGATTCCGGCCACGAGCGTGGCCAGGGCCGAGGCGGTCACGGCCAGGGCGATCTTTTCGGCGATGGCCGTGATGTCGGAAAGGGTCTCGCCCACGCTGACCGCCGTGACGTTGGGGAAGGCGGCGGACACGGCCGCAAACAGGGCCTCGTCGGCGGCCTTGGGAACCCCGTCCGGGCGCGGCGGCTCGGGCGCGGTATGCACCGTGGCCAGATACGTCAGGGGCAGGCCGTCGAGGGAGCCGGGCGAGAGCACGAAGACGTAGTTGATGCCAAGCGAGAGCCAGTTGATGCGTCGCAGGCTGGTCACGGTGACGTCGATTTCCCGGCCCTGGACGCTGATGGTCACGGTGTCGCCCAGGCGCACCCCGTATCCGGCGGCGGCCTCGGCGTCCATGGAGGCCTGGGGCGGCCCGGCATACTCCGGCGGCCAGAAGGCCCCGGCCACCAGGGTGGAATTTTCCGGCGGGGTGCGGGAGAAGGTCATGCCCCGGTCCCCCCGGGCCACCCAGGCCGTGTCCGGGTCGATATTGGCCGCCTCGGCCGCCATGCCGCGCACCTTGACGATGCGCCCGCGCAGGTTGGGGGCGGTCTGCACGGCCGTGACCCCGGGCGTTTTGCGCGCCGTCTCCTCGAAGGCGGCCAGTTGGTGGGGCTGGACGTCGATGAAAAAATAGGCCGGGGCCTTCTCCGGCAATTCCCGGGTGACCAAGTCGCGGAAATTGGCATCTACCAGGGCCATGGCCGACAGCGCCGTCAGCCCCAGCCCAAGGGCCGCCACCACCCCGGCCGCCGCGTTGCCCGGACGCCTCAGGCCCGACATGGCCAGGGCCAAAAGCGGATGGCGCGGCTGGGGGGCGCAGTGCAGGCCGCGCATGAGCAGCCATCCGGCGCCGCGCAGGACCGCGGCGGACAGCACGGCCGCGCCGACGAACCCAAGCCCCAGCCGCCGGTCCCCGGTGATGCCCACGGCCAGGGCGGCGATGCCCAGGCCGCAGGCCGCCGTCACGGCCAAAACGCCCCATCCCGGGCGGCCCGAGGGGAGTCCGCCGTAGCCCCGGAAAAGCGTCAGGGGCGAGATGCGCCCGGCGGCGGACAGGGGCGGCAGGCTGAAAAAAAGCGTGGTCAAAAGCCCGAAGGCGGCGGCCGTGGCCAGGGCCCCGGGCGACAGGACGGGGACCATGCGCACCGGCGTCACCTCCCCCAGAAGCGGGGCCACGGCAAAGGGCGCACAGGCACCCACGGCCAGCCCCAGGCCGATGCCCAGGGCGGCCAGGAAAAGGATCTGGAGCAGGCAGACGGCAAAAAGCACCCGGCCCGAGGCCCCCACGCAGCGCATGGCCGCCAGGGACGAGGCCCGGGCGTTGATCTGGCCGCGCACAGCCCCGGCCACGCCAAGCCCGCCCAGAAGCAGGGCGGACAGCCCCACCAGCCCCATGATGCCGGTTAAGCGCTCGAAAAAACCCGAAAGCCCGGGCGACGCCTGGGAGGCCTGGCGTATCCGCCAGGAATGCCCGGGAAAGGCCCGTTCCATGTGGTCCACCAGGGCCTTGGGGTCGCGGCCCGGGGCCAGGGACACCCGGTAGGCGTAGCGCAAAAGGCTCCCCGGCTGCACCAGCCCCGTGGCCTCCAGGCTTGTTTCGGAAACCACGAAACGCGGCCCGAATCCCCAAAAGCCCGTCATGCGGTCCGGCTCCTGAACCAGGACCGCCCGGATGACGTAGGCCGCCCGCCCCAGGCGCACCGTATCCCCCACGGCCAGCGACAGCCGGGAAAGCAGTTCCGGCGCGGCCACGGCCCCGGGCAGGCCGTCCACATCAGCCAGGGCCTCGGCCAGGGGCATGTCCGGGGAGAGGATCACCCGGCCGGCCAGGGGATAGGCGGCGTCCACGGCCCGAAGGGACACCAGCCCGCGCCGCATTGCCCCGCCGCTGCTGTCGGCCGTGACCATGGCCCGCATGGTCACCAGACCCGAGACCCTTCCGGCGGCGGCCAGCTCGGCCAGGGGGGCGGCATCGAGGGGCATGCCCGGAGAGGTGACCTCCACGTCGCCGCCCATGAGCAGGGCCGCGTCGGCGGCCAGCCCGGCCGAAAAACCGGCGGCCAGGCTCTGCACCCCGCACACGGCGGCCACACCCAGGGCCAGGCAGGCCAGAAAGACCCGCATCCCGGCAAACCCGCCGCGCAGCTCGCGCCTGGCCAGCCGCGCAGCCAACAGCATGTCCTTGACCAGTTCCACAGTGCCCCCGTTTTTTTTGCCGCGCCATACGGCCTCGTCCATCTGGTACCGTCCCCCGGCCCGCCTTACAAGCCCGCCCCTGCCTCCCGTCATGCCGCCATGCGGCCCCGGGGCGTATGGCTGCGGTATTCCAGGCAGGCCGCTTCCCGGGCCGCATTGTTGCGGCAAAGGGCCTGGGTTCGCGACACCGCTCTATTTCACACCGAAGCAGCGAATGTCATGGACGAACTTTGCAAAAACCGCCACGTCACGACAGATTGCCATTGCAACGGAATAAAAACTCAGTAAGATGCGGCATCATGCCGAGGGTTTCCTGCCGCCTCGGATTTCCTGTTTTCCAGCGCGGCAGGGGACAGCGTCCAGTCAAAACCACGAGTCAGCCGTGAGAAAAGCCAAGGGGAGGGTTTGATGAAAAACATCAAACTAGGGTTGAAGATCGGTATCGGGTTCGGTCTGCTCATCGCCATCGCCTGCATTCTGGGCGGCATGGCCGTGGTCAACATGCGCGGCGTGGAACACGACGCCACCCGGCTGGCCACGGAATACGTGCCGGAACTGGCCATCGCCAATGACGTGGAACGCCACGCCCAGTTGGCCATGTACGCCTGGCGCGGCTACGCCTATTCCGGGGCCGAGCACTTCAAGACCGAGGGCTATAAAGAGCTCGACCTGGTCAAGAAATTCATTGCCGACGCAGCGGCCCATGCCGAAAAATATCCCCAGTTGGTCAAGCTCAAGGAGCACGCGGCCACGGCCAAGACAAAGCTTGAGGACTACGTCAAGCAGGCCACGGCCACGGAGGCGGGGCTGACCGACAACGCCAAGCTTCTCGTCACCATGGGCGCGGCGGCCGAGGCCCTCCAGAAAAACTGCGACGACTTCCTGATCTCCCAGAACGAGGCCCTGCAAAAGGAGATCAATGAGGGCGCGGCCCCGGACAGGCTCAAGGAACGGGCCCAAAAGGTCACCTGGGTCAACGAAATCCTCGGCGTCAACTACGGCATCCGCGCGAACGTCTGGAAGGCCATGTCCACCAGGGACACGGCCCTCATGGAGACCTCGGCGGCCGCCTTCGCCAGGATCGACGAGCCCCTCTCCAAGTTGCGGGCCACCACCCGCCAGGAGGCCAACGTCAAGCAGCTTGGCATCATCCGGGAATCCGCCGATGCCTACAAGAAGGGCCTTGAGGAACTCAAAGTCAATTTCATGGCCCTGGCCGACACCGCCAAGAAGCGGGAAGAGGCTGGCCGGGAGGTGCGCCTGGCCGCCCAGGCTACCGCCTCCGCCGCCCTGGAGCAGACCCAGCACATCTCCGACGCCGCCGTGGACAACCTGGGACAGGCCTCGACCATCATGATCATCGGGCTGGCCGTGGCCCTGGTCATCGGCATCATCATCGCCATCTTTTTGACCCGGGGCATCACCCGGCCGGTGATCATGGGCGTGGAGTTCGCCCGGGCCATGGCCCAGGGCGATTTCACGAAAAAGCTGGACATCGACCAGAAGGACGAGATCGGCAACCTGGCCTCGGCGTTAAACGAGATGGTGGACCGCCTGCGCGAGGTGGTGGCCGAGGTGCAGTCGGCCTCGGAGAACGTGGCCTCGGGCAGCGAGGAACTGGCCTCCTCGGCCCAGAGCATGTCCCAGGGAGCCACGGAACAGGCCGCCAACGTGGAGGAAATCTCCTCGTCCATGGAGCAGATGACGTCCAACATCCGCCAGAACGCGGACAACGCCCAGCAGACCCAGCAGATCGCCCTCAAGGCCGCCACCGACGCCGAGGAAGGCGGCGCGGCGGTCATGCAGGCCGTCACGGCCATGAAAAACATCGCCGAGAAAATCTCCATCATCGAGGAGATCGCCCGGCAGACCAACCTCCTGGCCTTAAACGCCGCCATCGAGGCCGCCCGGGCCGGCGAGCACGGCAAGGGCTTCGCCGTGGTGGCCGCCGAGGTCAGAAAGCTGGCCGAACGCAGCGGCGCGGCCGCCGCCGAGATCAGCGAGCTGTCATCCTCCAGCGTGCGCGTGGCCGAAGAGGCCGGGGGAATGCTGTCCAAGATGGTGCCGGACATCAAGCGCACGGCGGATCTGGTCCAGGAAATCGCCGCCGCCAGCCAGGAGCAGAACTCCGGGGCCGAACAGATCAACAAGGCCATCCAGCAGCTCGATCAGGTGGTGCAGCAAAACGCCTCGGCCTCGGAAGAGATGGCCTCCACCTCCGAGGAACTCTCAAGCCAAGCCGAACAACTCCAGGCCACCATCGCCTTCTTCCGGGTGGATGGCGGCTCGCAGCGCGGCCGCAAGGCCCCCAGGGCCCTGCCCGCCGCCCCGGTCCAGGCCCCGAAAAAGCCCGGCAAGGCCAAGTCCGGCGGCAAGGGCGCGGTCATCGACATGAGCGCGGAAAGCGACGAGGAATTCGAACGCTTCTAGGCCTCCCGCCGCCACAGACGCACACCGCAGCCTCCCCAGGCTGATGACAAAGCCCCGGTTTCTCGAAACCGGGGCTTTGCGCGTCTGGCGGGGGCACGCCGCCGGACGAAACGGCCAGAAAAATCCGTGCTGAAAGCCCCGGCCGTGTCATGAGCCCCGGCCGGATGCCGGGCGCTTCAGGGCCTTTCCCCCAGCCAGTCCGCAAAGGCCCGCAGTTCGTCACGCCAGCCGGGGCCGAATCTGGCCGCCAGGAACTGGCCGTACAGCTCCTCCACGAACCCCATGCCCTTCTCGATCAAAAAGAGCTTCTCCAAAATGGGACCGTCCGGGTCTTCGCCCTCGGCCGCCCGGGTCTCGATCTTGGGGGTGCGCAGGGCGTTGAGGCTCAAATCGTCGGCCTTGAGCTGCACCATCCAGGTGTTGCCGTCCTGCTCCAGGCGCAACAAGGCCCGGTCCACCCGCTTGCCGGCCTTAAGCCCCTCCCGGGCCTCGGCAAACGCGGCGTTGGGGCCGCTGACCACGGCCGTCTCCACATTCTCGCCCTCGCCGCCGCGCACGGACACCTTCTGCTCCAGGTAGACGTTGACCTCACCGCCGTCGGCCATGCGAAACAGCCAGCCGTTTTTCTCGCTGCGAAACCACAGCCAGGTCAGAAAATCCTGCCCCAAAACGGCATCCTTCAGGGCCGCCGTGTTCACATCCATGAATGACTCCTTTTCCGGGCCTGCTGCCGGGGCTGCCGCCCCGTCCCGATGCCGCCGGGGCTGCCGCCCCGGACCCCGCCCGGGGGAAATCATTTCCCCCGGACCCCCTGATATCGGCCGGCGGTTCAGGCGCTATGCGCCTGAGCCGCCGGCCGGAGATCATGGTGGCCGGAGAACGTGACGTCTCCCGGTCGCGGACGCGAAGCGCGCCGAAGTTTTTTGAAAGGGGGGCGGGGGGAAAACTTTTTTTAAAAAAGTTTTCCCCCCGGGATTCCCGGTCCCTACGCTCCAGCCGCGAAGGGGCTGGGTTCCACGTCCTCGATCTCCTTGGCCCTGGCCTCGCCCAGGAGGCGCGCCGCCAGAAAGGCCGGGGTCATGCGCTCCAGGTGCAGCTCGAAGGTCAGGGTGAACATGTCCTCGAACAGTTCCTGGACCTTGGAATTGGTGGAATTAAGATACACGTCGTGGCTGTCCGTGTTCCACACCACGTCGAACACGGCCGGAATGGGCAGGCTGCGGGCCATGAGCCGCAGTCTGACCTGCTCGGCGATCTCGGTCTTGCGGTCCTTGGTCACGAAATTGCGCCCCCCCTCCTTCCCGGCCTGCCGCTCGGCATCCATGGCCACGCGCAGATGCTTCTTGAACACGGCGGGCGAGATGCGCCGGGTGTCCAGGCGCAGGGTGAAAAGCAGGTAATGGGCCTTCTGGGGCGGCGCTGCGGCGAAACGGTTGTCCAGCATGTCCTCGAAGGACACCCAGCCGAAAGACCGCTCGTCGGCCGTGGCGTCGATGTCCTGGAAGGCGTGGTGTTTGAGGATGTCCACGGGATCCCGGAGCACGGCGTCCGGAACGTCGCCTACAATTTTATAGCGGGTGAAGCTCCCGCTGGCCGACAAAAGGGGCACGGCATTCTCCTCATATGGCCGGGACGCCCCGGCATGGTGGCTTGTGTTTCCGGTCCCGAGCGGGGACAGGGGCGAGTGTAGCCGCAATCGGCCCCGGACGCAAAGCCGGGACCAGGCCCCAGGAAGGACACGGCGTCATGTCCATGATGCTCAGGATGCCGCGTCCGGACAGGGGGGCGCGACGCCCGCCGGGGGCGTCTCCTGTGCGGGATGCGGGGAGGACGGGGCGAGGGACGCGGCGAACCGGTCCAGGCCGTGGTCCTCGCCTGGGCGCAGGCGCACGAAAGTCACCTCGTGCTTGTTGTGGGACAGGTGCATGAGCCTGCCGCCGGGGATGGCCGCAAGGGCCGCGATGGCCGAGAAATCCGTCTCCCCCTGGAACTTGACCGTGCACACCAGGCGCGGGCAGTCGGGCCGGACCACAAGCCGGGTCAGGAAGGTCACGAGCCGGGCGGGATAGCAGATCACGTCCCAGAACAGCCAGGACAGGCCGGGGTGGCCGGCCACATCCACGGCGAAGGCGCTGCCCGGCAGGTACCGCACCCCGGGCATGGCCGCCACGCGCGGGTCCAGCGGGGCCTTGTCCACGCAGGTCACCCGGGCCCCGAGCCCGGCCAGCACCCAGGTCCAGCCGCCGGGGCTGCCTCCCAGGTCCAGGCAGACGTCGCCCGGGCCGGGCATGGTCCCCATGCGGGTCAGGGCCTCCCACAGCTTGAGATAGGCCCGGTTGGGGGGCCCTTCCCGGTCCTCGGCGAACCGGTAGTCGCCGCCGGGCACGGGCTCGGCGGTGCGGGAGGAATAAAGCAGGGTATGCTCGTCCCACAGGGTGAAGGCCCCCAGGGGAGAGGCCGGCAGGGGCTCACCGAAGACCAGGGGCCGGGCCGAGACCTTGGGCAGCTTGGCGGCCACCAGGGCCGCGCGCCGGAAATGCCCCACGGGCACGCAGGCCCAGTTGCGCTGCACGGCCTTTAGGGTCTTGGCCGCCTCCGAGATGGAGGCCATGGGTGAAAAGACCGGATCGAGCCAGATGTCGGCGGCAAACGCAGCGGGATGCGGCGGCCCCGAGGCCGCAACCAGGGGCTCGCGCACGGCGGTGATCTCCCGCACGGCCCCGATCTCCCGGGTCAGGTCGGAGAGAAGTCCTGGGGGAGCCTGATAGACGGTGAAATTCATGGTCGGCATGGCGCGGGGACGAGGGCGGGGCTAGGCGTCGGGCCCCAGATATTCCAGGCCGAGGAAACTGATGTCGTCGCGCGGCCGCGTCTCGCCGCCGAAACGGTCGAGCTGCCTGCCCACGGCGGCCACGGTCTCGGCCACGGGCCGGTCGGCGGCCGAGCGCACGCTGTCGAAAAGCCTCCCTTCGCCGAAATATTCCCCGGCCTCGTTCTGGAAATCCACCAGGCCGTCGCTGTACAGCAGCACCTTCTCGCCTGGAGCCAGGGTGCGGGTGGTCTCCTCGAAGGGGGCGAAGCCCTCCAGGCCGATGATGGTGCCCCGCTCGTCCAGGGTGTGCAGGCGGCCGTCCGGGGGAAGCAGCACGGGCGCGGGATGCCCGGCGTTGGAGTAAGTCAGAAGCCCCGTGCGCACGTTCAAAACCATGTAGGCGATGGTGAAAAACCTGGAGAACTTGATGTAGGGAAACTCCCAGTCCAGGCGGGTGAGCACGTCCTTGGGCGGGGCCACGGCGATGCCGCCTGCGGCCCGGTCGATGAGCGTGCTGCGCTGGTAGTGCATGAAGTTGTAGACCGACAGGGCCACCAGGGACGAGGCCACGCCGTGGCCGGACACGTCGAGCATGTACAGGCCCACATGCTCCGGCCCCAGGGAGAAGACGTTGAAGATGTCGCCGCCGATGGTCTCGCAGGGCCGGAACTCCCAGGCGAAACGGAAGGTCCGGTTGGCCGAGACGCGCCTGGGCAGAAGGCTCTGCTGGATCTCGGCCGCGGCGTCCAGGTCTTGCTGATGGCGGCTTTGTTTTTTCAGAAGCTCGCGCTTCTGCTTCTCCAGAAAGGTCACGTCCTGGATGTTCAGGACCAGGTTGCCGCCGGGCATGGAGGAAAAATGGATCTGGCAGAACCGGTGCAGACGGTTTTTGTCCAGGCAGGGATAGATGGCGTGCCAGACATGCCCGGCCAGGACGCCGCCGGGGAAATTGTCCTCCACATCCTGGGCCAGGGTGGTTTCCGGAAAGACCACCCGGGCGAAGTCGTCCAGGGTGGCGAAGGTGCCCACGGGATAGCCGAAGATGCGTTCCATGCCCGGACTGCAGAACACGAACTCCCCGCTCGGCGCGGCCACGGCGATGCCGTCGCCGGAGTGCTCCAGGATGGCCGCCGTGAATTCCTTTTCAGCCCGCAGTTCGCGTTCCCGGGCCTTGCGCTCGTCGGTCTCCCGCTTGAGGCGCAACGCCGCCTCCACCCGGGCGGCCATCTCCGCCATGCGTCCCTGCTTTTTGACGTAGTCCAGGGCTCCGGCGGCAAAGGCCCGTTCCAGGTTCTCCTCCTCGTCGCTGACGGTGATCATGATCACCGGGATGTCCCGAAGCAGGGGATCGGCCTTGATCCGGGCCAGGGTCTCGATGCCGCCCATGCCCGGCATGATCAGGTCCATGATCACCAGATCGACGCCGCAGCGCACCCCCTGCCCGTCCCCCTCGATGTCGCGGGCCAGGACCGCCAGGGCCGACTCGCCGTCCCCGGCCTCAAGAATCGTCCGCGTCCCCGGGCTGGGGGAGAAACGTTCGAGCATGTCGCGCAAAAAAAAGCGGTAGGCCTCGGAATCGTCGACGATCAGGATGCGCATTTGGGGGTCCGAAGGGATGTCATGCCGACCGGTCGTTACCGCCTTGCCGGTTTTGCCCCATGGCGAAAAAGTCGCTTAACCGCAACATGTTTAGAAGCTTGTTGATCTGGGGGCTGGGGTTTTGCAGCCGGAAACGCCGCCCCGAGGACTCGGCCCGGCGGCGCAGCCCGATGAGGAACCCGATCCCCGAACTGTCCATGAAGGTCACGCCGGAAAGGTCGGCCACCACCTCGCGGCACCCGTCGGCGCACAGATGATGTTCCATGCGCACCTTGTATTCTTGGATCATGTCCATGACGATCTCCCCGCCAAGGATCATGACCACGCGCTCGCCCTCGCGCCGAACCTCGAAACCTTCCATGGCGACTCCCCTTCCTGCGGCGCGGCGGACCGGCGCCCCGGCCATCCGCCGTTTTACGGATATATTTTCCCTTACCCTCTTTGTTGCCGCTGGGCAACGGACAATTCCCGCCTCGCCGCACCATGCCCGCCGTCCTCGGACAGCATGGCCCGGGCCAGTTCCCCCAGCCGCCGCACCCCGTCCTGGTAGGCCTCGGTCATGGGGGTGCCGTAGCTTAACCGGATGCAGGCGTTGAATTTGTCCTGGGTGGAGAAAATGCCTCCCGGGGCCACGCCGATGCCCGACTCCTTGGCCCGGAAGTAGAACTCGCCGCCGTCCATGCCGCCGGGAAGCTCGATCCACATGACCGAACCGCCGCTCGGGTTTGTGGCCTTTGTGCCGGGCGGGAAATGCCGTCCCACCAGGGCGCGCATGGTGCGCATCTGTTTTTCCAGGGCCTGCTGCAGGCGGCGCAGGTGGCGGTCGAAGCCGCCCAGGCGCAGGTATTCGGCCACGGCCAGTTGGGTGGGCGTGGCCGAGCAGACGTTGGTGGTGCCCTTGAAATCGAAGGCCCGGTCGTAGAACCGGCCGGGGATGATCCAGCCCACCCGGTATCCGGCGGACAGGGTCTTGGAAAAGGAGGAGCAGGTCAAAACCAGCCCCTTCTCGTCGAAGCTTTTCATGATGGGCGGACGCGTGGGGCCGAAGTGCATGTCGCCGTATACGTCGTCCTCGATGAGCGGGATGTCCCGGGCGGCCAGCATGGCCACGATCTCCCGTTTGGCCGCCTCGGGCATGAGCGCGCCGTCGGGATTGTTGAAATTGGGGGTGAAGATGCAGGCCTTGACGTCGAACTTGCGCAAGATGCTGGCCAGATCCGCCGGGTTCACCCCGCATTCCGGGCAGGACGGGGCCTCGATGGCCCGAAGCCCCAGGTATTCGAGGATCTGCAGGAAGCAGTAATAGGACGGCGAGGCGATGACCACATTGTCCCCGGCCCGGGTCACGGCCCGCACGGCGATAAAAAGCGCCTCCAGGGCCCCGGAGGTGATCATCACCTCGGATGGCCCCACCTCGGCCCCGGCATCCAGGCAGCGGAAGGCGATCTGGCGGCGCAAGGCCTCGTTCCCGGCCACGGTCTCGTAGCGCAGGCAGGCCTCGGGATCGTCGCGTATGACCTGGGTCATGATCCTGGCCAGGGTCTTGGCGGGCAGAAGCTCCTCCCCGGTCTTGGCCACGCCGAAGGGCAGGATGTCGTCGCGGCCCATGGTGTCCAGAACCTGGCGGATGAGCGTGTTGCGGCTGACCTCGCGCGGCTCGTCCGGGACGCCGGTCCTGCGGCAGGGGCGCGGCAGCCTGTGGACCCGCTCCCGCACGAAATAGCCGGACTTGGGCCGGGCTTCGATCACCCCCTGGCGCTCAAGCTCCATATAGGCCTGGCCGATGGTGGAAACGCTCACGCCAAGCCTGGTCCCAAGCGACCGCAGGGAGGGAATCCTGTCCCCCGGGGCCAGTTCCCCGGACTCGATGCGGGCCAGGATGTGCTTTTCCACGGCCACGTACCGGAACGTTCCGGCCCGGGAGGCGGCTTGCTCCATGTCCGGTTCCCTTTGTGCGGCGTTTTGCCCCGGGGCGCTCCCCTTCCGGCGGCACCGCCCGGCGGGAGTCCCTCTCCCCGGCGGCGGCCGCCCATGACACCCGGCGGACTGTTATGCTCGTTTTTTCGTAAAACTGTATCTGTCCTGGTAACAGTTTTTCTGGTCTATGCCAAGGCATGACGCCACGGCGGATGGCCCGGAGGCGCCGGACACCCCGACACGGAGGGAAGGGACATGTTTGCAGACCGCGCCCGCGAAGACGTGCTTTTGGCCGGAAAGAACCTGGGACTTTTGGATGTGCTGGTGCGCCGGTTGGCCGACGCCGAATGGGTGCGGCGGCGCAAACGCTCGCTGGCCTCTCTCTTTTCGGCCCGCAAGACCCTGACCGCCACCCTGGACGACGGCAAGCCCCTGGCCGTGACCGGGGCCGGATATTGCCGGGTGGAGTGCCTGTCGGGCCGGGCCTGGGTCACGGCCGAGGACGTGGGCCGGGATTTCGCCCTGGCCCCGGGGCAACGGCTGGTTCTGGCCGACGGCGGCCGCATCGTGGTCAACGCCGTCAAGGGGATTGCCCGGGTGCGGCTGCGCTGGGCCTGATCCGGCTTTGCCCTTTCCGCACGGCCGTGGGCGTGTATGCCGGACGCCGCGCCCCAAGCCGATCCTGCCCGATCCGGCCCGAACCGTCTGGAACCGGTCGGAACCGGTCGGATCGGCCCTGGCCGCGACGGGCCCGCCTTGCCCGCGCAGCGGTTTGCTGGTACCGAAAGACGCGAAATCGAAAAAACCTTCTGCCGCGCTTTCGGAGGCCCCCATGACCGACGCCTGCCCCTTCCCGGCCATCGACGCCAGCATCCCGGTTCTCGGGACGGCCAAGATTCCCTCGCCACTGCCCTATTGCCGGTTCATGGACGATACGGCCCGGACCAGGATCGAACTCACCAGCGAGGATCTCGACGAGATCGCCTCACCGTGTTTCGCCGAATTCGAGGTCGCCGGGCCCCGGGGCAAGATCTATTTCGACTCCTCCAAGGCCAAGGCCGCCATCGTCACCTGCGGCGGCCTGTGCCCGGGCATCAACGACGTCATCCGGGCCATCGTCATGGAGGCCCACCACAACTACGACATCGCCGCCACCCTGGGCATCCGCTTCGGATTGCAGGGATTCATCCCGTCCTTCGGGCACCCGGTCATGGAACTGACCCCGGCCAACGTCTCGGACATCCACCAGTTCGGCGGCACCGTGCTCGGCTCCAGCCGGGGACCGCAGGAACCGGCCGACATCGTGGACGCCCTGGAGCGGCTCAACGTGAGCATGCTGTTCATCATCGGCGGGGACGGCACCATGCGGGCGGCCCGCAAGATCCAGGAAGAGATCACGGCCAGGCGGGGCAAGATCTCGGTCATCGGCGTGCCCAAGACCATTGATAACGACATCAGCTTCGTCACCAAGTCATTCGGCTTCGACACGGCCGTGGAAAAGGCCACGGAGGCCATCCGCTGCGCCCACACCGAGGCCCTGGGGGTTTTAAACGGCGTGGGCCTGGTCAAGGTCATGGGCCGGGAATCGGGGTTCATCGCCGCCCAGGCCACCCTGGCCCTCAAAGAGGTCAACTACGTGCTCGTGCCGGAATATCCCTTCACCCTGCACGGCGACCACGGCCTTCTGCCGTCCCTGGAAAAACGCCTGGCCCGCCGCCGCCATGCGGTCATCGTGGCCGCCGAGGGTGCCGGGCAGCATCTGCTGGCCGCCTCGGGCAAAAAGGACGCCTCGGGCAACCCGGTCCTGGGCGACGTGGCCAGCCTTTTGACCAGCGAGATCACGGACTATTTCAAGTCCAAGGATCTGCCCCTGACCCTGAAATACATCGATCCCAGCTACATCATCCGCTCGGTCCCGGCCAACGCCAACGACCGGGTCTATTGCGGCTTTCTGGGGCAGCACGCCGTGCACGCGGCCATGGCCGGCAAGACCGGCATGGTGGTCAGCAAGCTGTTCGGCCGCTACGTGCACCTGCCCTTGGACCTGGTCACCCGCAAGCGCAAAAAGCTCAACGTGCATTCCGATTACTGGCGGTCCGTGCTGGAATCCACCGGGCAGCACGGGGTGACCCCCCTGCCCGGGGACGAGGCCACCCTGTGCCCCAAAGAGGACGGATAGGGCCACGTCCTCACGGAAGAGGCCGTCGTTTGTCCGAAAAGCAGGCGGTTCGACCGGACACGGCGCCAGCCGGGAGCGGCGGCCGCCGGGAGCATCCCGCGTTCCGGGCTGTCCGGGCCGCCGTCCTTCATGCGCCAGGGCGTCGCGGCCAACGTCCGCCGCGCGGATCAGGCGCTATTCGAGAAAATAGTCCACCACCCGGCGTTCCTCGGCCACGGCCTTGATGAAGGCCACGCACTCCTGGTGGCGGGGATGGACGGCGTAGGCCTTGAGGTCGTCGGCGTTGTCGAATTCGGAATAGAGGATGGCGTGGGTTTCGGGGGCGGACTCCAGGATGTCCGTGCAAAGCCGCAGGCGGTTGACCTGGGGGATGGCGGCGGGCAAGGCCTCGAGCATCGCCTTCATTTTCGCGGCGTTTTCGGCGCGGGTGCCGTGTTCGGTGCGTTCCTTGAGCTTCCACATGACGATGTGCACAAGCATGGTCGGTTCCTTCTTGCGGTTCGGGGTCTGAAAAGAGTGGGTGGCCTCACAGCATGGACAGGGCCTGCACAGCCCGGTCGGCAAGCATCTCCAGGGGGGCCTCGGGCAGGATCACATGGGCCGCCCCCAGGTACAGGGGCTCACGCTCGGCCAGGGTGGCCTTGATCTCCTCGGCCAGCTCCAGGCCCGTGAGATTCGGACGCTGGTCGGGCTTGAAATCGGCCAGCAGGCGCTCGGCCAGCCGTTGCGGATCGGCCTGGAGGTAGACCACCACCCCCCGGGCCAGCACCTTCCGGTTTTCCGGCAAAAGCACCGCGCCGCCCCCCGTGGCCACCACCCGGCCGGGGGTTGCGGCCGTCTCGGCCAGGATGTCCCGCTCGATCTCCCGGAACCGCTCCCAGCCTTCGCGCGCCACCAGGGCGGCGATGGACTCCCCCCGCGTCTCGCGGAACACCTCGTCCAGATCCAGAAAGGGCCGCTCCAGGCGCTCGGCCAGAAGCCTGCCCAGGCTGGTCTTGCCCGAGGCCCGGGGACCGACCAGATAGATGTTGTGCGGCGTGGTCACGGCCATGGCGCACCTCCGGTATGAAGATGGCAGGGCATACCCCGCTGCGCCCCGAATGGGAAGCCCCGGCCGGGGCGGGGTGCAAATCCCGGGCAGGAATGCTACATGCCCGCCTGGCCGCGCAAGGCGGCGTGGGGAGGCGCGCACATGCTCGACGATCTGGCCGTGGTCCTTTTCCAGCCCAAGTTTGCCGAAAACGTGGGCTCGGCCGCCCGGGCCTGCGCCAACATGGGGGTCTCCCGGCTCATCCTGGTGGCCCCCCGCGACGGCGACCCGGCCCGGGCCGAGGCCCTGGCCACGGCCAAAGGCCGCCAGGTGCTGGCTGCGGCCGCGCGCCTGCCGGACCTGGAAACGGCCCTGGCCCCCTTTTCCCGGGTCTACGGCACCACGGCCCGCGTCGGCGGCTGGCGCAAGGGCATCGTCACCCCGCGCCAGGCCGCCGCCGAGATCGTCCCGGCCCTGGCGGCGGGCGAATCCACGGCCCTGGTCTTCGGCCCCGAGGACGCCGGGCTCACCAACCGGGAAACAAGGCTGTGCGGCCGCCTGGTGACCATCCCCACCTCGGACGGGGCCACCTCCCTGAACCTGGCCCAGGCCGTGCTGATCCTCTTGTACGAATGCCTGACCACGGCCAGGGAGCAGGCCAGGCCCGGCGGCCCGCCCGCCGCCGTGACGCCCCCCGGGGCCGCCGCCGTCGGCCGGGAGATCACCCACGCCGAGCGCGAGGCCCTGTTCTCGGCCCTGGGCAGGGCCCTCTCGGCCATCGACTTCCTCAAGGACGACAACCCCGACTATTTCCTTTTGCCCATGCGCCGGTTCGCCGAGCGGGTGCGGCCCACCCGGGCGGAGTTCAACATGCTCATGGGGGTGTGCCGCCAGATCCTGTGGGCTACGGGGCGCACCGGCGGGCACTCCGGGCCCGGGCGCGGCGGCCCGCGAACCGTCGCAGACGAATGAAACCCCGCACGCTTGAGAAGGACGGTCACCCCATGTCCAGGTTCACGCCAACGACCCGCCACGCACTCCTGGCCCTGCTGACGGCCCTGTGCCTTCTTTTCCCCGTCCGCCCGGCCCTTTCTGGCCCGCCCGGCCCGACCGGCCCGACCGGCCCGACGGGCCAGACGGGCGCGGACCAGAACATCCTCATGGAGCAGACCCTCCAGGATCTCAGGGAAGCGGGGCAGGCCGTCACCCGGAACAGGAAGGAACTGGAGTCCAGGCGGCAGGAGATCGAGGAATCCCTGGCCGGGCTCAAGCGCGCCCGCGAGGAACTGGCCCTGTGGGCCTGGATGGCCGACAGCCCCTGGGATCTGCGCGACGTCATGGAAGGGGTGGACGATCTGCGCGGCAAGGCCCGGGGCCTTCTCGACACTCCCGACGCCTATGAAGCCGACATCGTGCAGCAACTGACCTACCTGGACAAGCTGGAGACCCGCCTCACCCAGAGCCTGAGCGAGGGCCTGAGCCCCGAGACCGATGTGCAGCTTCGCCTGATCCTGGGCGACCTGATCGCCCTGCGCGTGCGCCTGGGCGACCTGCGCACGGACATCGAAGCCGCCCTGGGTCCGGCCACGGCCTTCCTGGAATCCGTGGACGCCTGGAAAACCTCGCTCACCCGGGAACTCAACGCCGCCTGGGAGCCGTATTATTTCACCCGGGATCCCTGGCTTTCCGACCTGACGGACCCCGAAACCATGGCCCAGTCCCTGCGCGGCTGGGTCAAGTCCTTCAGGCTGGCCGTCGAGGTCGCCACCCAGGGCCGGGATACCGGGGATTGGCTGGCGGCCCTGGCCATCGCCCTGGCCATCGCCGGGCTGCCCTGGGCGGTCCTGCGCCGCGTCCTGCGCCGCAGAAAGGCACTCCAGGCCCACCCGGACGCCATGCGGCAATTCAGCCGGGCCGCGGCCTGCCTGGGCTGCGGCCTGGCCGTGATCTTCCTGGCCACCCGGATCGGGTTCGTGCTGTATTCCGAGCTGGCCGCCGTGGGCGAGGTGTTTTTCACCGCCGCCCTGGTCCTGGCCTCGCGCGGCCTGACCCTTGCGTCCGCCGGACCCCTCTCGTCGCCGCGCACCTTCACCCGCTGGCCCCTGTGGGGCCTTTTCTGCCTGGGGCTCCTGCTCCAGGTGCCCGGCGTCCCCGACCCCCTGGCCACGCCGCTTTTCGCCCTGGCCCTGTGCGGAGCCGCCCTCCTGGTCAGGCGCCACGGCCGCCTGGCCGAAACGGGCCTGGACGCGGCCATCTCCACCTGCTGCGTGTTCATCCTGCCCGCCCTGGCCCTGTGCACCCTGGCCGGGTACGCCCGGGCGGCCATCCTGGCCACGACGGTGCTTTTTTACGCGGTCGTGTCCATACGTTTGACCGTGGCCATCGGGCTTATTCGAGAACGCCGGCTGGAACGCCTCGCCACGAAGGGCGGCCATGTTCTGGCCGGGGCGCTCCTGTCGGGCCTGGGATTCCCCCTGGTTTTCCTGGCGGTCTTTTTTTCCAGCCTGCTTTTTGCCTCCACCCAGTTCGAGGCCCGGGACATCTTCGCCGCCCTCCTTACCCAGGAGCTGCACCTCGAATACGTGACCATAAGCGCCCAAAACATCCTGGCCGTGATCCTGGCCTTCTACCTGACCCGGATGGCCATCGCCGTCTCCCGGTCGTACGTGCTGCGCCGCGACGCGCCCGCGCGCCGCAGGAAAACACGCGGCGCGGCCGCCCACACCCTGGCCACCATCATCAGCTACCTGTGGTGGGGCCTGTTCACGCTGTGCGCCCTGTTCCTGGTGGGATTCTCGCCCACGGGGCTGGCGGTGGTGGCCGGGGGTTTAAGCGTGGGCATCGGGTTCGGGCTGCAAAACATCGTCAGCAACTTCGTCAGCGGCCTGATCCTGCTGTTCGGCCGCTCCGTGGAGCCCGGCGACGTGCTCATCCTGGGCGGCGACATGGTGGTGGTGCGCCGGGTGAACTTCCGCAACACCGTGGCCGTCACTATGGACAACGCCACGGTCTTCGTGCCCAATTCCGACCTGATCACCGGCCGGGTGACGAACCTGAGCCATAAAGATAACACGGTGCGCCGCGAGGTGACGGTGGGCGTGGCCTACGGCTCGGACCGGGAGCTCGTGCGGCGGCTGCTCCTTGAGGCCGCCGCCCAAAGCCCCCGGGTGCTCGCGGACCCGGCCCCCGCGGTGGTCTTCACCGACTTCGGGCCGAGCGCCCTGGAGTTCCGGCTGCGGGTGTGGATCAACGAACCCCAGGACGGCCTGACCATCCTCTCCGGCGTGCGCGAGGCCGTGGACGACCTCTTCCGGCAGCACGGCGTGGAGATTTCCTTCCCCCAGACCGACATTCATCTGCGCTCGGTCCCAGGACCGGCCGATATCCCGGCGACCCCGGAAACACCAGAAAGGAAAGGCTCATGAGCGACAGCGTCCAGAAAAAATCCAAGGTCTTTTTCGCCGATCTGCGGGCCCGCTCCCCCCGGGAAAACCGCACCATGAAGATCAAAAAACTCTTCGACGCGGCCGGATTCGCCACCCGCATCAAGCCCGGCGACCTGACCGCCGTCAAGCTGCATTTCGGCGAGCTCGGCTGCGACACCCACGTCAGCCCCGCCCTGGTCCGGGCCGTGGTGGACAAGATCGCCGAGCGCGGCGGCCGCCCCTTCCTGACCGACACCAACACCCTGTATTCCGGCTCCCGGCACAACGGCGCGGACCACATGCTCACGGCCCTGGCCCACGGCTTCGGCTTCGAGGTCACGGCCGCGCCCATCCTCATCGCCGACGGCCTGTCCAGCACCAACGTGGCCGAGGTGCCCATCCACCGCAAACACTTCCAGGCGGTCAAGATCGCGGGCGACATCGTGGCCGCCCAGAGCATGCTGGTCATCTCCCACTTCAAGGGCCACGAGATGGCCGGGTTCGGCGGGGCGGTGAAAAACCTGGCCATGGGCTGCGCCCCGCGCGTGGGCAAGCAGGAGCAGCACTGCGTGCGCTTCCGGGTGGATGAGAAAAAATGCCTGGGCTGCGCCGCCTGCTGCAAGGTCTGTCCCCAAAAGGCCGTGACCATGGCCGGGAAAAAGGCCCACATCGACCCGGAGAAGTGCATCGGCTGCGGCGAATGCCTCACCGTGTGCCGGGACAAGGCCGTGGGCCTGGATTTCCGCACGGATCTTGGCGAATTCATGGAGCGCATGGTGGAATACGCCTACGGGGCCGTCAAAAACAAACGCAACCGGGTGGGGTTCATCAACATCCTCACCAACGTCACCCCGGACTGCGACTGCGTGCCCTGGAGCGACGCGCCCCTGGTGCCGGACATCGGCTTTCTGGCCTCCACCGACCCCGTGGCCCTGGACGCGGCCTGCTATGACCTGGTCAACGCCCAGGCCGCCTGCCCGGGCAACATGCTCACCTCCTGTACCTGCCCCGGCGAAAACAAGTTCGCCGCCTGCTGGCCCGGCACCAGGGGCGAGATCACCTTCAGCCACGGCGAGGCCGTGGGATTGGGACGCCGGGACTATGAGCTGATCCCCCTTGCGGAGCGGTCCTCGACGCCGCCCAAGGCCCGTGCTAAGGGATCCCACGACATCGCCACATGACGCCTGGGGCGGCACTCCGCCGGCATTTTCGGCCGGCCGCCCATCCCCGGGCCGGCCCGTCAGCCCCTCGCGGCACGCGGCACGCGACGTGTAAAAAAACAGGGGGATGCCTTGACGGGTATTCCCCTTTTCCCGCCCGGTAATGATCCTTGGGCGGTCCAAGGCCATTTCCCCAACCGGGCGGGTTTTTATCTTTTCCGGAGGTCCAGGTGGATAAGACGACCCTTCAGGCCCTGCAGATCACCAAGGAAATCGTGGTCAAGTTCGTGGAGACCGGACGCATCTCGCCCGGCAACTTCGCCGAACACTTCGGCCCCATCTACCGCGAGGTGCTGCGCACCATCGGCGGCCAGGCCCCGGCCGAACCCGACGCCGACACGGCCGAGCCCGGCGGCGAGACGCCGTAAGGCGAAGACGGAGAGACGGGGAGAGGGCTTCGCCCCCTCCCCGCACCCCTTCCCCACCGGGGGAAATCATTTCGGTACGAACCGGGTACATGGTTGACAGAATAGACCGGGTACATGGTTGACACCTTTGGCAGAGGAGGAAGCTCCGATGCCCTGGAAAAAGGTCGAGATCATGGAAGAACG